>Ga0307990_1000536_pt1 | contig 33514 bp, 32 predicted proteins | sample EllFjometagen129_FD_203168 | JGI IMG/M metagenome (GOLD analysis project Ga0307990, IMG submission 203168) | Marine microbial communities from Ellis Fjord, Antarctic Ocean - #129 | ecosystem: Environmental > Aquatic > Marine > Unclassified | place: Southern Ocean | collected 2014-10-08
CCCCGCTTGTGGTAGTGGAGCATTTTTAAATCAATCATTAGAATTTCTAATTGCAGAACATAGATATATTGACGAATTGCAAGCTAAACTATTTGGTGATGCAATGATATTAAGCGAAGTGGAGAACTCAATTTTAGAAAATAATTTGTATGGTGTAGATATTAATGAAGAAAGTGTTGAAATTGCCAAACTTTCTCTTTGGTTAAGGACGGCACAAAAAGGAAGAAAACTCACATCATTAAATAACAATATCAAGTGCGGAAACTCTTTAATCGATGACCAAAATGTAGCTGGAGAGAAATCTTTTAACTGGCAAAACGAATTTCCGAAAATTTTCAAAGCGAAAAAGAAAAAAGCCTGGCACATAACCACAGCCACGCACAATTCGCGCTATTCGCAACGCATGTTCAACAATCATGTAAAATTGGGAGAACCCGTTTGGTTAAGTGAGAAAGAAGAGATAATCGTAACAGAAACAATCGCAGGAATTGTAGAAAAAGACAAGTTGAATGTTGTAGCCTATAATATTTGTGGCGACCATGCACATATCCTCCTGGTATGCGATGGGGAAGAACTAAACAAAATAGTGCAGAAGCTAAAATCCATGTCGGCGCGAGCCTGCAACATAGCCATGGGGTGCACGATTCCTATGGCAGCGCACGGGGAGCATGCTCCCCGCGCAGGAGTCGAAGATACCAGCACAACGCCGGAGCATGCTCCGGCGCACAGTGCCGGTACCGGAACGGGAGCAGGGGAGCATGCTCCCCACCTCCGGGGAAATACGCAGCATCATCTCTGGGCAGCAAATGCCGACAAAAAAGAAATAATATCAGACGAGCAGTTCAATAATACCATAACATACATACACACCAACCGCCAAAAACACAAACTACCTGAAAGTAAAAAACTGCAAGCCCTTGCAAAACAAATGTGCTGCACCCGCCAACACGCTTTCCGCACCGAACACACCGGCGGTTTTGATGTGGTAATTGGAAATCCACCTTACGGCGCAAAAATTGCAAAAGGAGATTTGTCATTTATGTTGTCCAATCAGGGTGAACATGGTTTGAGTAAAATTCTATCTGATACTTACATTGCTTTCTATATTCAATCATTGGAAATATTATTAAAAAAAGAAGGTATTCTTGGATTTATTACTCCAAACACATGGCGATTGGTTCAAAGTGGTGGTGAGTTTCGGGATTTTCTTTCCAAAGGAAATTATATTTTTCAAGAAATAATACAACACCAGGAAAAAGTATTTTCAGATGCAACCGTAGATTGTGATACTGTTATTGTAAAAAAACAAAAAACAGAAAATCATATTCTTAGGATAGAAATAAAGGACCACCTCAATAGTATTTGTAGCCATTCTATTTCACAAAGTACACTTGCAAAACAAGAATTCTTTAACTTGTTTCTAACAGAAAATATCTATAATCTCAAGCAGAAAATTGAACAAAAATCAGTATTTGTAAAAGATTGCTTACTAATTAAAAATGGTGTCAAACCGTATGAAAAAGGAAAGGGTAAGCCACCACAAACGTCAATTACAATGAAGGAGAAGCCGTTTACTTCGGAGACAAAAACCAATGAAGCCTTCTCGCCGCTAATTGGTGGTAGTTCTTTTCATCGTTATAAATTACTGTGGAATAATGATTATTGGATAAGTTATGGTGAGTGGCTTGCTGCACCAAGAGACGAGGAAATTTTTAGGGCACCTGAAAAATTAATTTTCCGTCAAACTGGTGATAGTATTATCGGCACTTTTGTGGATAGTAAATTTATTATGAGAGATAACACTCATATTCTTTTACCTCGAAACAAAGATTTTAATTTAAAATATATACTATCTGTTTTAAATTCTAAACTCTCAAATTTCATCTACTGGACGGTAAACCCAGAAAAAGGAGAAGCATTAGCTCAAGTTAAATTATTTCACTTAGGATTATTATGTTTTCCAATAATCAATTTGGAGGCACAACAACCTTTCATTGAAAGCACCAATTTATTACTTGCTTCAAACAAAAAAATACAGGAAAGAAAAAATAAATATTTAGGAAGAATAAAAGATAATTTTGAGATTAATAAATTTACTAAAAAGTTGGTTGATTTTCACAATTACGATTTCAAAACATTTGTTAGCGAACTTGAAAAACAGAAGACTAAACTTTCTCTCATTCAACAAGATGAGTGGGAAGAGTATTTTAATGCCTATAAAAACGAAATAAATCTATTGCAAGATGATGTAAACACAACCGACAAAGAAATCGACCAAATGGTTTACCAACTTTACGGATTAACCGATGATGAAATTACCATTGTAGAAAATTCAATAAAGTAATTATGGACAACAATAGCCGGCAAAATATAATCATTTATAAAACAGCCGATGGTAGAGCTTCGGTAGCTTTATATGCCAAAGACGGCAATATTTGGATGAACCAAAATCAGCTTGCCGAACTTTTTACCACCTCTATTCCAAACATTAGTATGCACATATCAAACATACTGAAAGATGGAGAGTTAGAGCAATATTCAGTTATTAAGGATTACTTAACAACTGCCGCTGATGGTAAAGAATATAACGTTACTTTCTACTCGCTCGATATGATTTTGGCAATCGGCTTTCGGGTTCGTAGTAAACGAGGCACTCAATTCAGAATTTGGGCAAATAAAAACCTAAAAGAATATATGGTAAAAGGGTTTGTTATGGATGATGAACGTTTGAAAAACCCAGAAGGCAGACCTGATTATTTCGATGAATTATTGGAACGGATACGAGATATTCGTTCATCGGAAAAACGTTTCTACCAGAAAATCAAAGATTTATTTGCGCTTAGTAGTGATTATGAACCTGATGACAAAGCAATACAAATGTTTTTTGCCAAAACTCAAAACAAACTTCATTTCGCAGTAACAGGAAAAACCGCTGCCGAATTAATTGTTTCACGAGCAACTGCCGAAAAACCAAATATGAACTTAACAGCTTGGAAAGGTTCAATTGTCAGGAAACAAGATATTTACATTGCTAAAAATTATCTCACTCACGATGAAATTGATACCTTAAACCGATTAGTAGTAATCTTCCTTGAAAGTGCGGAGCTTAGAGCGAAAAACCAAATGGATTTAACAATTGATTTTTGGAGAGAAAACGTAAATAGAATACTTGATTTTCAAGACAAAAAAATACTAACGCACCCAGGCTTGATAAGTAAAATAGAGATGGAAAAACAGGTAAGTGAGATTTATGCAAATTTTGATAACAGGAGAAAGAAATACGAAGCACTACAATCGGACAAAGAAGATTTGGAAGAATTGAAAAAGCTGGAACAAGAGATAAAAAGAAAAAAGAAAGAATAATTGTCAACGCTTCGTAGTCAAGCATCCCGAAAGCTTTCGGGAGCTGGTCGCACAAAAATCCAACCCACGACCAAAACCAACCAAAGAGCTTGCCTACCCAAACGCACGGCAGAAAGAAAAAGTGTAGCAAATTGAAAGAGGAAATGACAGAAATGAATGGATACAAGGCGGTATCAAAGTGTATAAATCATTGGGCGGAAAGTGCTTATTTCAAGGGTGTTACATTTAATAAACTTTGTATCAGTTTGAAAGTGAAGTGCCTTGAAATGCCCAACATTTCATATTGCCATCGTTAGCGCTTATTAAAAAAAACAAATGGCATACAACGAATTTTTGGCTGACAGGGTAAGGCAATTCCTGAAAGAAAAAAACGTGGACTTAGACAAGGATTTAGAATATTGGATTGACCTTACACTGGACTATAACGCTCATTTATCAAAAGGAAAATAGAATTGAAAGGTCGGTTTAGTGAGGTCAAGGCATTCCTTGCCTCGTAAAACAATCATAGTTTTTTTGTAACTATTTAGGTGCTTTTTATCAGATCTCATTAAAATGGCCACTTCCTTATACCCCCTCTAACTCCCCCTTGAGGGGGAGGATGCAAGCGCACTGGCCACCGCTGCGGCTTGTGCGGCGGATCTCCCTTTCCGCCAGCCGGCGGAGAAGGGGTCGGTGCCGAGACGAAGTCTCGTGCATGCACGAGCAAAGCTCGGCAGGATGGGGTCAAGATGACGAGGAAATAGATTCTGCCACCTAAATAATTACGTTAACTTTTTCGATTTTTGGGCAATGGGATTTAACTTCCTAAATACCTGAATCCTTTAAAGATAATATCTATATCGGTTTTAATCTTGTAATCGCGGGCATAGAGTAAATTGAGCCTGTCGAGTGTTTCATCTTTTAAATTAGAAAAATTTAAAGCATTTGACGGGTTCAACACACCGGCTTTAACTTTTGGAAGCTGCTCGGTTTTGGCTGATTTGGTTTCACAGTAGCCAACCCAGGTCTTTTTTGCAAAAAATACCATAAGTACATTCCCAATAAAATGGATTGGTTTTTTAACAAGAAATATTAAAAAAGGCAAAAAGGGGATCATCAGCAAAGCCACCGAAAAATCGAGAAATCGTTTATTTCGCCTGTTGGTGTATTTTCCAATCGAGTTGATCTCCATGGTGTAAAGGTCTCCTGCGGTGTTTATCGAATTACTTCCGATAAGCGAGAGGCTTTCGGGGGGAGCAATTTTATATTCTACGCCCGGCAATTTAAGTGAGGACATTTTATCGATAATTTGCCGTGAAGGCATACTCTTGGCACAAAAGATAATCTCGTTAATGCTATATATTTTGGCAACTTCACCCAATTGATCAACGCTACCGGTAAAAATGCTATCGTTGGTTGAGGCTATACTTACCAGCCCGATAAAAGCAGGTTGGTTTTCGATGGTACTCAACAGCTTGGCCACCCGTTCCGCTTCTTCTTTTTCGCCAACAATGATATATCTCTTGTTAAGTATCGCTCCAATTTGAAAACTTTTTAAGCCTATAAAATTCAAAATAAGTCGAAGCCCTGTCATCGAAATATAGCCCCAAAGCGCACCCAGCAGTATCAGTGCCCGTGAGAAACGGAATGATTCGTCAAGTAAACTATAAATAACAAGAATGGCTACCGTGCCCCCGAAAATCCCCCTGAAAATTCTGAACAGGCTGATGGGCTTGTCGTAGCCTCCCGAAAAATAAACCGAAACCAGCCAAACTAAAATGTATGCGGGCAAAGCGATGATCAGAAACTCGGGCGGATAATCCCCACCATCTTCAAAAATGACTGAATGAGCCCAGTAATGCTGTATAAAATAAATGCCGAGATAAATAATCGCTGCATCAAAAAGTGGTAGCAGTAGCCTGTCGGTAACTCGTTTTACTATGGCAAGCGAAGCCCTGAAATAAATGGCAAGGTTGATTAATATTGAAAACAATCGTGCATTCTTTTGCGAAAAATGTGCTTTGGCAAAAATGACCATAGCGTTATAAAAAACGAGTACATAATTAATACTGCTTTTTTTTGTACTCTCGCCTTTGTAATGAATGATGCGCGTTTCGGGGAAATAATAGTTTTTATAGCCTGCTTTTATAATCCGGTACGACATGTCGATATCTTCGCCATACATGAAATATGTTTCATCAAGCAAACCAATTTTATCCAGCACAGATTTCCGTATCAACATAAAAGCACCCGAAAGTATTTCTACCTCATGTATTTCATTTTCATCCAGATAACTGAGATGATATTGTCCGAAGGTTTTGGATTTTGGAAAAAGTTTCGCTAGTCCGAAAATTTTATAAAAAGCCACGGATGGCTTAGGTAAGCCACGTTTTGATTCGGGAAGAAAATCTCCATTCCCATCCACCATTTTCACACCCAAACCTCCTGCATCGGGATGGCTGTCCATGAAATTGATAATCTTCCCGAAAGTATCATCCTCAACAATGGTATCGGGATTGAGTAGCAAGGCGTACTCACCTTTGGAAATTTTGATGGCCTGGTTGTTGGCTTTTGAAAACCCGAGATTAACATGATTTTCAATAATTTTTACCTCGGGAAATTTCTCCCTTACCATGTTCATCGATCCATCCACCGAATTATTATCAACCACACATACTTCACAAGCAATATTTACCGAAGCTTTTGCCACTGAATACAGGCATTGCTCCAGAAAATGTTTCACATTGTAGTTTACAATTACTATTGAAAGTTTCATTATTTACCGAAAAATAAAAACAGCGCCAAAGATAATCACAAACATAGAATGACTACCCAGGCAGGGAAAATTAGTTTGAGGGGAGAGGTTGGAGTGCCGGGCTTCGCCCGTGCATCCTCGAAAAGTTACGAAAATTGAAAATTTTCTACTTTTCGGGATGGAGAAGTTGGAGTGATGGAGTATTGGAGTATTGGAGTTATGTTGAGCGAAGCGAAATCCCGCTTTTGCGGGAGAGTACTGGAGTCCCGAAAGCTTTCAGCGAATTTATTAAGGCTCTTTAATTTAGTTATTAAAGTATTAAACACCATATAGAGAACATGTTACATTTTCATTTTTGATAATTAAATTTGGCGCTACCTTTTTTAGTGAATTTTTGTGTCTTCGCGATTTAGTGGCATTTATTTTTTGCCACAACCTGTCCCGATTATCGGGAAAAACACCCCGTCCCGATAGCTATCGGGAGCTATTGGGGCTTCAAATCCCACGAAATAACGCCACATTTAAATATAGATTATTTGAATGGTCATAAAAAATTATTAGAATGCCTTATGTAAATCTCTAAATGAATTTAAATTATGAAATCTCTTAAAAATATAATGACAGGCCAATAGTGAAATTAGGAGAATGGTTTTTGGTTGGGTCACCCAGTCGGAAGTCCGTAGTCCGCAGTTTTAAAAAGCTTCCAGGACTCCATCATTCCAACCTCTTCCTTCTCCCTTCTCACTTCTAACATCTAACATCTAATATCTATCCCGGGAAAATGTACAAAGGTAAATCGGAGTGGAACAACAATTGGCGGGTATGATCTATTGTAAAGAGCCTTTTAAGAAAACTTTTTCGGTGGTTTACCACGGCAATTAAATCGATGTGTTTTTTATCCACATAATCGTCCAAACAGGCCAGGAAATCATCACCACATATCACATCAAAAACTATTCTCCCCCGACTAACTTCATTGCTGAATTGCGACTGGAGTTGATCCATTTTGCTCCTGTCGGGCAAGGGATCATTATCAACGTCAACATGAATACAATGTACAACAGGCTTGTAATTTGATACCAGTTCAACGAGGGTTTGCAAAGCGTTGATATCGTCACCTCTCAAATCAGTTGCGTACAGCACGTTTTTAAAACCATGATACAGTGCATTGCGGGGTACGGTTAGGATACGACAAGCCGCGTTTTGAACAACTTTTGACGACACTTTACCTGTGAGAATATCTTTTTCACCTTTGCCCCGGGTGCCTAATATGGTAAGATCAGGAACATAAGTTTCAGTTATATTTAAAATTTCTTCTTCGGGAACACCCCCTGTGAGCGTATAAACTACCTTCACATCCACTATGCCTGCTTCATTAATTTCATCAAGCAATCCTTTTTGCAATTTAAGCATATCAGCTTTGGCATCCTCCTTTATTTTTACCATCATCTCCTGGTTAAACATTTCGTTGGTTTCGATGGTGTAAGGAAAGGTAGAGCTTGTAGCAATTAAAAAATCAAAATATGCATGGAAAAGCCTTATTTCGCCGCCAGTTTTTTTGGCTATTTCAAGGGCATAGCGACAAACAGTATCGGTATGAGGCGACAAATCAACCGGAACAAGTATCTTTTTCATAATAAAAAAATGTATTGATTTCCTACAAATGTAGTTAAATCCAATCAATTAAATTGTGAAATTATTCATAAAACAGTCATTTTATTCAATATCCTTTTGCCGCTAATTTTTAATCTGAAAAATTCATGAATTTTTCACTCTGACGGCTTTTTAGCCGTCAGAGCCGAATTTTCAAAGGAAATTCGAGGATTAACCCTCGAAAATATTTAAAATAAATATTTTCGGCCTTCGGTGATTAATTAACAAATTCAACGAATTTGTTAATTAATTAGGTTAATAAGCTAATTTTGGCAAATAGATCAGTCAGAGTACACAGCCAAAATTGGGGAATCATCCATTTGATTTAATCAAATACAATATGAAACTGGAAACTAAAAACCAAAATAACCCGGGTAATATTGAGCAATCTAATTTTTTAAATAATTCGGAAGTGTGGTTCCACAAAATAGATTGTGAGGGTCGGCTTTTATTCATGAATCAATTTGCCGAAGCATTTTGTGGATATTCTAATCTTGATTTTCAAGGAAATCTTACTTTTTGGGAAAAAGTATTTGTAAGCAAAGAAGCCGGGATAAGAATGCTGAATATTTTTCGCGCAACCATTTGCAAATCACGAAATACAAAATCGAAAATAACCCGCATCAAAACCCGTGCGGGAGAAATAAAAAACCTCCTGTGGTCGATGACCGTCACAACCGATCCACAGGGAAAAGCTACAGGAGCATCTATTATTGGGTTTGACCACACCAATATTTCGTGCAACATAAGCACAGGTAATCCTGATCACGAACGTTACCGCCATATTTTCAGAAATGCCCCTATTGGTTTTTTCAGATCCATACCCGAAGGAAAATTTTTGGAAGTTAACAATGCGCTGGCAAAACTTTTGGGTTTTGAAACTCCTGAAGAGGTTCTTTATTCGATAAATAATATTGGAGAAGATGTGTATTTTGATGCCGCTTTTCGTACGGAAGTAGTCTCAGGAACTATTAATTCAGGAAAGGTAAAATCGTTCGAAACAGTTTTTAAGGATCGAAACAACCACACTTTCGATGTAAGGATAAATGTTAGTGCCAGGTATGATGAAGAAATCAACAGTCATATTCTTGAAGGGACCATTGAAGACATTACTGACAGAAAAAATGCTGAGAAGGAACTCCATAAAAACCTGGTAAAATATTCAACACTATTCGAGAAGTCGCCAATTTCAGTATGGGAGGTTGATTATTCAAAAGTAAAAATTGAATTGGATAAAATAAAAGAAGATGTTGATGACCTCCATGTTTTTTTTAGTTCTAATCGTGATGCTTTGGCCGCTATCAGGCAAAAAGTACATATTATTGATATCAATGCTTCAACGCTTGAATTATTTGAAGTAAACACGAAAGAAGAATTTTTCGAAACCCAAAAAAGACTATCACCCCAATTGTATTCTGAAATGGAATTTGAATCCATGCAAGCTTTGGCAGAGGGAAAGATGTCTTTTGAACATGAAACAATTTTCACTACGGCACACTCGGGCAACAAAAATATTATTGTAAGGTGGGTTGCAGCCCCCGGAAGGCCTGTCCCATACAGCAGAGTCCTGGTGAGCTTAATCGATATCACCGAACAAAAATTAAAACAAATAGCTTTAGAGAAAAGCACAAATGAACTCTCATAATTAATTAGCTCGATGGACGATTTGGTGTTTATTGTTGACAAGGATGGAAAGTACCTTTATATCGCGCCAACCAGGCCTGAACTATTGATTGCTTCTGCTGATAATCTTCTTGGAAAAAATATGGGTGATTTTTTTGATCGGGATACTTTTATCAAATTCCTCAACACAATTAAAGCGAGTCTTGAAGAGCAAAAAACCAAAAGCATGAATTACCCTTTAAGCATCAATGGAGTTAATTTTTGGTTTGAGGCAAAAATATCACCACTTACTAAAGACAGTGCAATCCTTGTTTCGAGAGATGTTACAAAACGGATAAATTCAGAAAAAGCAAATCGCGTGATGCTCAATGTTTCAAAAGCCGTGAGCACTACTGACAAGATTGATGAGCTTTTCGAACTGATCAGACTGGAAATCACCAACCTTATCGATACGAAAAACTTTTTTATTGCACTTTTCGATGCCGAAAACAATACCCTGAGCCTGCCATTTTTCCAGGATGAAAAGGATCATTTCGACCAGATTCCTACCGAAAAAACCTTAAGCTCATTGGTCTTGAGCCAAAAGAAAAGCCTGCTCCTGCATCATACAGAAATTATGAATTTGACAAAGCAAGGTAAGATTGATGTGCATGGTACTGTGGCAAAAGTATGGCTTGGAACGCTATTAATGGCCGAGGGCGAAGTGTTGGGACTTATGGTTGTACAAAATTATGAAAATGAAGATGCCATCCGTGAAGAACATAAGCGTTTGCTTGAAATGATAGCACCACAAATCAGCCTCTCCATTAAAAGTAAACAATCAGAGCAATTGCTCAAAGAATCGGAAAAGCAACTTCGGGATTCGAATCAAACCAAGGACAGATTTTTCAACATCATTGCTCACGACCTGAAAAACCCCTTTAATGCCATTATTGGATTCTCATCCTTGCTTTCCGAAGAATGGAATGAATTTGATGATGATGATAAAATTTCGATGATCAATTCAATAAAAACTTCATCCGAAGGAGCCTACGATCTATTAATGAATCTTTTGGAATGGTCGAGACTGCGGGTTGGAAAAATTGCCTTTGAACCTGAATTTATTGATTATGCCAGCTTAATAAGGATTAACTTTTCACTTTTAAAACCCAATTCTGACAAGAAAAACATAAAATTAGTTAGTGACGGCTTATGTGATAAAATGATTTGGGCCGATCCAAACATGATGAAAACAGTAATTAGAAACCTCATTACCAATGCCATTAAATTTACGCCTGAAGGCGGAGTTATTTCGGTTGAATGTTATAAAAACCCTGATATGCCTGGCATGATGAACCTTTCGATAAAAGACAGTGGTGTTGGAATACCAGAAGATGAAATCAAAAATTTATTCAGTTTAACTGATGCCCACTCTACGAGAGGCACCGGGGGAGAAACAGGTACCGGGTTGGGACTGGCACTTTGCCGGGAGTTTATCGAAAAAAACAATGGCAAAATCTGGGCGGAGAGTGAGCCGGGAAAAGGGAGTAAATTTCATATTGCCATGCCCATAAGACCATATTAATTTAGAATTTAGGTTTTGCTACCATTTTTGTGGATGTAAATAATGGCTATCACTGTAAACAGGTTTCTCACCGCCAGTTGGCGGATTGAAAGATTTCTCCCTCCAAAACTTGCTTCGCTACGTTTTTTCAGTCGAAATGACAAAGCCCCGGGCTGTGAATGGGGTAAAAGAAAGCGGGCGCGAAGCGCCCGCTTTCTTTTACCCCAACAAACCCGACAAAGCCCTGTCATTTCGAAGGAGCTTGCAGCCTGCCCCGACACTTCGGGGACTGAGAAATCTATTCTATTAATCATGACTAATATTTTGCTTTCCACTAAGTTCGTAGTAGTACTAAAATTCATTAACAACCTTTGCAATCTCTATAAAGGATTTTAAACAATCAGGCAATTCATTCCACATAAAGAAGCACGCATTTTAAAATACCAAAATGCCTGCTAATATTCAAAAGTTCCAAATTCGGTTTTTAAAGTAAGCTTTTTACTTTTTTTACTTTCGCATCTTCCTACAATTTTGGCATCAACATTAAAGCTTTTCGAAATTTCGATAAGCTGATTTGCCGTAGCCTCATCAGTATAAATTTCCATACGGTGCCCCATATTAAACACCTGGTACATCTCTTTCCAGGCTGTGCCTGATTGCTCTTTAATTAATTTAAAAAGTGGCGGGATATCAAAAAGCTTATCTTTAATTACGTGAAGATTGTCGATAAAGTGGAGAATTTTGGTTTGGGCTCCCCCGCTACAATGCACCATCCCGTGAATTTTGCTTCGATGAAATTCAAGTATTTTTTTAATAATGGGTGCATAGGTACGAGTGGGCGATAGCACCAATTTGCCTACATCAAGGCCTTCAATTTCTGTTTTCCCGGTCAGGGTCATCTTTCCGGCATACACAAGATGTTCCGGAATCCGGGGATCAAAACTCTCGGGATATTTTGTAGCAAGCATTTTTTCAAACACATCGTGCCTGGCCGAAGTGAGCCCGTTGCTGCCCATACCGCCATTGTATTCTTTTTCGTAGCCGGCATGGCCAAAAGAAGCTAAACCTACAATTACATCTCCGTCCTCAATATTTGCATTGTCAATCACGTCCTTTCTTTTCATCCGCGAAGTTACCGTAGAATCAACAATGATTGTCCTCACCAAATCACCCACATCGGCAGTTTCGCCACCTGTACTGTATATTTCTACTCCATGTACCCGCATTTCGGCAAGAAATTCCTCTGTGCCATTGATGATGGCCGAGATCACCTCGCCGGGAATCAGGTTTTTGTTACGCCCGATTGTTGATGATAATAATATTTTCCCGGTAGCGCCAACACATAACAAGTCATCAAGATTCATCACAATGGCATCCTGGGCAATCCCTTTCCACACCGAAATATCGCCGGTTTCTTTCCAGTACATGTAGGCCAGGGCCGATTTTGTTCCTGCACCATCGGCATGCATTATGGTGCAATATTCCGGATCATCGGCAAGCAAATCAGGAATTATTTTGCAAAAAGCTTTAGGAAAAAGTCCTTTATTAATATTTTTAATCGCTGCATGAACATCTTCTTTTGATGCTGAAACCCCTCTTTGACTATATTTATTTTCCATTTTTACTTGTTGATAATTTGCTACAAACTTAAATTTTATTATTTTTATAATCATTGATACGAAAAAAAACGAACCGGCATACATGCTCCATATCACGGCCCTTGCAATTATGTAAGGGCTTTTTTGTTGCAAGTGCATGAGGTAAATTTTTTTAATTAACTTCGTTATTAAAATATTAAAAATGGACATCCACAAAGTACTTTTACAGCACTGGGGTTATACATCATTCAGGCCTATGCAGGAAGATATCATCCGCTCGGTGATGGAGGGTCACGATACCCTGGCACTTTTGCCAACCGGTGGTGGAAAGTCTGTTTGCTACCAGGTTCCAGCCCTTGCCATGGAAGGTGTTTGCATTGTTGTTTCACCACTTATTGCCCTGATGAAAGACCAGGTAGATCAATTAAAAGCAAGGAAAATTAAGGCTTTTGCAATCTATTCGGGGATGCACTTTAACGAAATAGAGCTTGCACTAAATAATGTGGTTTATGGTGAAGCCAAACTTTTGTATATATCGCCCGAAAGGCTTGCAACAAGGCAATTCAGGGAAGTGATGCAGTACATGAAAATAAACCTGGTTGCTGTGGATGAGGCACACTGCATTTCGCAATGGGGTTACGATTTCAGGCCACCATACCTAAAAATTGCCGAAATCAGAAGCATGCTTCCACAAGTCCCAATACTTGCTGTTACAGCATCGGCAACCCCTGAAGTGGTTGATGATATCCAGGACAAATTAGAATTTAAAGAGAAAAATATTATCAGGCAAAGCTTTGAGCGGGAAAACCTGGCTTATGTGGTTCTTCACGAAGAAAACAAAAATGGCAGAATTATTAACATGTTTAAAAAAGTTCCGGGCTCGGCCATCGTTTACGCGGGTACAAGGCGAAGAACATCTGACTTTGCAAGACTTCTTATAAAAAATGGTATTGCTGCCGACCACTATCACGCAGGTTTGAGCAATGCCGAGCGTGAGCAAAAACAGAAAAACTGGATGACTGGTAAAACCAGGGTTATAGTGGCAACCAATGCCTTTGGAATGGGGATTGACAAACCTGATGTGCGACTCGTGGTTCATGTTGATTTACCCGGAAGCCCTGAGGCATATTTCCAGGAGGCCGGCAGGGCCGGACGCGACCTGAAAAAATCTTATGCCGTGATTTTATACCAGGATGCCGACATCCTGGATGCTGAAAAACAGTTCGAAAACAGTTTCCCTGACATAGATGAAATACGAAGAGTTTACCAGGCACTTGGTAATTATTTAAAACTTGCTTTAGGCAGCGGTCAAAATATGAGCTTCGATTTCGATATTGCAGACTTTAGTCATCAATACAACTTTGAACCCTTAGTGGCATATAGTGCGCTAAAATTTTTAGAAAAAGAAGGATACCTTATTTTAACGGATGGCGTGCATAATCCCCCAAAAATACATTTTAAACTTCAGGGGGAAGATTTGTACAGATTCAGGGTTGAACATCCAAAACTTGATGGATTTGTAAAATTGATTCTCCGTTTATATACAGGCCTTTTTAGCCAGTTTGTAAAGATCAGCTTAAAAGAAATTTCGAATAAATCGAAACTAAGCACAGAAAAAGTAAACAAGCTGCTTGAGCAGTTAAATCAACAGGAAGTAATTACCTATATCCCATCCAAAAACAAGCCGCAGGTAATAATGACCATCGAAAGGCTTGATGCAAAAGACCTCTATCTTGCAAAAGAAAATTATGAAATACGCAAGCAAATTGCGAGAAAAAGACTGGACACGTTAAAGGAATACCTAAGCACGAAGAGGACCTGCCGGAGTTTGTTTTTACTTTCGTATTTTGGTGAAACCGGCAAGCAACGTTGCGGCCAGTGCGATGTTTGCCTCGAAAGAAATAAAGCACAAATTAGTAAAGTGGAATTTGATGGCATCTTAAACCAGGTAAAACCATTGCTTATGGAACAAGCCATAAAGCCGGAAGATTTAATAGCAGCCATCGACAATACAAATATTGAAAAAAGCAAACGGGTGATAGAATGGCTTTTGGATAACGACAAAATTTTTTATACCCCTGACAAAAAACTTGCATGGAAAAAGTAAATACAACAATTGATATTATTATATTTTTGCACCAGCAAAAACATTTCAATTATTTCACTTACAGTTCAGGATGATAAAAAATAAAAAGATTGTTGTGGTACTACCGGCCTATCAGGCCGAAAAAACCCTGGAAACCACTTACCGTGAAATCCCCTTCGACATTGTGGATGAGGTTGTAATAGTGGATGATAATAGCATTGATAATACTGTGGAAGTTGCAAAAAAAATTGGCATTAAGCATATTATCAAGCACACCGAAAATAAAGGTTATGGGGGCAATCAAAAATCATGTTACAATAAAGCCCTGGAGCTTGGTGCTGATATTGTGGTAATGCTGCATCCCGATTATCAATACACACCAAAATTAATACCTGCAATAGTTCATGTAATAGCCGGTGACCTTTATCCTGTGGTTATGGGCTCCAGAATTTTGGGGCGTGGTGCACTCAAAGGTGGAATGCCGGGATACAAATATTTTGCTAACAGATTTCTAACCCTGATTCAAAACATTTTAATCCACCAAAAACTTTCTGAATACCATACCGGCTATCGCGCTTTTTCGAGGGAAGTGCTCGAAACCGTTAATTACGAAAAAAACTCTGACGATTTTGTTTTCGATAATCAAATGATTGCGCAGATATTTATGGCTGGCTTTGAAATTGGAGAAATAACTTGTCCCACAAAGTATTTTGATGATGCCTCATCAATCAATTTCAGGCGAAGTGTAAAATATGGAATCGGTGTTTTGCAAACATCTGTAGCTTATTACCTGCACCGCAAAGGAATTATTAAATCAAGATTATTTACATAAGCGGCTTTACTGTGTATTTGGTCAAAATTTAAACTATATTTGTTTTTCACGTTTAAACGGCTCAATACCATGAAATTTAACCACACGATTACAATCCTGTTTTTATGCTTGTTAAGCATTGAAATATCTGCTCAAAAACCACAGTCATTTTTAGGTTTATCGGGGGGTGTAGCAATACCTCAAAATGATTTCGCCTCAGATGATACTGATAGCAAAGAATCAGGATTTGCCAAAACCGGCTTTGGTTTTAAAGTAACTTACGATTACAGGATGAGTTATAATTTTGGAATTGCCGGGGTATTAATTATAAATTCAAACCCGTGGAATGATGAAGCCCTGTTTGATGGGATTATAAAAGATTCGATCCTGAGCAATCAACTTTCGATATCAAAAAGTAATTGGAGCACCTTTGGTATGCTTGCCGGGCCTTTTTTGTACCTGCCCGTAAATGATGCCATAAGTATTGATATGCGTATGCTAATAGGTTTTTATAATGCCTTTGCACCCGAAATTATTGTTTCAGGAACACTTGCTAACGGTGAAAATTTTTCACTTCGATTGCTAAAGTACAATGGGATTGGATTTGTATGGGATTTGGGAACTACTTTAAGGGTGAAAATTACTGATAAAAAATATTTCATAGTAGGGGCTGATTATTTATCTTCCACAATACATTTTAAGGATATCGATCGTGCCGATGATAACGGGCAAATAATTACCGAATCTTTCAGTCAACAGTTTACAACAATTAGTGTAATGGCCGGACTTTGTTTTACTTTTTAATTGATTATGGAATATTTAAAAGGACATATTTTACCCAAATCCTTTTACACCCGCGATGATGTGGTTCAAATAGCAAGGGAACTTATCGGCAAAGTGCTGGTAAGCAATTTCAACAACCACCTCACTTCCGGTATTATTATCGAAACCGAAGCTTACGCCGGAACTACCGATAAAGCCTCACATGCTTTCGGGGGACTAAGATCAAAACGAACTGAAATCATGTACCATGAAGGAGGCATTGCATACATTTATCTTTGCTATGGAATACATTCGCTATTCAATGTGGTTACCAATGTAGAGGGCATTCCACATGCAGTGCTTATCAGGGCAATTAAGCCATTGGATGGTAAAAATTTAATACTTGAGCGAATAAGGAAAAAGAAGCTTGAAAAAAATGCAGGAATTGGCCCGGGCAGGGTGTCCAAACTATTGGGGCTTTACTATTCTCAAACAGGCAAAAAAATTACCAGCGAGACAAAGAAGCATAATTTGAATATTTGGATAGAAGAAAGGGGAATAAGATATGATACATCTTCGATTGTTTCAAGCCCCAGAATCGGTGTAGGGTATGCAGGGGAGGATGCAAAATTACCCTATCGCTTTGTACTTGATACAAAATAAAATCCCCGAATAAAAATATTCGGGGATTATCTCTTTAATATTCTGCTAAAAAAAATTAAACTCCTGCTGCAAGTTCGCTACCTGCTTTGAATTTAACAACATTTTTTGCTGCGATTTTCAATTCTTGTCCGGTTTGCGGATTTCTGCCGGTTCTGGCGGCGCGTGTAGCTACGCTGAATGATCCAAATCCAACTAATGCAACCCTGTCGCCTTTTGCAAGGGCATCACCGGTTGTTTTGATAAATGAATCGAGAGCTTTTTTAGCATCTGCTTTTGTCAGGCCAGCATCAGCTGCCATGGCATCAATTAATTCTGCTTTGTTCATGTTGATAGAATTTTTGGTTAATAATAAAATTATTTAATCGGGGCAAATATAAGTCAAATCTCTTAAATAGCAAGGTATACCTGTTAAAAAGTCTTATAGATGTTGATAAAAGTAGATTTTTGTTGATAAGTATAGTTAAAAAATCTTAAATTGCTGAACAACTGTTAAATCAGCTACACAAGCTTCCAATCAGCATGGATATTAAACCCATTTAAAAAACTCTTAATATCCATTCGTTTCTTTCCTGAAACTTGCAATTCCAATATGTTAATCTTTCCGTTATTACAGCATACCGACAAACACGACTTACCATCAGTTTTAAGGCTACCGGCAGGCTGATTAACTCCACCAAAATCATAGTCTGCCTTATATATTTTTATTTTATAAACAATATTATCAGAAGTCGATACTTCTGTAAATGCCGTAGGATAAGGACTAAGCCCTCTTATTTTATTATATACCGACATCACATCATTATGCCAATCTATTTTGCAATCCTCTTTATATATTTTTGGAGCACTCTTTAGGTTTTCATCACTTTCAATCAATTCATCCTGCTTTTTAAGCCTGAGCTTATCCTTCTCAATCAATCTAAGCGTTTTTATAACCAGCGAGGCTCCTACCTCCATCAAACGGTCGTGAAGCGCTCCAAAGGTTTCATTTTTGCCAATCGTTACTTTCTCTCGATAAATAATATCACCTGTATCAATTTCCTGTTTCAGGAAAAAAGTAGTAACCCCGGTTTCAGTCTCACCGTTTATGATGGCGTGATTTATCGGGGCAGCCCCCCTGTAATTGGGCAACAGGGATGCATGCAAATTAAATGTACCCAGATCGGGCATAGTCCAAACCACTTCGGGTAGCATCCTGAAAGCAACGACTATTCCCAGGTTAGCTTTTAGAGATTTAAATTCTTCCAAAAACGCCGGGTCTTTAAGATTTGTAGGTTGCAAAACTTTTAATCCGTGTGCTTCAGCCATCATCTTAACATAAGATGCTTTCATTTTTTTTCCGCGCCCGGCAGGCTTATCCGGCGCTGTAACAACACCGACAATATTCAGCCTTTCATCAATCAATCTTTTTAATGAGGCACCTGCAAATTCCGGTGTTCCCATAAAAACTATCCTAATGTCTCTTTTTATCATGGTGCAAAATAAAAAAAATACCTGCCCAAAATTTCGGACAGGTATCTAAAATATTACAATATTATTCTTATTACTTGATCATCCCTTCGGCATGAGCAATAAATTTATCAATGTCGCGAGCTTCCTGGCTTTTCGAAAACTCAGTTTTTATTTTCTTATAAACTTCGGCAGCTTTACTGTATTCACCATTAATTTCATAAGTCCAGCCGGCTTTCATAAAAAATGGTGGAGAAGTGATATCATTGGTCGAAACATTAGCAGCCTCAAGGTAAAAAGCAACTGCTTTGTCAGGGTTGCCCAATTCCATGTAGCTATCACCAATGGCTCCAATTGCCATTGGTTGAACCATTTCATCATCGCCATCAAAATCTTCAAGATACGCAATTGCTGTTTCGTATTCGCCCTTTTTCATGTAAATAATACCCGTGTAATAATTGGCAAGATTCGCGGTTTTGGTCCATTTATAGTCATCCATAATATCCAAAAATCCGGGATAAAGCCCATCACCATTCAGTGCAAGGTTTAGTGAATCGGTTTCAAAATATTTCTCTGCCATAAACACTTGCTCCTGGGCTTTCTTTTCCTGAGGTTTCAGGTAAAATTGATTAAATCCCATGTAAGCCAGTATTACAATTACCAACATCCCGATAAAAATCAAAATTGGATTTTGATTTTTTTCAATAAAGTATTCGGTTTTACTTAGTGCCTCCTCAACAGCTTGAATGTTTTCTTCTGCTCTCGTGGTTTTTTTTGCCATAATTTTCTTCTAAAATTTTGAGGTGCAAAAGTATATTTTTTTTTGATTAACAAAAGATAGGAGATAATTTTTTTAATTTTGGTGGTTTGCTCTAAATGATGAATTTTTGAAGATTTAAACTCATAGTTAAAAACATTCATTACTATTTTTAAAATTTTTGATAATGAAAAAATGTATAATTCTATTCACAGTAGCACTTACAATTTGTATGCAGGCCATTGCAGGATGGGAAATTACTTACAGGGTAACAGAAACTGACGGATCGATATCTTATGATGTAATGCTAATTGAAGACAATACAGTGAAGTATGGCGGAATTGACGAAAGTTTTATTTTCAATACAAAAAGCAATCAATTCTCTTTTATCATCAATCAAAATAAAACTTTTTGGAGTGGCAATATCCTTGAACTCAGAAATGAAATGAGCGATGCAATAAAGAGTGTTATGAACGAAATGATTGATAGTTTACCTGAAGAACAACGCGAAATCTATGTTAAAATGTTGGAAAGCATAACACAAATGTATGACTCTCCTGCTTCGGATAAAATTAACTCGATAAATATTAAAATTACAAACACGGGTATTCAGGAGGAAATAGCAGGCTACACTTCACACAAATACGATGTAAATGTTGGTGGAAATCTTGTTGAGTCAATTTGGATATCATCCGAATTAGACCTGAAAGAAGAACTCAATCCACAAAAAATTGCTGAAATGCTCAACCAAATCATGCCCAATGTTGACGGAGAATTATACTATGAGTTCACAAACCAATACCTTGAGCTTTGGAAAAAGGGATTTAGAATGAAATCGACAGATGATGAAGGGGACACAATCGAGGTGATAAAAGTGAGCCAAAGAAATATTACCGGCAACGAACTGGGAGTTCCTGAAGGGTACACAAAAATTTCACCCCTGGAATTTATTCAAAATCAAATGACGGGAGGCGATAGCAACAACAACGAAGAATGGTAAATAAAATCTACCTTTTTATAAAATGATAACATTGATAGAAAAGCAAAATCAATTCTTAAATTATTTGCATTTTTACAGCTTCATCAAATTAACTTTATCTTAAATTATTTAAACATGAACCCAAATTCTGGTATCTCAACAAAAAATTTTATGCGTATTTCAGCATTTATGCTGTTTATCCTCACCTTACCATTAACTGCTTTTTCGCAGGATGATGATTCAAAAATAGTAATCGATAATTGGTTGCAACTCGGGAACTTTGAAGTTGCACCTCCGGCATTGCATAATCAGAACAATATGAAAGGAAAGAAGTTTGAAACTGTTGATTTAATGCACTTTAAATATATAGACCTTTCCTCACTTGAGCCCGAAGAGAACAAAGAAGTGCTTTGGAAAACAGGTTCTTTTGCCTGGTCGAAAATCAAAGCGGCAAAAAATGGCTTTGTTAAAATTGGAAAGAAGGAAAAGTATGACTCCAACCAAATTGCTTATGTAGCAGCCTACATCCACGCTGACCGGTGGCTGAAAGCTGAACTTGAATTATGCAGCCCTCAAATGCTGGAAGTTTACCTTGACGGGAAAAAAATAAAAAGCAAAGATTCGGATAATGACAAGGACGAAGAACCGGGCACGATTACCTCAAACATTAAGCTCGAAAAAGGAACGCACCTCCTTTTGCTAAAAACTTTAAAAGCAACTGAAAATAACGCTGACTGGGAAATTAGCACAAACCTGAAAATCGACAAGGATTTCGATGCAGGGTTGGTGAATGTTGATATTCTGCCGCAAGAAAACATGACCATTCATCATCTCCTCAATGGCGAGTTTATTAATGGCGCTTCCATTTCGGCTGATGGCGAACTGGTAATGTTAAGGTTTTCGGAATCTACTCCTCCAAACGGGGATCGCGATAGCTGGACGGAAGTGAGAAATCTTGAAAGTGGCAAACTTATTCAAACTTTCAGGGAGTCGAAAATGACGGGACTGGAATGGCTTCCCACCGGAAAAGCCATCTCCTACGAAACAAGGGATAAGGAAAAAGGCGCATCGCTTTGGGTTTTTGATTTCTCGGATATGTCGATAAAAAAGATACTTAAAGATGTTGAAGACTTCGGTTCATACACCTGGTCGGGGGATGCATCATTTATTATTTACACTGTTTCGGAAGAGTTCGAAGATAAAAATAAAGATATAAAGCTCTTCGAAGGCATGCCCGACATCTGGCCCTGGTGGCGCAATAGAAGCTTTTTGTATAAACTTGATGTTGCATCGGGTGTTTCAGAAAAACTCACTTTTGGATACTTGTCAACCAATTTGATGGACATCAGGGATGACGGTCAAAAAATCCTTTTCAGCCAAAGCATCCCCGACTTCTCCGAAAGGCCATACTCGAAACAGTATTTAATGGAGATGGATATTGAGAGTTACAGCATCGACACCATCTGGGAAAAACATTTTGGGGGAAGTTGCCAATATACTCCTGATGGTTCGCATTTACTGGTAAGCGGTTCACCTGCCATGTTCGGAAACACCGGGGTAAATGTAACAGGCGATGTTATTCCAAACGATTACGACACGCAGGCCTATCTTTACGACATAAGTTCAGGAGATGTGAACCCGATCACATTCAATTTTAATCCAAGCATACAACAGGCTGTATTTAGTAAGTATGATGAGAACAAAATCTATTTTCTGGTACAGGATCGCACCTATAAAAAGATATTTTCGTTTGATTTAAACACGAGATATTTTGAAGAAATCCCCACAGGTTTTGATGTGGTGAACAGCATGTCATTATCTGATAAAACCCCTTTGGGCGTTTTTACCGGCTCAGGCATCTCAACACCAAAATATGCTGTTTCTGTAAATCTTGCTGACGGCCAAACCAACACCATCACAAATCCAAGATCAGAAACCTATAAAAATGTAGTTTTTGGCAGCACTGAAGAATGGAACTTTACAAATAAAAACGGCGTTGAAATAGAAGGGAGAATTTATTACCCGCCAAATTTCGACAAGAAAAAAAAATACCCGCTAATAGTTTACTATTACGCCGGCACAAGACCAACGGAGAGAAGTTTTGGGGGCAGGTATCCAAAAAACATATTTGCTGCACAAGGGTATGTTGTGTATAATCTTCAGCCAAGCGGAGCTACAGGCTTTGGCCAGGATTTTTCGGCTGCCCACGTAAATAACTGGGGAATTACAGTAGCCGATGAAATTATTGATGGTACGAAACTTTTCCTTGACGATCATAACTTTATTGATAAAGAAAAAGTTGGCTGTATCGGGGCATCTTATGGTGGCTTTATGACCATGCTGCTTCAAACCCGAACCGATATTTTTGCCGCAGCCATATCCCATGCCGGCATCAGCTCCATAGCCGGTTACTGGGGCGAAGGTTATTGGGGATATTTGTATAGTTCGGTGGCATCGGCCAACAGCTTTCCGTGGAACAACAAGAAATTGTACGTGGAACAAAGCGCACTTTTTAATGCCGACAAAATCAACACTCCCTTACTATTATTGTATGGCGGTAGCGACACCAATGTTCCTCCCGGCGAAAGCATACAGCTTTACACCGCACTGAAACTTCTCGGGAAGCCGGTTGAACTGATCGAAGTTAAAGGCCAGAACCACCAAATAGTCGATTATAAAAAACGCATCGAATGGCAGAATACCATTTTTGCCTGGTTCGACAAATGGCTCAAAGATCAGCCGGCCTGGTGGAACGATCTTTATCCCGACAGGAATTTGTAAAGAAATCTATAATTGATATTAAAAATATGGAGGATCTAATAAAACCGGAATATGAGACCTTATTGGAGAAAAATGAACTGGTCGCAAATTGCGACCGGTTAGCAAGCCTAAAACATTCTTCAGTAAATCCGATGGTATTTACCGAGCAGGGTGTTGCCATGCTTTCATCGGTCTTACGTTCTGAAACTGCCATTAAAATTAATATTGAAATTATGCGAGCCTTTGCCCGGTACAGGTATTTACTTAAAGAAACCGTTGAACTAAAAAACGAAATCCACAAGCTCGATGTGAAAATGAATAATGCCTTCAAATATTTGCTCGATAAACTGGACGCATTACACCAAAAAGAAAATGAACCAAGAACCCAAATTGGATACAAAATTCATAACAAATAATCCGTCACAATACTCAATTATTCTATGCGAAAAAATATTTCGATACCACTATCTAACTGCTAATAAATATCAAATGGCAAATCAAGCACCACTTGCTGAATTATTAAGACCCAACACACTCGATGGTTATATTGGCCAGGAACATCTACTTGGCGAAAATGCCATACTGCGCCGAAGCATCGAATCGGGAAACCTGCCCTCGATGATTTTGTGGGGGCCACCCGGCACAGGCAAAACCACCCTGGCATTTATTATTTCCAAAACATTAAATCGCCCTTTTTACACCCTGAGTGCAATTAACTCGGGTGTTAAAGATGTGCGGGGTGTGATTGAATCGGCAAAACATGAAGACAATGCTATTTTGTTTATCGATGAAATTCACCGTTTTAGCAAATCACAGCAGGATTCCTTATTGGGAGCAGTCGAAACAGGTATTGTTACACTCATCGGGGCAAGCACCGAAAACCCGTCATTCGAAGTGATCTCTCCCCTGCTCTCCCGCTGCCAGGTGTACATTCTTCAGCACTTAGACAAAAAACACCTGCAGCGCATGACCGAAAATGCCGTGAAGCATTTGGAAAATACCCTGAACAAAAAAATTGAACTTGCCGAAGATGAAGCCTTACTCAGGGTTTCGGGAGGAGATGCACGTAAACTGTTCAATGCCATCGAACTTGTGGTGAAATCGCAACAGCAAAATCACGAAATTAAAATCACAAATAAAACGGTTATCGATACCATTCAGCAAAACATTGCCATTTACGATAAGGCCGGCGAACAGCATTACGATGTAATTTCAGCCTTTATAAAATCGATGCGTGGAAGCGATCCCAACGCCGCGGTTTACTGGCTTGCCAGGATGATCGAGGGTGGCGAAGACCCGAAGTTCATTGCCAGGCGAATGGTAATTCTTGCTTCCGAAGATATTGGAAATGCTAACCCTAATGCTTTGCTGCTCGCCAATACCTGCTTCGATGCCATCAACAAAATAGGCTGGCCGGAAGGGAGAATTATTTTGTCGCAAACCGCGGTTTACCTCGCCACATCACCAAAAAGTAATTCGACCTACCTCGCCATTGATGATGCCATCGCGCTGGTTAAAAAAACCGGGGATTTGCCGGTGCCTTTACATGTAAGGAACGCGCCCACCAAATTGATGAAGGATATCGGTTACGGTAAGAATTACAAATATGCCCATACCTACCAAAACAACTTTACCGAACTGGAATTTTTACCCGAAAAAATAAAAGGAACAAAGTTTTACGAACCCGGCAAAAATGCCCGCGAAGAGGACGCCCGGAAATGGCTGAAAATCCGATGGAAGGAAAAGTATGGGTATTAAACAGTGAAGCATGCTTCACTGTTATACCGAATGCTTCACAGCTGTATGTATAAAAAAATCATGAACTGGGAAATTCAAATCAAAGGTTTTAAATCTTATCTGCAACTCGAAAAATCACTTTCGGGGAATTCGGTTGAGGCTTACGTGCGCGATATGGAGAAACTTCAGCAGTATGTAGAAATGAGTTTCGGGAAAGTCCCATCGCCCGAAAAACTGAAAAGCAAAACCCTTAGAGAATTTATTGTATGGATTTGCGAACTTGGCATGAGCGCCAAAAGCCAGGCAAGGATAGTTTCAGGCATAAGGGCATTTTACAAATACTTGCTTATCGAAGATATTATTGATGATGACCCCACACTTTTGTTGGAAGTGCCCCGCACAGAAAGAAAGCTTCCTGACACCCTGAGCAACCTTGAAATTGTAAAAATGATCGATGCCATCGACCTGTCGAAAGCCGGGGGATCAAGAAACCGCGCCATCATCGAAACACTTTATGGTTGCGGTTTGCGGGTAAGTGAACTCATCAACCTGCAGATTTCCAATTTACATTTCGATATCGGCTTTGTAAAAATCACCGGCAAGGGAAACAAACAGCGATGGGTGCCAGCGGGTACACAAGTCGTTAGCCAAATCAACAATTACCTTACAAACATCAGGGTGCATCTGGACATAAAAAAAGGAAACGAAGATTTTGTTTTTCTTAACCGGAATGGAAAAAAGCTGACGAGGGTGATGATTTTTTATATTGTAAAACAGTTGGCAGAAAAAGCGGGGATAAATAAAACCGTCAGTCCACACACTTTTCGGCACTCCTTTGCAACGCATTTGGTTGAGGGCGGTGCTGATTTAAGGGCAGTGCAGGATATGCTGGGGCACGAATCCATTACAACCACCGAAATTTATACCCATCTCGACCGTAGGTATTTACAAGAAACCATCGAAAGATATCACCCTTTGGGAAAATACAATAGATAGTTGATCTTTAAAATAAATCTGTGAATAATGCAACTTAGTGAATCTATGTGTCCTCAGTGCCTCAGTGGTAACTTTGCTAAAATCAACACGTAGACACTTAGCTCACTCAGGAACACTAAGAAAAAAAATATCAGCAACTCAATCCAGCTTGATTTCGATCAACTTTGTATCTTCCGATTTATCGAAAAACAAAAGTGAACTATCATTGACCCGCATTATTTCCCGGGGATTAAAACCTGAAATTGTATTGGTTTTTCCGAAAAGCTGTTTCGAAAATTCCTTTGAAATTATATCATAGGCTCCCAGCATTAATTCATGCTTTCCCTTCATGGTTTTTAAATTTCCGGCATCGGTTTGGTTCCTGTTTTTAGGATGATCATTATAAACAATAAAAAGCTTGTTGTCCGATAAAAAACTACAAAACCCAAGAGTTTCCGGGCCTGCTCCCATGGCCTGCTTTTTAGGAATCACCATCGAATTATAAAATTGATTATTTGCATCAAGCTGAAACAGCAATATTTCGTTGGCATAATAATAGGGTCTGTCGTAAAGCATGCCCTGCCTGTCCCTGATCAGCATAATACTTTTCCAGTTATACTCGAAAAGCAGTAAAATGTTGTTGTGTGCCGTGATGTGTATTGCCGCAGGAATTAGATTTTCGAAATCAGACTTTAAGGTTTTCTGGCTGGTATAAATTAAATCCTTTTCTACCGAAGTAAAATAATGAATTTTCTGCTTCAATATATTTCCTTTTTGACCATCGAAGAGATAGTAAAAAATACCTTCCGGCTCTTCACTATAACTATCTTTCACAAAATAACCCGACAAGCCAACAACATTTTTTTCGGCTCTGAACAATCCTGATTTCCTGATCGCAGCATTTTCAAACTTAAACTCAAAAGCATCAAAATCGTCCTTGATAATATTATAAACCACCAGTTGATGAATTAAATCTTCCGGTTTGAAAGGATTAAATATTTCAACCCTGATAAAGAACAGGCCATTCTCACCGGCAAGTATTTCAATAATATTATAACTTACCACATCATCAGGATAATCCAAAAGCCTGGTGCCTTTCAAATCCAATTTTTCATCATAAATATTAAAGTCGATTTTCTCTGAAATACCCGGAGTTGATGGGGCTTTTACCGAAAACACAAATTGCCTGCCCGAATCTGAGCGTATTTCATCCGGTTGAAAAAAGTCAAATTCAATATCCGGTTTTGTGATATCTTCAACCGTTGCAGGGTTTATTTTTTTTTTCACTATGCCGGATTTGTCAATTTGGAACAGGTAAGAACTTATTGCATGATTTTGCGAACTGTAGCGGCTGCAAAGTAAAATGAAGCCAGCCGCTGTTTTATAAAATGATAGCGGCTTTAAATTTTTTAGTTTCCGAATTGCGGTATCGACTACGGAAATATCGCCTGCTAATTTTAGGTTATTATCAAATACCAGGATACTACTTTTAGCATCATCATCAAATCCAATAAAACCATCATCGGAAACTTGCAGGCCATAATAAAAATCATAATCCTTAACCAAAAGATTTGATAATTTCCCATCGATCAAATTAAAACTTTCACCAAAAATCAATTCAGGATTTAATTGTGCCAATGTCGCTTGAAAAGCAAACATCACAATAAACCAATAGAAAATATATTTTATCAGTCCTTTCAAAACAATTTTTAATTTGATGAAAACAACTTGTAAATAAGGAGCTAAAGATAATTGAAACTTCAAGAACTACCCTAAAAATCCCTGAGGCTGATCGAATAAAAAAGGGTGTTTGAATTTCCGGATGTCAAACAAGCCGCAACAGTCATGGTTGATTTATGGAGTAACCAGGCAAGTGATATTTCGGGTCTATTGTTGAAAACTGAAGAATTTCCATACTCATTAAAGTTTAGCTATGCTATCGAGATAAACTATACCGATGCCGGCCATATCTCGGATGATGATGCAAATGATTATGATTACGATGAGTTGATCCATTCAAAAAAAAGGAACAAATATCTACCTTGAATTCAGTAATCAGAAAATCAACTTTGAATGGTTTTTTTTACTACCAGGAATCGGGTGGGATGTTATTGATAATAGAAACTCATTTGATATTTATTTATACCAGATACAAATTAGCGATGATATCAAAAAGGTTGAGCCGGCAATTGACTTTATCAGTTATTTTTTTGATAGACCAACAACGGACACCAGTGATGCTAAAATAGCATTTACTGAAGCTGCGAAATTTGATGGATATTCAGTTTTGATACCCACGAAATCGGCAAATTTGAAACAAACTGATAATCACCTTAAAGAATACCATGGAGTAACTAATAATGGATATTCCTGGGTTTTTCGCATTTTTGACACAATTCCAATCAATGGGAACTCAGATGAAAGCTGGGAAAACTTTTTTAAATCGGAAGCAGCTCCGAAAAATAGTTTTCACGATTACAAAATTCAACAAGTGGATGTTGATAATAGCTATTCAAAGAAAGTTAGATGAAATTATTTGTGTAAGTATTGTAGCAGTGCCAGGGAGATATTTAATAATTCCCTATTTGGGTGTGTTTATCAACAAGCGAATAATGTTAATTAAAACGGGCTGACGAATTCTTTAAATAATGGAGCCACCTTGTCTTTGCCCGATAATATTGGATTAACATCTTTCCCCCAGTCGATATTGAGGTCGGGGTCGTTCCACAAAATACTCCCTTCCGAATCTTTGTTGTAAATATTTGTACACTTGTAAAAGAAAACCGTGTTGTCGTCGAGGGTCATAAAACCATGGGCAAAACCCGCCGGAACCCAGTACATCCATTTGTTTACATCCGACAAAACTATGGAAGCCCATTTTCCGTAAGTGGCTGAATTTTTCCGCAAATCCACGGCAACATCCAGCACCGAGCCACGCATCACCCGTACAAGTTTTCCTTGTGTAAATGGAGGCTTTTGAAAGTGCAGGCCACGCAGCACATTTTTCATCGAGCGCGATTCGTTGTCCTGCACAAAGTTTACATCAATCCCCTTTTCGAGGAATTTAATTTTGTTGTAGGATTCAAAAAAATAGCCCCTGTCGTCTTCAAAAACATTAGGCTTAATAATTACTAAATCCTTAATTCCTGTTTCTACAATTTCCATAGTTTATCAATTTTGGTTTCAAAGATAAAAAAGAACCTGGAAATACTTCCGAAAAAAAATTCTCCCGCAGGTTTCGCAGATATTCGCAGAAATTATCCGCGCCAACCTGTGCATGGGTTGTAAAATTCCCTGCATTAAATATTAACGATGCTCCGCACTTGAAAGAAAAGCCACAGCGTGGCGGTAATCTTTGTGGAAAAATGAACACAGCATTGTATCATAAGGTGCAGTCCGCCTTGCCGTTGAGGCAGGCATACCGACAATATAAATTAATGGGACACGGTCGGGTTTTTCAGCAAGCCTTAACTTAATCGCGCTACCATAGAATAGAAATATTACTTTGCTATTTTGTTAATCTGGGGTCAAAATAAAATGGACTATAATCAAGGAGTTTTACTTTTTTATATTCCTTATGATTGCAATTTAAAACCAAAAGGTGTATCACCAGTGTCCGATTATAAAATTTAATCACCTCACTGCTTCGGTATAAAAGTGTTGCTTTTTTGCCAGCACACTTTTGGATAATTGTATCTTTGAATTATTGGTACTACTGCTATTTGTGTGGGTACAGTACGAGGCCAGATAAAATGTGTATGGCAAGTTTGTTGTTTAAATAAATTTCAGAGCTCTTTACCTAATAATTGAACATCAATTAGTTATGTGGTTTTTGCTGGAAATTATTGTGTCGTCATGTTCATGCTTAAATTATTTTATTTTACTTAGTGTCCCTTAGTGGTCTATGTGTCTACGTGTTGATTTTTAAAAAGTTAACACTCACATAGTGATGCCTATGGTATAAGACACTGAGGGCACAAAGATTCACTAAGAGGCATTATTCACGACATTTGATTTACGTTAAGTAAGGAGTTTAGGATTTGGAAATAAAAGTTTCTTTCCACTAAAATAGTAGTAGAACTGAATTTTTAATTTAACACACGCAACCCTACTGATGCCAATATTACACTGGATAGGAAAAGAAAAAGTTATCAATCACCATATTATTTAAAAAAAATACCGTGGGACATCACAAGATTTTAAATAAGCGGAATTATGAGCAAACAAAATAGCATAAAACTTTTTGAACAAAAACAGGTGCGCACGCACTGGGAAGAAAAAGAAGAAAAATGCCGCCCTTTCAATTGATTTGATTTCGGGGAATTAAAATAATCCCCCAATTTTTAAGCCTGCCGAAAAACTGAGCGGAGTATCTGGCGTGATGGTATAACCATAATGATATTCGCCCTCGCCACCATCAAATCCATAGCCAATGCCAGCATAAAAATCAACCAGGAAAATATCGTTTACAACCCATTGTTTTCCGATGACCACCTGAACAATCATCGAAAAATAATCTTTGCGTTCACTTGAATAGTAATAATAGCTACTCCAGTAGTCATAATATATTTCAGTGTCTTTACTAAAAAACCCGAAACCGATTTCAGGTTTTACGTACGTGCCTTTTAGGATGTGTGCATAGCGCATGCCTTTGATGTAGAAATCCGGACTTTTTATAAATTTCATTCCAAACGTCACAAAACTACCACGGGGGTTTACATCGTTGGGGGTCGAAGCCCAGGCCGATAATGCCGAGGGTGGCTTCAAGGCTTTGTCCGGGTTTAATGCTACGTTCGTAGGCAAAAGTGGTATTGCCCGTGAGGGGAGAAAGAAAATCAATCTTGATGGCGTTTTTGTTTTGGTCGGCGTAGTTCATGGGGTTGTCCATCTCATTTTGGAAAGTCATTTCCTTTCCATTTTCAAAAATCAATTTGCTTATTTTTTCTTTGGTGATAGTGAACATCAGATCAGGAGAATATTCAGGAAGGTTGTACTTGATCTCTTCGCTGCCAATTTCGCGCACTTTGCAATTTAGTGTGTCTGCATTTTTCTTAATAATCATGTCCTGTGCTGAAACACCTGTTGCTATCGAGAATATAAAGCTGCACAGGATTATAAATTTTAAAGTTTTCATAGCTTAATGGTTTAGTTAAGTTTTCGTTTTAATAGTTGCGATTTTCTTTCAAAGTATGTGCCACATTTAATAGAGGGCTCTAATTTAAACTCATTAAAAATCGATGATGTCTGGTTAATTCTAATAGATTCTTTCCCGAAGTTTCGGAACTGCCAATTACAGGTTTATGTAAGGCGCTGAAAACCTAACTTTTAAACAGGTCCTTCAGTCTTCGCCAGCCGGCGGATACTGGATTTATGGGTGGGTGAAAGTGGGCGCGAATGGCCCACTTTCACCCACCCCATTTACAGCCCGGCGCTTTGTCATTTCGATGTTGTACTTACGGCAGAGCTGCCGCGTGTGCGGCAAGAAATCTGTTCCATCTTGTCATTTCCTCATTATGCCCGAACCCATTACCTCTTTTAAACTGCCTCTCATTTGAGGCGGCTTTTTGTTTGATTTAAATTTTGATGAAGTAAGAAATTCTTTGTGAAGCTCAAAATTCAATTCCTCAAATTCGATTACTTTTGCCAACGCAAAAATCAACCGTTCAGCTAATGGAAAATTTAATTATCGACTTGAATGATACAGTGAAATGGATTGGGGTAAAAGACCCTGATCTGGTTACCTTTGATGTGGTGATGGAAACAAAGTATGGAACAAGCTACAATTCCTACTTTATCAATGCCAAAAAAAAGACCATTATAGACGCCACCAAAGAGAAGTTTTGGGAAGAATATCTCATGAAAATTGATGAGCTTTGCGATCCCCGGGATATCGAATACATCGTTGTAAATCATACCGAACCCGATCATTCGGGCAATGTTAAAAACCTGCTCAGGGTAGCCCCCAATGCCAAAGTTGTGGGAACCGGGAATGCCATCCGCTACCTGCGCGATTTGATGGGCATGGATTTCCCGAATATTATTGTAAAAGACGGGAACACCCTCGACTTGGGCGACAGAACCCTGAAATTTATCTCTGCGCCAAACCTGCACTGGCCCGACACCATGTTTACCTATCTTGAAGAAGATAAAATCCTGTTTACCTGCGATTCGTTTGGGGCGCATTTTTGCGATGATAAATTATTCGAAGATGAGATAGAGCGCATGAATGAATACCACGGAGCTTTTCAATATTACTTTGATGTCATTCTCGGGCCGTTTAGCAAGTTTATGCTCAAAGCCATCCAGAAAATTGAAGACCTGGAGATCGAAAGCATCGCACCCGGACATGGCCCTGTGTTGCGCCAGAATTGGAAAAAATATGTTGATCTTTCAAAATTTTATGCTGAAAGGGCTCTAAGCAAACCCATCAAGCCGGTTGTTTTTATCCCTTACGTAAGCGCCTATCAAAAAACCGGAATGATTGCCGAACTCATTGCCGAAGGAATTCTGCAGGCCGGAGATATTAAAGTGGATGTGGTTGACATTGAAATGTCGCCACTTGGAGAACTTGAACAACATATTTCGCACGCATCGGCTTACGTTATTGGCTCTCCAACAATTAATCAAAATATTTTATTGCCGGTTTACAAATGTTTTGCACTCATCAACCCGATTCGCGACAAAGGCAAGCCTGCTGCTGCTTTTGGTTCTTATGGCTGGAGTGGGGAAGCCAAAAAGCTGATTCGTACAAATCTTGAAAACCTCAAGCTCGATGTTTTTGACGAAGAAATGTTTGTAAAGTTTACCCCGGATGATGAAGAAAGTGCCAGGGCAATTGCTTTCGGCAAAGCCTTTGGAGAATCATTACTTGCCCACAATATAAAAGCCGAACAGGCCGTTAGTTAGCCAGGGTAATTTTTTGTTTTCATATGTTTGTAGTGGCTAAGTCAAAAAAGCGTTAAATCTTTAGTCTTAGCCACTTTTTTTAAATCTTCCCGATAATCATTAATTAATATTGAAAATCAGACTCACCACCTTATGTCTCATTGTTATCATGCTGTTTGCAATGCTTTCATGTAGCATCGAGCGAAAGCTGGCCAATGAATTTATTCAAAAAGCTGACAGTATTTCCGTTTTGCTAATTCCACCAGATTTTGTTTTCAAAACCAACCTGAAAAATTACCAGATCGGAGGCTTTGATAAATTGGGTTCTGCCGAACAGCAGCAAATTTTATACGACAGCAGCATATTTTTAAAAAACATCAGCGACACTTTTTTAATCTCCCGCTTTTTTAGTTCGATGGAAACAACACTAAGGAAGTTTGGAATTTATACTTATTCTCAGGATGAAATCGTGGAGTTTATGGATGTGAAAAATATAGCTTACCAGGTTACCCTGGCCCAACTCGAAATGGAAGAGGGCATTTACCCCTACCGGGCAGAAGATGTATTTTTTGATACAGTGCTCTTTTATGAAGATTTTGATCTTGAGCAGGTAAGTTTGAATTGCTGGTTTGAAATTTCCAAATTGAACGATCCAAAGGCTGTGAATAATATTTTGTATGCAAGCGATTTTCTTACTGACGAACTTGAAGGCCGTTTTACTTCCAATGTATTTACCGGTGAGGTGAAATTTAAATACAATATTTTTTCGTTGGAAAAAGAAGATGTTTATACACTGGCTGCGCGTGAGGGAGAGCATTATGCAGGATATATTTTTGATTATATCATGAATCAATACATCTATTTTAACCTCCCGGATCAAAACCCGCCCAAAACCTACCTAAGTTACGACCATGATGCCGGAGTTCTTTTTCCGGCTGAAGACAGGCGGTTTTTATTTCTTGATGAATAAACGGCTTGATATGTAAGGATTGATTTTAGGTTTAAGATTCGTTATTAAATAACACTATTGTCCGTGAAAAAATAGATACTAAAAGCAGATTCTTCTCCGCCGGTTGGCGGATCAGAATGACAGGCGTTTAGGCTTTCAGGGAGGGGGTGGTTGGCGGCAAAGCCGCCAA
>Ga0307990_1000537_pt1 | contig 33509 bp, 22 predicted proteins | sample EllFjometagen129_FD_203168 | JGI IMG/M metagenome (GOLD analysis project Ga0307990, IMG submission 203168) | Marine microbial communities from Ellis Fjord, Antarctic Ocean - #129 | ecosystem: Environmental > Aquatic > Marine > Unclassified | place: Southern Ocean | collected 2014-10-08
CCACGGTGTCCATGGTATAGAACATAGTAATATCCCCTTCGGAATCTGAATAATCGAAGCTAATAACGACCATTTCGCCCCGATAAGATTCCGAAGGGAAACTCAGATTAGATAAACTGGGGGCTCCGGGCCCAGGGTCATCTCCCCCACCGCTACCACTGCTACCACAAGCCACCAGTCCCAATGTCAAAACAAATGCCACAATAATTCCATACACCATATTTTTCATATACCCTCCTTAAAATATCCCCAGGAATCCCCCTCCCTCTTCTTCCTGGGCGTGTGGTTCCGGAGTAGTTACCGTGGCCGGAGTCTTTACCGGCTCGATTGTGGGCCGGGGTTCCGGTGTCATTGTCGGGATCGAAGTCGCGGCCGGTGTTGATTTTATCTCGATCAGTTCCCGGATCGCGTCCATCAATCCAATGATAGCCTGGTTTTGAACGTCCAGCCGCTCCTGGATCTCCTCAATCTCAGCCTTCGTTGCTTTGCCCTCTACCTGGGCGACCTCCAATAATTCCCGCTTTAGATCTTGATTACTGGCCTCCAGATTCCGGATCTGTTCCCCGGCTGTAGCCAGTTCTTCCGTCATGATTGTTTTAAGGCTCTCTTCGTTGCTTTTCTGGCCTTCTTTAAGGTATGCAAAACCCTTAAACATTTCGCCTTTTAAGACCTTTTGATTTGCCTCCTGCTTAACCCCTGCTATATATGCAATGCTTAAGGTTATTGCTATACCTGCAATCAACACTATCCCTATGGCAATAAACAACTTAACCGATAATGAGGCTATAGCATTTTTGAGCTCTATTGACCGGCTTTCCCGCTCTACCTTAAACAAATGTTTAAGGTAAACATTCACCTTGTTTATGCTTAAGGCAACCTGCGCCTCCTTTACCTTCTCTAATTGTCCACTTTCCGGGGTTGTTTTCCCCTGTTTTTCCAGCAATTCAATCACCTGGTCGCGGGAGATTAGCCGTTTTCCTTGATCCCCTTCATATTCCCAGGTTGCTTTGATCTTCCCGGTCTTAATCCATCTCCTAACTGTGATATGATGGACCCCCAGGAGACGGGCTGCTTGTTTAATTGTGAGATTATCAGTCGGCATTATTTATTACCTTTGTTCTATTCGTTCTTCCATCTAGTCCAGGGCCTCAACGATGCTTTTGAATTTTCCGTATTAGCAGAGTACCTGGGCGGTAGCCAGGTCCATCATTTTTTCCACTTCTGTCAGTTGCTTCTTTCTCATCGGCTCTGTGAATTTCTGCTCTCTATCTTAACTCCTGAGTCTATCTCTGAGCGCTGCTAATACCCTGATTTTCCTTCCAGACTTCATTTTTGTTCGGGAAACAGCCGGATCCGAGAATTCAGTTTAAACCGGCCCTCTCATTCCCATTCTAAGCAACTTTAATTTTATTTTAGTGATATAGTCCAGCTGTTACTCGTCTTTTTTTCCCTTCCAATCGTCCGGTTTTAAATCTTCCAGGGCATTGTAAACTTCCCCGACATTGAACCGGAGCGTCCGATAACCGGCCCGCATGACCGGAATCTTTCCGGAGCGATAGAGTTTACGAAGCTGCCCCTGGCTGATCTTCAGCCGTTCAGCCATCTGTTTGGGCGTTAAGATCTCTCCTCCGGCCTGATCGTTATTCCGGCCGGCCTTACCTTGCGCGTAGCCTGCGGTTCGCTCCGGATCCAGTTCTCTCTTTTCGATCATCTCTCCCAGCTCCTTCATTTCTTCAGTTTCACTGATCGGTTTATTATTCATTTTATTGCCTTTTCTGAAGCCGCAAATTTACCCTTCGGTCGAAGGGTAAATAATCAGGCGGCCTTTTTACGCCGTAAGATCGAACTAACAACCTTAACACTCCAGGTATCCCGGCCGCTTTTAGTCTTATAGCTTCTTGCTTTTAATTCATCGGCGATCGCCTGGTAAGTATAACCTTGGACTCTCAGGTTGGCCATTAACGCAATTGCCTTTTGTTCTTTTGGATTCTCCACCAGGTGGACACCGTCCGGAGCCAGGTCATAGCCGTAGGGGACAGTTCCCCCGGTCTTCTCTCCCTGCTCCCGCTTCCGTTGAAGAGCCTCGGCAGTCCGTTCCCCGATTGCTTCGCGCTCCCATTGTGAGATACAGCCCAGGATATTTAACACCATCCGGCCGCCGGCGGTTTCGGTATCGATATTTTCCTTTACGCTGATCAGAGCAATCCCGACTTTATTACAGGCTCTTACTACCCGGTCTAGGTCTCGAACACTCCGGCTTAATCGGTCCAGTCTGTAGATGATAACGGCCTCAACATCTCTGGATTTTACCATCGATAAGACTTTTTTAATTCCCGGCCGCTTTAAGTCTTTAGCAGAATAACCGGGATCCTCTATTATTTCGGCAAGGTGATAATCGGCGAGTTCTGCCTGGAGCCGGATCTTAGCGGCCTGGTTATCCAGGCTGATTCCCTGGGTGGCCTGTTCGGTGGTGGAAACTCTAATATAACCGATAGCCTCTTTCATCTCTGGTCTCCTCCAATGTGGTTCATATGCCATTGTGTTATAAATCTAATCTTATCCGGTTATATTATCAAGAAAAAAATATTTGGGTTGCTGGGTTGCCCGATTTTTTCGGGGCAAGCAATAGGTGAAGGATGAGGGGCCGGAGGATTAATCGGGAAAATGGGGATAATTCGCAGATAGCCGTTTTATCAGGTGAAGGAAGCCGGCCTTTAAGGTTCCCGGGCAATTGTTTGACTGTTCGATCAGATTCCTACTTCAGCTAATTTCTCCAACCATTGGTTGGAGTTTCTCGTTGTCACAATATTCCAGGTAAGACTCCTTGAAGTATTGGCATCTCCTCCTGAAACGTTGTTATTGAGCCCTGAGCCGCGCTCTGGGCTCATGTTATCCCCCGGAGCAGTTGGCTCCCTTCCCTTCTAAATTCCCTGATAAGCTTGATTCGGGAGGATCGAGCGGAAGGGAAATATCAGATCGCTTCTCAGGCGGTTTAATTTTCGGATTCGGGAGCATATTAAGCTCTCGATCGCACGGCGATTTTTTCCTCCTCTCAGTTCAATTTGTTACAAAATTAAGAAAGTTTTGTAACATTTGTATCATTTTTAATGCGAACAATAATGGCGAAGGGCCGGGTGAACATTCGACAAACCGGGGGTAATTTCCGTAGGGGAGATTTTAAACCTTGATCGAGGAAACCCGGTAATCGGGGTTGGAAACCCCACAGCACTGGTGTACTTAACCTCTTGATTTATCGAATGTTTATAATTTTAAATTTGGAGTGAAAGACGACAAATTCCGAGTGAACTATATATCCCACAGGTTTTTTAATAAAAAACACCACCACCATTTTTATCCATTTTTCCTCGCGCGCGTATTGGTGGTGATTGTATACTATTGAAAACTATTGGAGGAGTTGTAAGTCGTTGGTATTCAACAGAATCATTTTTTAAATCCGACAAAAACCGGGTGAAATCCGACAAAAACCGGGTGAAATCCGACAAAAACCGGGTGAAATCCGACAAATTCCGGGCGAAATCCGACAAATTCCGGGTGAAAGAAATGACACTGGAAAAGATCGGAATAAAATCCGTCACTTGACATTATGTCGGGATAAACATATATTCGACATCATAAATTATATTTCAATTTAAATATTAAGGACAATCAAATGAAAAAAAATAAGGTTGTAGTCAGTCAGTCGAATAAACTGATTGAAGCTTCCTATAAGATGAATCTCTCCGAAAAACGGTTGGTGTGTCTGCTTGCATCGAAGATCCGCCGAGACGATAAAGACTTCCTGGAATACGAGATTGTAATATCAAGCCTTGCCGACTTTGTCGGAATATCCGGTCATCATATTTATGATCAGACAAAACAACTCACAAAGAGACTAATGACCCGAGTTTTAACTCTTCCAAAAGAGCCCAATGGTATTGTGCAGGTGAGTTTCTTGTCATCTGCGGAATATCAGAAGGGAAGCGGTTCTGTTAAACTTTGTTTTGATCCCAACATGAAACCATTTTTGCTTCAACTTAAGGGACAGTTCACCAATTATTTTCTCAGGCATATCGCCCGTTTAAGAAGCATCTATAGCATACGGATCTATGAATTGCTTAAAAGCTATCAGCGTTTTGGGAGAAAAAAATTTACCATAAAAGAGCTTAGAACCATTTTTCAGATTCCCCCGGAGCAATATACTCAATATAATTACTTCAAACGACGTGTGATTATTCCCGCTCAGAAGGAACTCCGGGATAATACCGATATCTATTTTGAGTTTGAGGAGATTAAAAAAGGGCGGAAAGTTGATGCTATCCTCTTTCTGATCCACCAGAATATTTATAAGGAGACTGATGAATCATTTTACCTGCCCGCCGGCAAACAGACATCAGAGGGAGTTCTTCGGGACAGATTACGCCTGGCGGGATACACGGCAAATCCGGATAGAATTATAAAGAGAGATGGGATTGAAATTGTTGAAGCCAGCCTGGATGTTGCATTAAGAGAGATGCGTTCTGTCGGGAAAGAGATTCGCAACCCGGGCGGCTTCATTGCAAAGAAACTTCAGGACAAGGCGGGACTTGCTGTTCTATTGGAAAAGAAGACCGCCAGAGAAAAAGCTGATCGGGAAGAGCAGGCCAAGCAGGATGCCGCGCTGGTAAGGGCTCTGGAGACGACTTTTGAGAAGGAGAAGAACCGCAAACTTGAGGAACTCGTTAAGAGCTATACAGAGGCGCAGAAGAAAGAATTCAGAACCTGGGTTGACAAGAATTATCCTTCCAATGAGTTTGTGAAACCATTCAAAGAAAACGGTGAGCCGAAACTCAGTTATCTTAAGTCCTACTTTATCGACAGGGTAATCCCGGAATATAATGATTTCACAGAATGGGCCCGGGACAAGAAAGGTATTACTCTCCGGGAGAGCCCGACAGGTTATCGTATTGTAGAAGAACAACGAGAATTGTTCTGAGGGTTCCCTCCTTGCAGACAGGATGGCGTCCCCGCCATCCCTAGCCTTGAGGCTGTTCAAATCACGGGGTTTAAGAAGTTGGTAAACTTAGTTTACTAACTTTTTTTAAAAACTTGGTTTACTAAGTAAACTAAGTTTACCAAATTCTTGAATCGGTGGAAAAAGGGAGAAAAAGTTGTGTGGAATGTGGCAGAAGAATTAACTGTCATTTTAGTTCCATATCGAGATTGGGGAAAGCTTCTTGGCGGGGATCAGATCGATCAGTTTTTTTTTGGAAAAACTGTACGAAAGTAGGGGCTGAATTCGTGCTTAATCCCCTTTGGCTCTTTTGTAAAAAGTGTGTAAGGTCAATTGGTAACTTGGCGGTCACCTGATACCTGATTTTGACCCACTCTCCTCGGATAAGGTTGCTGGCTCACTGTGGCTATTTAAGCACAAATTTTTCTAACTATCACCATTTGAACGTTAACTATCACTGTTTAAAAATCAGGTGATAGTTGAAAATGCCACGTTTATGAGATCTCCGGTTCCTGGTGGCTCATCAAGATCTGTATAGGGCTGAATGTGTGGTTACTGCCTGCTCGACTTTTCGTCTCCGGAGATATAGGCTCCAATTGCATCCCTGGTCAGGGCGGCGATAGAACGATGCTTTTTATAGGACAACGCCCGGAGAGTGTTGTGCTGCTCCCTCTCGATGGATGCGAAAAGGATAACCGGGTCTTTAAGTTTCTTTTTGGTCATCTTCTGAATCTCCTTACCAGATCCATACTGTTTCGGGGTTAATGATTTTCCTGCAGCTTGAATATGACATCATTGGCTGGCTCGGTGTCTTCGAGATAGTCTGAGAAATCATGGTTATCCCAGAAGGCCGCAAGTGCTTCTTCGGTTTTAAATTCAGGTATTTTCTTCTTCATGAGATTACCTCTGTTGAGATCGAGATTGCTTTTGTCTCTCATGTCTTATGGCGGGTTTGGCGGGTTTATGGCGGGTTTATTTATTGTTGGCCCAATTGGCCCATATATGGCCCAATTAGTTTTCTTATGGTTTCAACTTAGAGTGCGTTCCTCAGCCCGATTTAATCTATACGGTAGTCTATCAAAGTATGGTTAATGATAAAATAAATACTCCGACTCAGATTGAACTCCCGGTTTGTTTGCTAAAAAGTTGGTAAACTTAGTTTACTAACTTTTTTTAAAAACTTGGTTTACTTAGTTTACCAAGTTTTTAGGTGACCGAGATTTTTGTGATCCAAGTATTCTTTCGACATTGTCGAAAGAATTAAGCTGAAGCCATTATGGTGACGCAAATATATACGACTTTTTGCGTCGAACAATCTTCAGCAGGGATAAAAAAATCTTTTAGTGTGACAATCCGAGCAGGTCAGCTCCTTGCAACATACGCCGGTCGGTGGTGACAACCTCAGTGCATTTGGCTGCCAGGGCCGAGCCGAGGTGAATTCCGTCGAGCGTTCGGAGCATTATGGGGGGTTTTTGCGCATAACAGCGCCGGGCGACTTCAACGGCTTGGTCAAGCACATCAGATCCAACCGACAGAAGTACCAGCCGTCCATCTTCAACATCTCCGCGAAATTTCTGGTAAAGCCGTTCAGCCCAGCCCGGTTTAATATCGCCCCGGGACTCCTTCTGGCAGAGGGCATAGAACAACTCAGTGTTCAGCACCTCGCTGGAAAAAAGCGGTTCGCTGGATTTGTCAGCTTTGTCCAGGTATATTTCGGAGTCATCTTCCGGGGTGTAAAGCTTGAGAACGCAGGAAGTATCCCAATAGATCAACAGCGTTCCTCCCGAAGCTCATCCAGGATTGCCCGGGAACCGGGAGAGCTCTTTCCCGTGCCGCTTTTACGCTGCAAAGCTTTCAGTTCTTTTATCCAGCCGGACATGTTGGTGGCCGACCGAGCTCGAATTCCCGAGAGCCTGGCTTTGGGTTTCCCTCTCACGGTGATGATCACATCTTCACCGGCCTGGGCCAGAGCTACCAGTGCGCTCAGCGTAGCTTTACTTTCTTTTAAAGTTGTTATCATGTGACCAATGTAGTCACATGCATAGAGTTAGTCAAGAGGCTTTATCATTTGTTACTTCTCTCATGCCTCAATGTGGGATTTTAAAAAGTTAGTAAACTTAGTTTACTAACTTTTTCAAAAACTTGGTTTACTTAGTTTACCAAGTTTTTGAGTCATTGAAAATAGTTGGGAATTTGCCCTATATAAACCGAAGGCAGCATTCCCTCGGAGGAAAACTTTTTGACTTTCACAATCACTTATAGGGCCTTAACTGTGGCTTAAAATATATTCAGACGATGTCTCATTTTTCAAACTACTTGCACAGTATAACGTCATGCGAACAAGCAGATTATAATCCAGAAGACCCGGACAAAAAGCCGAATGTCCCATTAATGTCCCATTTTTTGGATAGGACATAAGAAGACATTTGACCTCGGAGGTCAGTAGAAAGCGTTGCGGTTTCCTGCCGAACAAGAGGATAGCCGCGTGCGTGGGTTTTCCTTGTCCTCTCCGGGCGAATAGGCACAGGATTGTGCCGTATGAGCCCGTGGCGACTGAGGCGCCGGGACTCCGGCGACAAAGGCGCCAAAAACATAACAGCCTGACCGAAGGGAAGGACCGAGGAGGCGCTGTGGGAGTATCCCGAAGGGAGACGTACAGCGCCGACCTCCCGACCGGATGGGAGGGAACAAAGGTAAGGGGCGTTAGCCCCGTGGGTAGCGGGGGCAAAAATCATTTCCGTTCGTAGGACGGCCGGGTTTTTTCGGCCGGCCGTAAGGAACACGAGGGGGGGGTGAGACTTCACCCCCCCCTGTGAGCGCATGGCGACGGCGCTTTAGCGCCTTGGAGCCATATTAAAGCGCGAACTTCATTAGATTTTGAAGCCTAATAGAGGGGGGTTTTCAAAAGGGGGGGGAAATGCGGCTTACTTTTTTTATAAAAAGTAATTGAGCATCTCCCCCCCCTTTTGTATGGGGGGGTGAAGTGTTCCGCCAAGAACGGAAATGATTTTTTCAATATGTAAGTGGCGCGAAGCGCCTCCTTATTTTTTTAGGGGGTAGCGGGGGATGCGACCGAATCCGCCGGCGGCCTGCGGCCTGGTGGAATGGGGGAGGGGAGGTTGTCCGGGCGTCTGAGCCACTCAGGAAAGTTTACAGATTTACGCCTCTGGCGATCGGCATCAGAGGAGTTTGAGCACGGGTGCCGGCGGCGATCGCTCCGGATCCGGATCTTGGGGTGTCAAGCAATAAAGGGCATCTGCCCTTTATTGCGTCGGCGGGGGAGATGAGCGAGCTCGGGGATTGTGGGCTAGGGGAAGCGAGCGAGTTTCGAGGGGATTCGGTGGCGCGGTACGCGACGCCGAATCCCCTTGAATCTCGTGAGCCAGCCGGGTAAGACAGCGGAGCGGCCATCAGTCTGCGTGTTTTTCGCAGTCTGATGGCCGCTTTTTTGAGCTGTCGGGGGAGGTGAATATTAACTCGGGGAGAGAGCATCGATCATCAGGTAAGACGAGGCCTGGCGCGCTCCTTGCGGCCGCTCTTGGAGGCGATTAAAACCGCATCGCGGTTTTAATCGCCGGAAGGATGCTCCGAAGGAGCAAGGCCATCAGCAAGAAGCGTGACAGGCCGGCGCCCATGCGGGGAAAGCACCAGGTTGCGAGGTGGAGGAGGGGGTCGGTCGCCGGGGAGCGGTTTCAGTCCGGGTTGTAGGGGGTGGGGTAGGGGGACCCGGACTGAAACCGGGTGGGGGTTGGACGATGATTCGGGGAAAACGCATCGATCGCTGGACAAGATGAGGCCTGGCGCGGTTCTTGCGGCCGCTCCTGGAGGCGATTAAAACCGCATCGCGGTTTTAATCGCCGGAAGGATGCCCCGAAGGGGCAAGGCCATTAGCAAGAAGCGTGACAGGCCGGCACCCGCGCGGAGAAAGCGCCAGGTTGCGAGGTGGGGGAGGGGGCCAGTTGCCGGGGAGCGGTTTCAATCCGGGTTGGGGGGTGAGGTAGGGGGCCCGGATTGAAACCGCGGGCTTGGGGCCGAGGCCGCAAGAAGCGTGACGGCTTTGCCGGCGCGCTTCTTGCCCAGGGGAACGTTGGTTCACTGCAGGATGTTTGAATTATCCGAAGAGCGTAGCCGGTCGAGGAGGCCCGGCCGCTATCTGTTTATGGAGGCCGGGGCTCTTCGACCGGCGGGACTCCACAGGGGGAGGCGGTTTCTGTCAAGTGTGGGGGGTGAGGTAGAGGCAACTTGACAGAAACCAGGGGGGACCGGGGGGGGCCATTTCAGTCAGGCGGAATGGGTGAGGTTGGGGGGCCTGTCTGAAATGGTGGGGGGTAGGGGGCGAGGTTCAATCAGATGTGGGGGGTGAGGTAGGGGGGATCTGATTGAACCGGGGAAGGGCCGGGGGGCGGTTTCAGTCCGGGCCTGTAGGGGGTGAGGTAGGGGCGCCCGGACTGAAACCGGGTGGGGGGGAGCAGAGGGAATTGATAAAGTGGAGCGGAGGTGCCGCAGTACGCGGCGCCGAGCTCCTCGATTTGGTAGGTGTCCTGGATGGGTATTGACCTGAGGAGGGGGGTTGATCACCAGGTAAGACGAGGCCTGGCGCGGTTCTTGCGGCCGCTCCTGGAGGTGATTAAAACCGCATCGCGGTTTTAATCACCGGAAGGATGCTCCGAAGGAGCAAGGCCATCAGCAAGAAGCGTGACAGGCCGGCGCCCGCGCGGAGAAGGCACCAGGTTGCGGGGCGGGGGAGGGGGTTGGATTACTCTTCTTTTTCATTCTCAAAAGTATCTCTCATTAGATCGTTTGCGGTGCCTTTCTCTACTTCTCCTCGCGCGAATTCGTTTCTGGATTTTTTAATGTTTTCCGCAATCGCATCCCTCCTATGTTCTATCAACGTCCTGTTAGTGACCAGTTGTTCTACTCTTTCTTTCGCTGAAGGATCGTCAAGGATAGCCGCGGCCATCTCAGCAACAGATATATGTGTCATTGTGCTTTCTCCTCCCTGCCGGCGCAGTACTTGTTCTTATGCGCAAACCAGTGATTCACGGACTACAGCGGGCGGGCGGATGGAGACAAAGCGATCCTTGGAATAAAGATAGTCTTCACCGCTTTCGTCAACTATCCGGATCTCTCCATCTGCCCTGGCTTCCGCGTCAGGGATAACTTGATATATTTTGTGGCGCTCAAGGGACGCCAGATAATCTGAGTTATCCACGCAGACCACAAATCTTTTTTCTTTTTCATACATGATTAATCTTAAAAAGTAAAGCCCCAAGGTCGATTTCGAAAGCTTTAAACGGTTCGAAATGTCGCAAGGGGCACTTTTGAAGTTTTAAGTCTACCGGGTTAAACTACTCCCGCAAGTTCTCTTTGAGAGACTTCCTCCGGAGAGCTTTCTTGATCTTCGATAACTCCTTCAGCGGATACTTCTTCCTCCGGAAAGGAGATCTGCGAGCGATCACGGAACTCGTCGTAAGTGCTTTTAAAGTTTTTGATAAAATTAAAAAGCACCTCGTGATAAAAGCGGTCTATTCCCTCGTTGATTTTATCATCATCGTAAGGGGCCGCTAAATCACGGAGTTCCTGCAACAGATCATCGATCTGAAAGACAGCGTGTTTAATCCGGTCCGCGATCGGAGAAGTCGGATCCGCTAAAATCATAGAGAGATTCATATCCAGGGCCGACAAGTAACCGAGGATATCACCGAGTTTCAAATCCTGGTCGGAACCGGCTTCCATCCTGGAGATCTTACTGGTGTGACACCCCATGTGTTTAGCAACTTCAGTCTGAGTTTTCTCTCTGAGGAGTCTTTGAAGGATAAGTTGTTCTATCAACCTCCTGTTAGCGATTAGTTTTTCCACTCTCTCTTTAGCTGAAGGGTCGTCAAGAATATCGGCGGCCATTTCAGCGACAGAATGAGATATGCGTGCCATGATGTTTTCCCCCATACATTTCTGCGTTGGGTTATAAGTTACAAACTATTATTTTGCTTCGCGTATTTTTTTTACCAGCTTTTTAGCCTCATTGATGTCCTTGGATTGGCCCTCCTTAAATCCCATCCCAACAACATGAATAATTTTAGAGTCTTCATCGAAGTAGAGGTATATCCTGGTTTCCTTTGGACTTGGAATACCAGATTGACCTACTCGATAAACTCCACCACTTTCGGACCGAAGAGTTCCAAACTTCAACTTCCCCCCGATCTTTAAGCCCATATTAAGATACTTCTGGGCCGTCGCTATTTGTGCCACACAAGATTCAAATTCAGCCGTATGTTTCTTTTTAACTCTTTTGGCCTGGCTTTTCGTTATGAGAGTCCAATTGATTTTCCACATTCGAGATCACCAACTTGGTTTTAGAGATTAAAGGTTTTTGTTCATATACTACATAAAATATAACCCAAGTTGAAAGAATGTGCAAGTTTTTATTTTATTTTTGCGAATATTGCAATAACTTTTTTAAAAAAAGAGAATACCTTAACAATTAATAGTGATTGAAAAAATTCTTTGAGGCGTTAAATTTCGCCCGGACTTTTCCGTGACTCTCCCGGGGCTGGAAGGTCCCGAAGTTCCGGAGGCGGACCAGGTGACCTTGGTTCACCTGGTCCCGGATCGTCTCGATCACGGTCTCCAGGATCCGGGAGGATTCGGCCCAGGAGAGGCCGTGTTCCTTCCGGATCACTTCGGCAAGTTCGCGGTAGTTCATTCTCTCTCTACAACTTCAATCGTTTCAGTTCTTCGTCTATCCCGTTGGCTATGTCCCGGAGATTTACCGGGGGCTGTCGGAGGACCTGGTCGAGGGTCTGCTGCCAGGTCAGGGTCTCCCGGCCGACATGCTTCTGCAGGGCGGCCTCGGCGTCCTCCTGCAGTACTGTCTTCCGATCGTTGTCTCGGGTGTTGGCGGCGGCCTCCTCGATTACTTTCTGAATCAGCTCATTTATCCGTTGATTGATTGCCGCGATCGCGTCCTCGGAAGATCGGAGATCTTCCTGGTCGCTGATGTATCTTTTGATCACTGAGTTTTTGATGTAGTTAGATTGCCCGTCCATGATTCTCTCCTTGTTGTTCTGCTTTGGCTGCCAGCCTGAACCTCCGGAGAGCAAGTCTCCGGATCCGCTCGCTCAGCCGGCGCAACTCATAGGCCCTGACCAGGTCCTCCGATTTGGCGATCAGGGGGAGCATGACCTCTTCCAGCTCTCCGGTCAGCCGCTTGCTGGAGACCGCTTCGGCCTCCAGCCCGTAGAGGACCGGAGATTCGGGATCTCCCATCTCCAGGTATTTCTGGTTGTCGTATTTCCGGCTGTGGACGTCTTTGAGCCAGTCTTTGTTCTTGGCCTCCATGCTCTTGCCGGCCGGGATCCGGTAGCGGGCCAGGCGGACTTCCCTAGGGGTGAGCATATCGGGATGGATCAGGTCGAACATATGGATATTCTTGATCCCGTAGAATTTCAGATTCCGGACGAAGGCATCCCGGACAATCCAACCGCTCGGGTCATAGTCGACTATCCCGAAGAAATAAAACGATCGGCGGAGATTCACGCTCTGAGCCTTCAGTTCATCGACGAAATACTCCAGGCTGAGGACGGAAGGCTGGCCGCCCAGGGCAATGATCGATACCCGGTATTTCCCGGAGATCTCAGAGAGGAAAGATTGGTGGCCCAGCTTCTCGGAGAAGAGGACGATGTTGGCGTTGGCGCCCACCCGACGGTGGGCCTCGTTGTCGTCCCGGAAGCCAATGTCGGAGTATCGCATCAGGTCGAGGTCCCGGACCATGTGAACGAACTGGTAGACCAGTTGCTTGTACTGGTCGACGTCGTAAGCCAGAGCCCCGGCCCGGGAGAGGGTGGGTTTGATGTACATGTACCAGAAGGTCCGGATCAGTTCATTGAGCGGGGGTTTCTCGCCGTACCGGATCCGCTCCCGGACCTGCCAGATGATGTTCCGCATGAGGCGCGCCACGTTGACCGGGTACTTGGAGGCTCCCTTCTTGAAGTATTTCTGGAGCCACTCCCGGGACTGGTCATGGATCAGGTCGTCAAAATGGCGTATTCCGGCGGCCTTAAGGCGGTCTTTAAGCGATGTCTTCATTTTTAAGGGTTTGGGGCCGGACAAAGTTAAAAACGGCTTTAAAGCCATTTTACGGCCTTTAAATCCGGGTCTTTTATCAAGTAGAGCAGAAAAGAGGGACGATAGCAAATAAAAACCGTGAAGGCCGGGGAATACCCGGCCTTCACGGCATTATTTAGAGACAGCTCCACTGCCATAAAGGGTTGTTATCGCTTCGGCAGAGAGGACGCTATCATAGAGCCTAACTTCATCTATTACCCCACCATAGCCACTACTTGTATATCCCTTTGCGATTTTAACGGGATAGCTGTTTGCGGAAGGAATCTGATTCGGTCTTTATGACCCTGTTTCTTCAGCTAACATACATACTTTTTTTAATACGTATTACTACTCCCTCGGCAGACAACCTCACAATTCGTACATACCAGCCGTGTGACCGAGGTTTACGTGGCAAGCTATAATAAAGAATAATCCCAGTACATTTCTCTTGTGAATTTTCACTTAGATCCGGGTACCATATTTTTTCATCATGGCCAACATAATCAACTATTTTAAGAGTTCTTCCGTCGGCATCATATATAACACGCAAAGGGGTGCCCAATATTCCTATGACCTGTTCATAATTCGTCCCAACTTTTACCGAATTGAATTTAATTTCAGAATAATTTTCTGCGTATTCAGTACTTTGCAATATATAGAAGATAGTATCATCTAACTTTTCAAGACCCCATCTCTCAATACCAAGATTGTCCCAATAAAGCACCTCAATAATAAGGATTATTACGATTAAATACAGCAATAGCGGAATCAATTTTCGTACGGTTATTCGCATATAGTCCACCTTTGATATGGCCAATATTCTCCGCTATATGGATTAGGCCAATTCTTATAGTCCCCTTCACTTAATGTTTCTGGGCCAACTATTTTTGGTCGATATTTGCTTGTCAATTTCCATAGTGCCTTACCCAACCCATACGGATAGTATCTGGCATATACATAAAGTTGGCCATCTCTATTTATCACAGCTCTTGCATTATTTGGAATCTTTACAACAATCGGGTTAACAGTCCCCGCAGGACTATATATGCCATCAGCGTCTACAGTTTCTCCCGGTTCTGCAATACTTGGTGGCTTATGATCCACTCCTTCAGGTTTATATGGGACTGGCCTTCCAGAATTATTTGTGCATGGGGCAAATCCAATCGGATCAATTAAGTTCACGGGGGAATTTCTTGCATACCTATATAGATTTGGGCCATCCAAATAACCAAGCGGATCAGTCTGCAGAAACCTCCCAATCTCTGCCGAATACATTCTGGCCCGGTAATAATAGAGTCCCGTCTCCTCGTCAAACCTCCTCCCCGTGAAATAGTACGGATTCCCGGCAGAGGAAGCAGATATTTCACTCCAGGACGAGTTATAAATCTTAAGCTTCCCGTAGGGCGAATACCGACAATGTTCGACCACGTTCCCCTGATCGTCTGTTATCTCCGTGACTGAGCCGAGGCCGTCTCTTTGATAAAAGTATGTTTTCGCTGCTTGGGCATCATACATTGTGAGTGGTTCATCAATTCCTGGGCCATATACAAACCTATTCTCCAGCTCAAAGTCCCCGTTACGCTCTTCAATGACCTGGACACCATCATAAAGATAGTTTGCCACGGTCGTGCCATTATCCGTGATCTTTTTCGCCCTTCTTCCAAATGGATCGTAGCGATACTCAGCCAGTGTCTGCCCATCGGAGTTTCGGACGGCCCTGGTCAAACGGCTCTCCAGGTCGTAGTAATAAGTCTGGACGTCGTCATCAGCAAGATTGCCATTTTCGTCGTAAGAATACTCAATATCATCTACCCCATCGTACTGATTTAACTCATTGGGGTCATAAATCTCACTCTGTCCGGAGAATGTAACCTTAAGACGATTCCCCATGCTGTCGTAGGTAAACGTAGTATCACTGTATGCCGCGAATTGTGGTACATCAACTTCGGTTAACTGGTAGATGTCGTCGTAATCGTAGTCATGCTCTCCGGTCTGAGATTCCCAGGCCGGGCCGACTTCCATTGAGAGGCGGTTTCCTTCTACATCGTAAGTGTAGTTGAAAGTGGAGATAGCAATATCTGTCCCGGCTTTCCAGTTAGAGAGTGTGATCAGGTGGTCGGGCTTATCATTGGCATCATCGTAGGTATAACTCGTGAAGGTAACTTCCGTTCCGGCATTGAAAAGAGTCACGCCGGTTCTCCGCATGGCATCATAGTCATAGTCAGCCAGGAGTTTATCATCCGGGTCCTTGATCTGATTGAGGCGATTCAGGTCGTCATAGGTGGCGGATATTTCATAGCCGGATGGGTAAGTTAATGCCGTCCGGTTTCCCTCGGCGTCGTATTCGTACTCCACCTTATAACCTTCCCCGATATCCTTATCGGTGCAGGAGAACCACTCCACCCGACTGATTTCGTCATACTCATAGTGTAGGGCATAATAATAATTCTCTATATCGGTGAGGCGGCCCAGGTCGTCGTAATCGTAATCAACCGTGGTGATGTCCGGATAAGTCTTAATGGTGAGGCGATTAAGGCTATCGTAGTCGTATTCGATTATGCTCCCGTCTAGGAGTGTTTTCGAGGTGATATTATCAGCAGCGTCATAAGTAAATGCCTCGAAAGAGGAGTCGGGATAGATGGTCCTGGTCAGACGATTAACTGCGTCATACTCATATGATGTTATATTGGTATTAGCGTCCCGGATTGTCTCTAGGTTTTCATTCTCATCATAAGTAAACTCAGTGATATTCCCTATAGCATCGATCAATTTTTTGAGCTGAGATTTACCGTCATACTCCGGAAATCCGGCGACGTACCCGTTTCGGTCGGTGATCGATATGATCCTTTTATAATTCCGGCTGAACTCGGTGAAAGTTCCATCCGGATAGTCAACCCTAGTTAAAGGGTTACAGGCACACCCGTCAAGATATGAGTACTCAGTAGTAAAACCAAGTGCGTTAGTGATTGAACTCAACTCTCCCATTTCATCGTAATAATCCAGATCCATTGCGTTATTAAGCGGATTTGTGATGGTCTCAAGATTGCCATACGAGGTGTAAGTAAAATCGTACTCTTTTCCCAGGGCGTTGGTGTATTTCTTAAGGGAACCATCGGTGTTATATTCGTAACTTCGGGAGTAGGTGGTTCCGTCCACCTCCCAGGATATCTCCTCCACATTTCTCAAGGAAGGATCGACTCCGTAATCAAACGCAAACGTCCTCTCTACAGAGGTGCCTTTTGCCTGGGTGATTAAAGTAACATTATTATATTCATCGTAATCAAATGTGGCTTTTATACCCTGAGCGTTAATCTTGGCTGTCAGGTTGTCACGGCCATCGTATTCGTATCTTGCGGGGTTACTATATCCGTTATAAAACTCTATCAGTTTCCCGGTAGCTCCATACTTCCCGCTCCTTTCTTTGACTATGTGCCAAACTCCCCCCTTAAATTCCTCCCAGGTGATTCTGGTTATATCGGCGTCATTATTGATGTGTGCAACAGTCCGATATCCCTTGGGATCGTAAGCGATGGTACCGGTATCCTCATAACTATAAGTCCTCGTATACTGGTTTTGATCGGTCCGGGATTCAATCAGCCCATCATCGTTATAAGTATAATCCACGGTATTACCGTAGGCGTCGGACCGAGAGGTCATCCGGTGGGAGCTGTCATACTCCATCTCCACCGGGTTAGCCATGGCGGGGGCCTGGTAACTTACCAGGTCATCCCCGGAGTATTCAAAGGTGTATTCGGTTCCGTCCGGACCGGTAATCTTCTCGATTTTGGAGTCACCGGAAGGGTTATCAAAGTCGACTGTTCGTAGTCCGGAGGCATCGGTAACGGAATTGATCCCGCCGTTGGCGTAGCGATTTATCGTGATCTCATTGCCATTGGCGTCTTCGATTGACACCAGGTAGCCAGCTTCATTAAACCTGTATTGAGTACCATTCTTCAACTCCCGGATATAGTAAGGATCGGGGGTAGCTGCGGGATAATAGATGATTGTTTCATAAGACCCGGACTTGGGAAGATATTCGCGCGAGTTAGTCTCGATCTTGCTGATGTCGAAGATCTTTACGGCGCCGGTTTCCCGATGGAGTTCGATATATGGTGTGCCTTCTAATTCTCTGCCCCCTTCCGCGCCCAAAGTCCATTCCCCGACAGGAAAATTATTCACTATATGCATATCATAATTCATGCGCCAGCCATAACCAAAGGAACCGTCTTCCGCCGCCGCGTTGGAATTGTAGGTAAGATTGACAGTTAGCGGCATACATTTAGATAGACTAAGACCGGGGATGGACAGAACTGATATCCTGAAAAAGAGATTTCCCGTAGGCTCAATTATATGATTACCTCCCCCTCCTCCACTGCCGCCACAGCCAGCCCCGGCTCCAGCACCACCACCTCCTCCACCGCCATCATCGGGACAACAAGGATCACACCCGGGGCCCGGGACGGTCCAGCAAGCAAATATAAGATTGGGGAGGTTGAGCGTCAGGATTAAAAATGACGCGAAGATGCAGTTGAATTTTGTTGCTCTGGAATTGAGAAAAATGGTCATGATGGACCTCCAGTAAAGTTGAATTATTGATAAGTTGGTGTTTTCTATATTTTAAAACACAACATCCAAATAAATTACAAATTACAATGACCGAAAGCCGTGCGTTGGCCATACTCAGGCTAAAGCCTGCGGCTACCAAGCCGGGGCATGACTCTCACCTGAAGCCAGAACTTCTAAAAGTCATGCACTACGAGCTGCATTCGATCGGACTTTAAAAGCCTTCCCACAGGGTAAGTAATCAATAATCGGTATTCACCGAGGTCAACGACCTCGGCTACAGTCCTTTCGCATAATCCCGATTGATATTTGATCTATTCCCAGCGATGGAGGGAGATTTCGTTAGAGTATCTGGCTTTCTCTCCCCACTGATTCCAATCCTCGATAGTTATTGCTCTGATTGTGTAGGTATAGGTTCCATCATTATCTGTTCCACCGTTCCAGGTGGCTTTGTAGGAATAATAGGGCTGGTTCCGGGATGGAATGGAACTTACCGTGGGCCAGGCTATCCATTCTTCATTCTGATTCGCGATCGACATGGAGACTTCCGCTTCCCGGATCAGGTTGAAATAGATGGTCTGGACCTGCATCTCGGTATCAGAAGAGTCGGGATTAAAATAACTTCTCGGGGTATTCTCCGCCCCGAAGATGAAAAGTTTCGGCCGGGCGATTACCACGTTGCCGAAGATGTCTTCCGCCTCAACATCCGCTGTAACCTTCAGAAACGGTTTTATAAACAATCCGTATCCATCGCGCCCGTCCCAAAGGATATTGTTATCCTCTCCATTCAGCGGGTAAGGATATGTAACGTCGTCGATAAGTTCTCGCATCTCTTCATATCCTCCGCCGGGCTCCGTCTGGGCGTTCAGGGTAACCGTGATAAACGCGGGCTTACTCTGGTAGAAGGAATAGATCGTCGGTTGGTGACTGTTATGATAGAAGTTATCCGGATCGAAACCGTGAGAAAGAGTAGTCATCATGGTATCGTTGGAGCTGCAGACTGAAGTGGCACTGGTAGTGTCGGTAGCCCAGAGGACTATTCGGCAACAGTTGCTGGATACGGTCTGACCGTTATAGGTACCGTCCCAAACTGCTGTGTGGGCGGAGAATTGAATGGGATCCATATTCTCTGTTTTTGACTCATCGTCCACCAGTGTGACCAGATAATAGGTCGCGTCGTAGCAATCTTCGGAGGGGATATTACCGGGGGTGTTATAGACCTTGATGGTGACATCACAGTCCCGGTCCAGGCGATAATAGACGGTGCATTCCTCCATTCCGGGATTAATCAGGGTAGGTTCGATTGAGATACCGGGCCGGGTCTTCCAGCCGGCTTCCGTCTCATATTTATAAAATATAAAATGGGCGGAACTCTCTTCTCCCGGTGTCCCCCCCTCCGCCATCGAGTACATCCAGTTATCCCCGTCATCGTCGCCTTCGGGATCAATCTTCTCCAGGGTATGATTGTTAGGGCCTGTGACATTGGACGCGCCCCAGTTGGCGGAGTAGTTTACTTCTTCCATTATCAGGCCAGTATCATCTTTCAGGATCAATTGATCGGTGAAGACTCCCAGGGGATTACTGAAGATGATCGATCCCCCGTAGGTATAACGAGTAAAGGAGCCGGCAGGGCCGTCGTCTGTCTTGCAAAGGACCTGGTATTCACCGGGGGTGATGGAGGAACCGGCCGGAAAGGTGTACGTCCCCTCAAGATCGGTAAACTTCCAACCGGCCAGGTCCACCGTTCGGGAAGAACTGACATTATGGAACTCGGCCCACTCCAGGACACTCTCATCCGGGAGTTCGCCGGGCGGATCATACATGACTTCGGTAAATCGGATTACGGAATCGGAGCTGGTCACCACTTCCACTTCATAGGGATAGGACTGGGGGTTGAAGGCGGGCGAGGTGGCCAGGTTATAGGACCAGTCCCGGGTGCTGATATAATACTCCACACCGTCGGTGGTTACTTCCGAGGCCGGGATAGCTCCATTATACTCACCGAAAAAAGCTCCCAGCGCCGTCGATTCAAAGGAAGTCTCACCGGTCTTGCGATAATATACAGTCGGCTCCTTAGCAGAATACATGTCAGGGTCGTTGGGATCATAGATATCACAATGGATATAGATTGGTCGATCAGCCAGAGCCTGATCGACCGGGGTGTGAACGATAACCGGCGGCAAGGTATCGGGATCTCCTGCTTCACCGGGGGTGCCGTCTTTCTCCTGGCTCTCCGCCCAGTTGGAACGATCTTCGGGGAGAATATCCTCGGGAATACCCTCGGACATGATCTCATTAATAATGATGTCATTGGTCTCTGGAGAAGAATGATCGGCAAGAGATGCAGTTAGGAACATTAGAATAACGAATAAGATTAGCTTTTTCATGGAAACCTCCTTGATTAAATTCCAAAGTAATATATTCGAATGATCAGAATCCCCTACCTCGGCCCCTTATTAGCCACCAAGACACGAAGAATAACAAAAGTACTATTACTCCCCCCTACCCGGATCCCTTATCGGGGTTAAAAACCCCTCCCACAGTCAACCCCCTAGGCCCCAGACCAGGATAAAGCCCTGCACTACGAGCCTGTCTAAAATATGCTTTTAATAGATTTGCGAGATTCGCGGTTTGATTTTTTTATTCTGTAATGCTGTTCTTCATACCTGGTGTGGAGCCGGTGGGGTCGGTGCTGAGGCCCCAGTTACTTTCCAGGTCTCCGGTTTGGGGGTTTATCTTCTCTACTGAGGTGTTCTCCGGCGGATTCTCCACCGCGCTGAAAGAGGTGAAGGTATCCATCTCGGTGGTCCCGTTCCAACCGTAGAGGATCAAATCATCGATCGGTGTAAGACCATTCCCGATTGCCAAATCGCCGCAGGTGACGCCCACGGTTCCCTCTTCAATATCGTAATTATTGTAAAATTGATTATTAACGATCAGACCGTATTCTCCCGGCTGCAGGGTCGTCTCATCCGTCCGGAAAGCGGCGAGGTAGTCGAGCTCGGCACCGTCAAATATTTTCAGGCCGACCAGGTCGACGGCATTACTGCCGATGTTCTTCAACTCGATGAAATTAGAACTACGTTGAATTGCTTTTCGGACCAGCGAGTAGCCCTCTCCCCTGGTCCAGTTGCTTTCATACTGGAGTTCGTCGACAATCTCGCTCTGCGCGTTATAGAGGATGACCTCATCACCGGCATTGCTGAGCAGGATATCCCCCTCGCTGGTGGTCTGTCCGTTATAAACGACATCCACATTACCATCGGCGGCCAAGGCACTGGCACCCAGGACAAGATACCCGCCGGCAGCAATGACCAGATTCCCATCCTCCGGGAAGGTGTATTTCCCCTCGCCGTCGGTGATCCACCAGAGATCGAGGGTAATTCCAGAGGTGGTAGGATTGAAAAGCTCAATCCATTCATAGAGTGATTCGAGACCATAGGGATCGAAGAGAACTTCATTGATAATCACATTATCGCCCAGGACGGGCGCGGGGCCGGCGGTGACGGTCTCTTCATCAGTAGCGCAGGTACTCTCATTCTCTTCCTCATCGACCGTCTTGCTGATATAGTAGTATTTAATCCCGTTGGTGACCGTATTATCTGTATAGGAGAGTCCATCTATCGGATCGATATTGAGGGGGGCCTGGTAAGAGCCCGCTTCCTCCCTCCGATATACATTATATCCGTCTATATCAAACTTCCCCTCTTCCGCTGCCAACCATTCGCAGACCACATGACCGTCGTAAGCGTCGAGATCAAAGTCGATAGGAGGACCGGGATAATAGACACTGTCAAGACTGCCAGGGGAAGCATTGAGGGGATTGCTGTTGGCGTCTTCCCCGTTAATGAGGCAGCCATCGTTATTGCGCCAGTTGCTTGCCACCGTCCCGGAGATCATCGGATCGATTCGCTCCATCGAGTAATAATTAGGGGCGGCTTCACCGGCAAACCACTCTTGCACTTCACTTCCAACCGCGTCGATCAATTGATCGGTTCCATCAGTTAATTTTAACAGTTCGCCGGTATTCTCCAGTCCGCCGGTATAGATCTGATCGGCGGTGATATCGCTGACCGCATTGTCGTCCGTCCTCTCCAGGAGGAAGTATCCCTCCGCGGAAATCGTTCCGGAGAGAGAAATGTCCGGCGTCCCATCTTCAGCTTTAAGGGTCCAGCCATTAAGGATAATCACATCAGTAGTCGCGTTAAATAGTTCTATATACTCATCGGCTGAGGCGGCGGCCGTGCCCATCCACCCAATCTCATTGATTACCACGTCGCCGGGATCGGCGGCCGGAAACGAGCTGGGTGTAGGTGAAGGCGTGGCCGACGGGGTCACCGATGGAGTTGGGGGGACTGTAGCTGTCGGCGTTAGGGTAACCGTCGGCGTCGCTGAGGGACTGACGGTCGGGACCGGTGTCGGGGTCGGAAAAGGATGAGAATCATCAAGATAGGCGTTATCGATCAGAAGATAAGGTTCGAAACAGTTCCGGACCTGGATTCGCAAACCGCCGTTGCTTCCCGATCCCGATGGGTTTGCTTCATGCTCCAGCAACGTCCAATCAGCATCGGTGAACGAGGTCCAGTCACCATAGCTGCTATAGGCGGTATCCGGATACCTAATCCCCAGACGGAGCTGGCCGCTCCCCTTCACCATCAAGGCCGCATAATATGTATCCTCCTGATTCATGGTCTTCCCTAACTGATCAAGGCTCCCTTCCGTGGCGGCTTCCCGGCTTAACCACCCGGCGGAGCCCGCGTAATAGGCGTCGGTGGAACGGCTCCACTGATCATCCGGCATATCCCAGGACCAGTAATAGGCATCTGCCTCGGTCCAGGACTCAAAGCCGGCGTTGTCCAGCAAGCCACCGTCCCAGGGGATCGGACTCGGCGACGGTGCCGCGGTCGGGACCGGCGAAATCGTCGGGGATGGGGTCGATGTCGGAATCGGAGTTGAGGAAGGAGTTGGGGTTGGTGAAGGCGTTCGCGTGGGAGAAGGCGTGGGTGGGATAGACGGGGTTGGAATGGGAGTCGCGGTCGGCACCGGCGACGGTGTAGCCAGTTCGGTTATCCTGACATCGTCAAAGGCCAGATTGCCCAGACTTCTCGCGTAGGTGAATTTTACCTGGCTGGTGCTGGGGTTGAGGGCCAGCGAGGGAAAGACCATGCCGGTTGTCGGCAGGTCATATATATCGGTAACCCGATACCAGACCGAGCCATGGTATTCTTCCACGTATAACGCGCTGGTGGCATCGGTGCCCTGCCCTTTCAACCAGAAAGTCAGCTCATCGGGACGTGAGAACTCCTTGGTAATGATGGCATCATCGGTGGCGTCCAGTTTAAGGGACGGGGGATTATTTCCGTAGTTCCCGGAGGTAACATAGGTATCCGAGTTATCATTGCAGCTGGCAAATGTCCAGTCCACGGGCCTCACTCCCTGATCGAAACCATTAAAACCTTCATCGATCAGCGGGACGGATGGAGACGGGACCGGCGTAGAGGATGGAGTCGGGGTAGGTGTCCGGGAGGGCGTTGGCGGAGGAGTGCCGGCACCTCGCTTGACACTTACTCTATCGCTTTCTCCCCAACCTTCCTGAATATCGACTGTCGCGGTGCTTTGGGTTACTGAATCTCCCGCTGAATAATAGCCCGGAATGGGGATGTCTCCCGCACTTCCATGATATAATCGAGTTATACCTCGGACCGCCCAGAGACCGTCGATGGAATTATAGATCGCGATATCACGAATACCGGGGTCCAGATAATTCAGAGGAGACGGGATAACTCCGGAACCGCCGAAATAGACCCTGGTGATATTCCTTATCAACCACAGACCGGAACTCTCCCGATAGAGAGCGAACTCGGAGACCCCGTCCCCGTCATAATCACCGGATATGGGCAGATCCCCTTCCCGGCCGAAATAAAGCCTGGTTAATCCGCGGATAGCCCACAGGCCGGAGGGAGGGCGAAAAATTCCAACGTCACTACATCCATCCCCATCATAATCATCGGGGACCGGCAGATCGCCCTGGGAGCCGAACCAGTATGCCCCGATCCCCCGGATGCCCCATAACCCTGTCTCGGGACGATAAATTGCGATATCACGGGTCCCGTCGCCGTCATAATCTCCGGGGACTGGCAGGTCGCCTAAAGCCCCGAAGTAGCTTCGGGTAAGATCTCGAACCGCCCACAACCCATCGGAGAGACGGAAAATAGCAATATCGGAGCTTCCGTCGCCATCGTAATCGCCGACGGCCGGATAGTCCGATCCATGACCGAAGAAGACGGAGGTGATGTCGCGAATATACCAGGCGGAGGTTTTTGGGCTGAAGACACAGATATCTTCCAGACCGTCTCCATCAAAATCTCCACCGGGGAGGAAAAGTGAGGAACTTTGAGATAAGCCGCGCCCTGGGGTAGTCTCTCCCTGAGCCCCAAATCCGTCGAGCGGGATTATCAACAAAAACAGGCATATAGAAATTATACGTGGTGTTTTCATCATCGCCTCCGGGAATAGAGTTTCAAAAAGTAAAATCAGGCTTTAGATAAAAAAACATATTTTTCCATATGATTTGACAATTGAGAGACAGGAATCCTTGGCTTTTATTTTAATTTTTTTTGTTTTGTATTTTACTGCCTGGAAACATTACCCCGAACTGCGCAGTGTTGAGCTGAAAACTATACATTTGTTATCGTTAAGTCAAAAATGGGATAAAAAAACCGAACAGATATTATCTGGTCGGGGAAACAAAGATCGTTAAAAGTTGTCGGTACGTAGGGGGAGAGTGTGAATACTGCCGGAGAAGAGGAGTTTGAGTTTCTTGAACCCATAAAATCATCTCCATAAATGCCGATCTATCAATAATAACTATTCCGAGTACTCAGTGGAACATATTATCACACCTCTGTCAATATTTTAAAAGATTTTTTTCAACAGAAGCAGAGCCCACCTGTAGATTCTGGCCACTGAGCCGTTCCCTGGGCACTTGTTATTCCCCTGGCTGAGGCTTTCTTTCCTCGCCGGATCCTCTGGTAGACCCGATTCTGGAGAATCGATCGAAAACGAGGCTCTCAGATCATTTCTCCGGAATTTTAATTTCCGGATCCGGATCCCGGCAAGGCCCGGAGAGACTTTCACGCGGATCCCGGACGGCGGCGGCCCAGAGAAACATGCGGCAACAAGCTACCTTACTCCATATTTCCGCGGTCACCGATCGCGGCTACAGAGCCTCGTCTCCGGTTCAGCCTGCTGGCCCAGGGACACGGAAACCCTCAGACGCCTGTTATGGCGTTTTCTTTTCCGGGATCGATGTTTTCTTCTTCCTTAAATCGCGATTTTCCGGTCTCCCGTGTAAACAAATTATCCTGGATGTCGCCCCTGTTTTTCTGCCTGATTATGGTACTGATAATTTATATTCTTATTACCTCAAGATCATGGGTTAATCTGTTGCTGGTATGATGCCCCGCATCTTCAACCCATATCTCTATACGGTGGGTGCCATACGAAGCAGATGAGCTGGTACGGTGAAGGACGGTTACTCTGCCGGAAGTACCAGAAATACCCGTTTCATCCGCTGTAAAAGTATCAGTAAAACTTACCCCTCCCACGGTGTCCATGGTATAGAACATAGTAATATCCCCTTCGGAATCTGAATAATCGAAGCTAATAACGACCATTTCGCCCCGATAAGATTCCGAAGGGAAACTCAGATTAGATAAACTGGGGGCTCCGGGCCCAGGGTCATCTCCCCCACCGCTACCACTGCTACCACAAGCCACCAGTCCCAATGTCAAAACAAATGCCACAATAATTCCATACACCATATTTTTCATATACCCTCCTTAAAATATCCCCAGGAATCCCCCTCCCTCTTCTTCCTGGGCGTGTGGTTCCGGAGTAGTTACCGTGGCCGGAGTCTTTACCGGCTCGATTGTGGGCCGGGGTTCCGGTGTCATTGTCGGGATCGAAGTCGCGGCCGGTGTTGATTTTATCTCGATCAGTTCCCGGATCGCGTCCATCAATCCAATGATAGCCTGGTTTTGAACGTCCAGCCGCTCCTGGATCTCCTCAATCTCAGCCTTCGTTGCTTTGCCCTCTACCTGGGCGACCTCCAATAATTCCCGCTTTAGATCTTGATTACTGGCCTCCAGATTCCGGATCTGTTCCCCGGCTGTAGCCAGTTCTTCCGTCATGATTGTTTTAAGGCTCTCTTCGTTGCTTTTCTGGCCTTCTTTAAGGTATGCAAAACCCTTAAACATTTCGCCTTTTAAGACCTTTTGATTTGCCTCCTGCTTAACCCCTGCTATATATGCAATGCTTAAGGTTATTGCTATACCTGCAATCAACACTATCCCTATGGCAATAAACAACTTAACCGATAATGAGGCTATAGCATTTTTGAGCTCTATTGACCGGCTTTCCCGCTCTACCTTAAACAAATGTTTAAGGTAAACATTCACCTTGTTTATGCTTAAGGCAACCTGCGCCTCCTTTACCTTCTCTAATTGTCCACTTTCCGGGGTTGTTTTCCCCTGTTTTTCCAGCAATTCAATCACCTGGTCGCGGGAGATTAGCCGTTTTCCTTGATCCCCTTCATATTCCCAGGTTGCTTTGATCTTCCCGGTCTTAATCCATCTCCTAACTGTGATATGATGGACCCCCAGGAGACGGGCTGCTTGTTTAATTGTGAGATTATCAGTCGGCATTATTTATTACCTTTGTTCTATTCGTTCTTCCATCTAGTCCAGGGCCTCAACGATGCTTTTGAATTTTCCGTATTAGCAGAGTACCTGGGCGGTAGCCAGGTCCATCATTTTTTCCACTTCTGTCAGTTGCTTCTTTCTCATCGGCTCTGTGAATTTCTGCTCTCTATCTTAACTCCTGAGTCTATCTCTGAGCGCTGCTAATACCCTGATTTTCCTTCCAGACTTCATTTTTGTTCGGGAAACAGCCGGATCCGAGAATTCAGTTTAAACCGGCCCTCTCATTCCCATTCTAAGCAACTTTAATTTTATTTTAGTGATATAGTCCAGCTGTTACTCGTCTTTTTTTCCCTTCCAATCGTCCGGTTTTAAATCTTCCAGGGCATTGTAAACTTCCCCGACATTGAACCGGAGCGTCCGATAACCGGCCCGCATGACCGGAATCTTTCCGGAGCGATAGAGTTTACGAAGCTGCCCCTGGCTGATCTTCAGCCGTTCAGCCATCTGTTTGGGCGTTAAGATCTCTCCTCCGGCCTGATCGTTATTCCGGCCGGCCTTACCTTGCGCGTAGCCTGCGGTTCGCTCCGGATCCAGTTCTCTCTTTTCGATCATCTCTCCCAGCTCCTTCATTTCTTCAGTTTCACTGATCGGTTTATTATTCATTTTATTGCCTTTTCTGAAGCCGCAAATTTACCCTTCGGTCGAAGGGTAAATAATCAGGCGGCCTTTTTACGCCGTAAGATCGAACTAACAACCTTAACACTCCAGGTATCCCGGCCGCTTTTAGTCTTATAGCTTCTTGCTTTTAATTCATCGGCGATCGCCTGGTAAGTATAACCTTGGACTCTCAGGTTGGCCATTAACGCAATTGCCTTTTGTTCTTTTGGATTCTCCACCAGGTGGACACCGTCCGGAGCCAGGTCATAGCCGTAGGGGACAGTTCCCCCGGTCTTCTCTCCCTGCTCCCGCTTCCGTTGAAGAGCCTCGGCAGTCCGTTCCCCGATTGCTTCGCGCTCCCATTGTGAGATACAGCCCAGGATATTTAACACCATCCGGCCGCCGGCGGTTTCGGTATCGATATTTTCCTTTACGCTGATCAGAGCAATCCCGACTTTATTACAGGCTCTTACTACCCGGTCTAGGTCTCGAACACTCCGGCTTAATCGGTCCAGTCTGTAGATGATAACGGCCTCAACATCTCTGGATTTTACCATCGATAAGACTTTTTTAATTCCCGGCCGCTTTAAGTCTTTAGCAGAATAACCGGGATCCTCTATTATTTCGGCAAGGTGATAATCGGCGAGTTCTGCCTGGAGCCGGATCTTAGCGGCCTGGTTATCCAGGCTGATTCCCTGGGTGGCCTGTTCGGTGGTGGAAACTCTAATATAACCGATAGCCTCTTTCATCTCTGGTCTCCTCCAATGTGGTTCATATGCCATTGTGTTATAAATCTAATCTTATCCGGTTATATTATCAAGAAAAAAATATTTGGGTTGCTGGGTTGCCCGATTTTTTCGGGGCAAGCAATAGGTGAAGGATGAGGGGCCGGAGGATTAATCGGGAAAATGGGGATAATTCGCAGATAGCCGTTTTATCAGGTGAAGGAAGCCGGCCTTTAAGGTTCCCGGGCAATTGTTTGACTGTTCGATCAGATTCCTACTTCAGCTAATTTCTCCAACCATTGGTTGGAGTTTCTCGTTGTCACAATATTCCAGGTAAGACTCCTTGAAGTATTGGCATCTCCTCCTGAAACGTTGTTATTGAGCCCTGAGCCGCGCTCTGGGCTCATGTTATCCCCCGGAGCAGTTGGCTCCCTTCCCTTCTAAATTCCCTGATAAGCTTGATTCGGGAGGATCGAGCGGAAGGGAAATATCAGATCGCTTCTCAGGCGGTTTAATTTTCGGATTCGGGAGCATATTAAGCTCTCGATCGCACGGCGATTTTTTCCTCCTCTCAGTTCAATTTGTTACAAAATTAAGAAAGTTTTGTAACATTTGTATCATTTTTAATGCGAACAATAATGGCGAAGGGCCGGGTGAACATTCGACAAACCGGGGGTAATTTCCGTAGGGGAGATTTTAAACCTTGATCGAGGAAACCCGGTAATCGGGGTTGGAAACCCCACAGCACTGGTGTACTTAACCTCTTGATTTATCGAATGTTTATAATTTTAAATTTGGAGTGAAAGACGACAAATTCCGAGTGAACTATATATCCCACAGGTTTTTTAATAAAAAACACCACCACCATTTTTATCCATTTTTCCTCGCGCGCGTATTGGTGGTGATTGTATACTATTGAAAACTATTGGAGGAGTTGTAAGTCGTTGGTATTCAACAGAATCATTTTTTAAATCCGACAAAAACCGGGTGAAATCCGACAAAAACCGGGTGAAATCCGACAAAAACCGGGTGAAATCCGACAAATTCCGGGCGAAATCCGACAAATTCCGGGTGAAAGAAATGACACTGGAAAAGATCGGAATAAAATCCGTCACTTGACATTATGTCGGGATAAACATATATTCGACATCATAAATTATATTTCAATTTAAATATTAAGGACAATCAAATGAAAAAAAATAAGGTTGTAGTCAGTCAGTCGAATAAACTGATTGAAGCTTCCTATAAGATGAATCTCTCCGAAAAACGGTTGGTGTGTCTGCTTGCATCGAAGATCCGCCGAGACGATAAAGACTTCCTGGAATACGAGATTGTAATATCAAGCCTTGCCGACTTTGTCGGAATATCCGGTCATCATATTTATGATCAGACAAAACAACTCACAAAGAGACTAATGACCCGAGTTTTAACTCTTCCAAAAGAGCCCAATGGTATTGTGCAGGTGAGTTTCTTGTCATCTGCGGAATATCAGAAGGGAAGCGGTTCTGTTAAACTTTGTTTTGATCCCAACATGAAACCATTTTTGCTTCAACTTAAGGGACAGTTCACCAATTATTTTCTCAGGCATATCGCCCGTTTAAGAAGCATCTATAGCATACGGATCTATGAATTGCTTAAAAGCTATCAGCGTTTTGGGAGAAAAAAATTTACCATAAAAGAGCTTAGAACCATTTTTCAGATTCCCCCGGAGCAATATACTCAATATAATTACTTCAAACGACGTGTGATTATTCCCGCTCAGAAGGAACTCCGGGATAATACCGATATCTATTTTGAGTTTGAGGAGATTAAAAAAGGGCGGAAAGTTGATGCTATCCTCTTTCTGATCCACCAGAATATTTATAAGGAGACTGATGAATCATTTTACCTGCCCGCCGGCAAACAGACATCAGAGGGAGTTCTTCGGGACAGATTACGCCTGGCGGGATACACGGCAAATCCGGATAGAATTATAAAGAGAGATGGGATTGAAATTGTTGAAGCCAGCCTGGATGTTGCATTAAGAGAGATGCGTTCTGTCGGGAAAGAGATTCGCAACCCGGGCGGCTTCATTGCAAAGAAACTTCAGGACAAGGCGGGACTTGCTGTTCTATTGGAAAAGAAGACCGCCAGAGAAAAAGCTGATCGGGAAGAGCAGGCCAAGCAGGATGCCGCGCTGGTAAGGGCTCTGGAGACGACTTTTGAGAAGGAGAAGAACCGCAAACTTGAGGAACTCGTTAAGAGCTATACAGAGGCGCAGAAGAAAGAATTCAGAACCTGGGTTGACAAGAATTATCCTTCCAATGAGTTTGTGAAACCATTCAAAGAAAACGGTGAGCCGAAACTCAGTTATCTTAAGTCCTACTTTATCGACAGGGTAATCCCGGAATATAATGATTTCACAGAATGGGCCCGGGACAAGAAAGGTATTACTCTCCGGGAGAGCCCGACAGGTTATCGTATTGTAGAAGAACAACGAGAATTGTTCTGAGGGTTCCCTCCTTGCAGACAGGATGGCGTCCCCGCCATCCCTAGCCTTGAGGCTGTTCAAATCACGGGGTTTAAGAAGTTGGTAAACTTAGTTTACTAACTTTTTTTAAAAACTTGGTTTACTAAGTAAACTAAGTTTACCAAATTCTTGAATCGGTGGAAAAAGGGAGAAAAAGTTGTGTGGAATGTGGCAGAAGAATTAACTGTCATTTTAGTTCCATATCGAGATTGGGGAAAGCTTCTTGGCGGGGATCAGATCGATCAGTTTTTTTTTGGAAAAACTGTACGAAAGTAGGGGCTGAATTCGTGCTTAATCCCCTTTGGCTCTTTTGTAAAAAGTGTGTAAGGTCAATTGGTAACTTGGCGGTCACCTGATACCTGATTTTGACCCACTCTCCTCGGATAAGGTTGCTGGCTCACTGTGGCTATTTAAGCACAAATTTTTCTAACTATCACCATTTGAACGTTAACTATCACTGTTTAAAAATCAGGTGATAGTTGAAAATGCCACGTTTATGAGATCTCCGGTTCCTGGTGGCTCATCAAGATCTGTATAGGGCTGAATGTGTGGTTACTGCCTGCTCGACTTTTCGTCTCCGGAGATATAGGCTCCAATTGCATCCCTGGTCAGGGCGGCGATAGAACGATGCTTTTTATAGGACAACGCCCGGAGAGTGTTGTGCTGCTCCCTCTCGATGGATGCGAAAAGGATAACCGGGTCTTTAAGTTTCTTTTTGGTCATCTTCTGAATCTCCTTACCAGATCCATACTGTTTCGGGGTTAATGATTTTCCTGCAGCTTGAATATGACATCATTGGCTGGCTCGGTGTCTTCGAGATAGTCTGAGAAATCATGGTTATCCCAGAAGGCCGCAAGTGCTTCTTCGGTTTTAAATTCAGGTATTTTCTTCTTCATGAGATTACCTCTGTTGAGATCGAGATTGCTTTTGTCTCTCATGTCTTATGGCGGGTTTGGCGGGTTTATGGCGGGTTTATTTATTGTTGGCCCAATTGGCCCATATATGGCCCAATTAGTTTTCTTATGGTTTCAACTTAGAGTGCGTTCCTCAGCCCGATTTAATCTATACGGTAGTCTATCAAAGTATGGTTAATGATAAAATAAATACTCCGACTCAGATTGAACTCCCGGTTTGTTTGCTAAAAAGTTGGTAAACTTAGTTTACTAACTTTTTTTAAAAACTTGGTTTACTTAGTTTACCAAGTTTTTAGGTGACCGAGATTTTTGTGATCCAAGTATTCTTTCGACATTGTCGAAAGAATTAAGCTGAAGCCATTATGGTGACGCAAATATATACGACTTTTTGCGTCGAACAATCTTCAGCAGGGATAAAAAAATCTTTTAGTGTGACAATCCGAGCAGGTCAGCTCCTTGCAACATACGCCGGTCGGTGGTGACAACCTCAGTGCATTTGGCTGCCAGGGCCGAGCCGAGGTGAATTCCGTCGAGCGTTCGGAGCATTATGGGGGGTTTTTGCGCATAACAGCGCCGGGCGACTTCAACGGCTTGGTCAAGCACATCAGATCCAACCGACAGAAGTACCAGCCGTCCATCTTCAACATCTCCGCGAAATTTCTGGTAAAGCCGTTCAGCCCAGCCCGGTTTAATATCGCCCCGGGACTCCTTCTGGCAGAGGGCATAGAACAACTCAGTGTTCAGCACCTCGCTGGAAAAAAGCGGTTCGCTGGATTTGTCAGCTTTGTCCAGGTATATTTCGGAGTCATCTTCCGGGGTGTAAAGCTTGAGAACGCAGGAAGTATCCCAATAGATCAACAGCGTTCCTCCCGAAGCTCATCCAGGATTGCCCGGGAACCGGGAGAGCTCTTTCCCGTGCCGCTTTTACGCTGCAAAGCTTTCAGTTCTTTTATCCAGCCGGACATGTTGGTGGCCGACCGAGCTCGAATTCCCGAGAGCCTGGCTTTGGGTTTCCCTCTCACGGTGATGATCACATCTTCACCGGCCTGGGCCAGAGCTACCAGTGCGCTCAGCGTAGCTTTACTTTCTTTTAAAGTTGTTATCATGTGACCAATGTAGTCACATGCATAGAGTTAGTCAAGAGGCTTTATCATTTGTTACTTCTCTCATGCCTCAATGTGGGATTTTAAAAAGTTAGTAAACTTAGTTTACTAACTTTTTCAAAAACTTGGTTTACTTAGTTTACCAAGTTTTTGAGTCATTGAAAATAGTTGGGAATTTGCCCTATATAAACCGAAGGCAGCATTCCCTCGGAGGAAAACTTTTTGACTTTCACAATCACTTATAGGGCCTTAACTGTGGCTTAAAATATATTCAGACGATGTCTCATTTTTCAAACTACTTGCACAGTATAACGTCATGCGAACAAGCAGATTATAATCCAGAAGACCCGGACAAAAAGCCGAATGTCCCATTAATGTCCCATTTTTTGGATAGGACATAAGAAGACATTTGACCTCGGAGGTCAGTAGAAAGCGTTGCGGTTTCCTGCCGAACAAGAGGATAGCCGCGTGCGTGGGTTTTCCTTGTCCTCTCCGGGCGAATAGGCACAGGATTGTGCCGTATGAGCCCGTGGCGACTGAGGCGCCGGGACTCCGGCGACAAAGGCGCCAAAAACATAACAGCCTGACCGAAGGGAAGGACCGAGGAGGCGCTGTGGGAGTATCCCGAAGGGAGACGTACAGCGCCGACCTCCCGACCGGATGGGAGGGAACAAAGGTAAGGGGCGTTAGCCCCGTGGGTAGCGGGGGCAAAAATCATTTCCGTTCGTAGGACGGCCGGGTTTTTTCGGCCGGCCGTAAGGAACACGAGGGGGGGGTGAGACTTCACCCCCCCCTGTGAGCGCATGGCGACGGCGCTTTAGCGCCTTGGAGCCATATTAAAGCGCGAACTTCATTAGATTTTGAAGCCTAATAGAGGGGGGTTTTCAAAAGGGGGGGGAAATGCGGCTTACTTTTTTTATAAAAAGTAATTGAGCATCTCCCCCCCCTTTTGTATGGGGGGGTGAAGTGTTCCGCCAAGAACGGAAATGATTTTTTCAATATGTAAGTGGCGCGAAGCGCCTCCTTAATTTTTTAGGGGGTAGCGGGGGATGCGACCGAATTTGCCGGGGGCTTGCGGTCTGGTGGAGTGGGGGAGGGGAGGTTGTCCGGGGCCTGAGATACTCAGGAAAGTTTACAGATTTACGCCTCTGGCGATCGGCATCAGAGGAGTTTGAGCACGGATGCTGTCGGCGATCGCTCCGGATCCGGATTTGTGGGTGTCAAGCAATAAAGGGCATTTGCC
>Ga0307990_1000538_pt1 | contig 33509 bp, 29 predicted proteins | sample EllFjometagen129_FD_203168 | JGI IMG/M metagenome (GOLD analysis project Ga0307990, IMG submission 203168) | Marine microbial communities from Ellis Fjord, Antarctic Ocean - #129 | ecosystem: Environmental > Aquatic > Marine > Unclassified | place: Southern Ocean | collected 2014-10-08
TGATCGCGATATTTTGGGACTAGAAATTGGCCCATGTACTCTTCGGCTCTACCTTTGTGGTAGCCCCTAGCGTTGTCGTAAAAGCGCACCCCGAGCTCCATAGATTTTTCAAAAATCGCCTGTGCGTCGCTTGGGTTATCTGAGAAGCTGGCATGATAACCGCCCAAACAGAAGGCAGAGACCATTTGGCCATCTCGTGTTAGTTTGCGTTGAGGTAGAATTGTGCCGAGTTTGTCGCTTGCCGGTTTTGCGGCGGCCCATTGCGCCATCATGGTTAGCGTGGTAAGCGCGCTGGCTTGCTTAATGAACTCTCTGCGGGTTTTCATTGTCGACCTCCATTAGGCTGAATCCTATAGGTGAGCTTATAGGTCGGCATTCTATAGAGAGCCGGGGCTAGGTCAAAGGAGTTTTTTCATATCATTTGACGAATGAGTGATGACTGGTCACTTGCGTGGGCAAATAGCCGACTGCGTCGGGGCACCGTGTGTCGAGAGGGAACAGGTGACGTCCCATAGTCTGATTTTGTAGGGTGGGGGCCGTGACCCCGCTTCGCGTTTTCGGTATTCCGAAGAGCTTGAGTAATGGGAGATTCCGCGCAGAGGCGCTGAGAGCGCGGAGGTGGAACGTAACCGCCTGTCCTGAGCCTGCCGAAGGGTCGGGCGCGGTTTTTCAATGGCTAGAAGAAGTTGGATAGAGCGGGTCTCTCCGAGATCGGTGCGCTCCGCACCGTTCATATTTTTCCACGAGGGAACGCCCCGAACCCTCGGGGTCTTCGACATAGAACGCAGAAATGAAAAACGTAGACGCGGTGTCCCCACCGCGTTTCCAGACATTGGAAAATATTCACCCGCTTTTTTCCAATGGTTGGAAACGAGGGCGCAAACGTTGGGGCTCCGGCTCAGGCAGGATTGACCCAGTCGCAACATATCTGCTCGGTATGGATCGAGTAATGCCGACGGCGCAGTATCGCGCGAACCTCAGCGATAATTTCACTTGCCATTACGTCTCCAGATATTCATATTCTTTCAAATAGATTAAGGGGTTTGATAATTAGATACTGAAACCCCCGAGCAAAGCGACGGATAGGGATAGATATAGATGACAATGGCAGACAAACAGACTGAAGCTTATGTGCGAAAGTTTGAAGATGCATTCTCAGAGCTGCGCAATGTTGCTAAAAATAAGAATGAACTACAATTCGTAATGGCGTTGTGCCCTGAATTTCGAGGAGAACAAGATCCTGGGTGGTGTACGTGGAAAGAAACCTGCAGCGCATATGACGATTACATGACGTTCATTAACGAAGGTGATGCCACTGAAATAAAAATTCGTGTAGCTCTCAGTTTTTACTGTCACTTGTCTGAAACATCAGGGTTCTATGAGTGCCCGAAAAATTTATTGCGAATTGCAGGTGGTGAGTCATATCGGATATGGCCCTTTTTGGATCTTAACAAAAAACATTCTGAGACAGGGAAGGTTATTGCACCCAACGCAAATAGGATTTTTCGTGATTTAATCGGCCATGCCTTCTCATTAGACTTCACTGATTTGGCAGATACCCTTCGTGACGCATTTGACCCCGATATCCGAAATGGATATGCACATGCCGATTATATTTTATGGCATGATGGCATTAGGTTGAGAAAGCAAGCTGGAGGCTCTCCTCGCATCGTATTATGGGATGAATTTGATCAAGCTTTTTTGAAAGCCATTAATATTTTCCCGATCATCAGAGATTCTATTAGAGATCAGCTTGCGATGTATAGTACGCCAAAATATCTTGTTGGTAATTTTGGTAGCGGGCCCGACCTCCAATATAAAGTTCATATGAGTGATGAAGGTCAACTCACAATCTTAACCTCTGGATTACCAATGGCGACAAATGGACAATAACCCCTAACCAGCGAAGTCCGCTTATCGCTGGCTCCGTCCGCTCAAGCTCCGCTGTGTGTCGAGGACAAGTGAGACCCGCGCAGATTTTCCAACCATTGGAAGTTTAAGACTGAGTTTTCCAAGCCTTGGAAAATCTGCCCGAATTTTCCGATGCTTGGAACATGCAAGTAGCACCAGAAGCGGGATGTTGCTTGGTGATTCACAACGACGAGGGTTTCCCCGTTTTGTATTCGTCTATGGCTTCGTTCACCAACAGATCAAGACGACCGCTGCGGGCATCGGCCTCAAACTGCTGATCCCATGCCGCAGACTCAAACGACTCGAACCGGTTGCGGAACAGACTTAGACTTTTTGGTGGAAGCTTCTCAGCCACCTTTTCAATTTCTTTTACCGTTGCGCTATTCCTTCGTTCCGCATGACCCGCTGCTGAGCGCGGCGGATTTTGCATACGTCGCGAGGGCTTCGTCAGACATCCGTGTGCGTTGCATCTTAAATGTGTGTACGGAGCCGGTGAAGCCGGCCATCTTTGAGAGCTCGTAGGGATCAACCAGTGGTTTGGGATCGGCGCCGATTGTGATGTCGCCCATGTTTTTTACCCATGTGCGCAGATTGCAGTAGATGGTTTCGGTCTGCGCGAGCTTGCCGTTTACGAAAAATTTGGCTTCTGCTTCGTAGTTATCCATTTCCACTAACAGATGTGTCGGCTTTCCAAGACACGAATCATCGCCGTCGAGTGCGTGGAAGCGTTGTCCGGAACTGAAGCAGAAGCCGGGAACGCCGTTCTGTACATAGAACATAAAGCCGGAGGCGCGGGCTCCATACGATAGAAAGATCCCGTCGCTTTCCGGCGTTACGAATGTTTCGTAGATGAGGCAGCCATAGTGCGGATCGAGCGACTCATTCATGGTGATGGTTTGGACCGCCTCCCCGGAGCAGGCCAGACCGTCGGGGTCGTATTTCTCATCCAGCAGCGTGCCCAGCGGTCGTCCGGCGAGCTCTTCTGGATGCGGTCGCGGAACAACCCCTTTGTATTCTGCCTCCGTCATTACTTTTTCCAATTCACGTTCCATTTTTTGCTTCAACGGAGCCGACTCGGGGAGCTGAGCGAGGTTGCGCATTTCACCGGGATCATTTTTGAGGTCGTACAACTCATCGATGCTGTCGCCATCGGGATAGTGCGCATACATGCAGCCGAGCGTTCGGACGGCGGTGATGCGGGGCATGGCGGTGATCAGGTCACGCCAGTAGGTGTATAGGAACGCGGTACGCCAGTCGGCCACAGACTTCCCGTGCACAAGCGGGAGCAGGGAGCGTCCTTGCATGGTTGCAGGCGTTTTGATTCCGGCAAAGTCGAGGAACGTGGGGGCTACATCGAGGTTCAGTGTAATCTTGTTCACGGTGCTGTCGGGTGGGACGCCGGGGCCGCGCATGAAGAGGGGGATGCGCATCGATTCATCGTAGGCCTGGCGTTTGTCGCCCATCCCATGTTCGCCGTGCATATAGCCATTGTCGCCGGCAAACAGAATGACCGTGTTTTCAAGCTGACCCTGTTTTTCCAATGTTTGGAAAATCTGGCCCACGCCGTCATCCACCGCAGAGATGCAGCGCAGATAGTTGCGTTGCTCGTGCGTGCCGGTCTTCGCGGGCCATGCGCCGAGGCCGCGCTTTTCAGGAACGGGAAGGGGATGCTTGCGGCGCAATCGCATGCTTTGTTCGGGCGGCATCACCATGCGGCGCTGCCACTCCGGCTTGTCATCCATGTCATCCATCCAGCTCAGCGGCTCCGGCGCGGGCAGTCCGGCGTATAGTTCGGCGTGGCGTGCGGCGGGAATGAAAGGCTGGTGCACCGCCTTGTGGGAGAGATAGAGCATGAACGGTTTATCTCGTTTCCGCTCGATGAACTCCACTGCATAGTCGGTCAGCACGTCGGTAACATATCCTTCTTTGACGATGCGCTTGCCGTCGATGTTGAGCAGGTTTTTGTCGTAGTTGCCTTGCCCCTTGAAGCTGCACCAATAGTTCCATCCCGGCCGCGGATCATCGTATTCTCCCAAATGCCACTTGCCGATATAGCCAGTGTCGTAGCCAGCGCGCTGGAGATATTGCCCGAAGGTCGGTGCCTTTTCGGGATCGAGCTCGCGCCCTTCCTGGTTGGTGGTAATCCCGTTTCGGTGCGAGTGCATGCCGGTCAGGAATCCGGCGCGGGAGGGGGCGCATAGGGAATGAGTGGTGAACGCGTTGGGGAAATAGACCCCTTCATGACGAATCCGGTCGAGGTTGGGGGTTTTTAACCACGGGAAATGTCCTGTGAATCCGACTGCGTCGAATCGCTGGTCGTCTGTCAGAATAAAAATAATGTTCGGGCGGGATTCTTTCTGCTGTGCCACAGCTGACCCCAGAACGGTGAATGCAAAAAATAGAAAGACCAGTTGTTTCATCGCGATGCTCCTATAGTTAGAGATGATTTTCATCATAACGGAAGCGGATTGGAAGGGCAATCTGCAGAAAGAACGACGGGCCGTTTTTTCGGCACGGAGTATGCTTTTATATTGTTCCTCTGATCGAAAAGGCGGAGAAGGGAAATACGTGGTTGATTATCCTCATTTCCGCAACCATTTTTATCGCGTTTGCGAAAGCACAACTCCTTTCAGCCACCGATTTGGCCACGGAGGCTGTATCGGAACCGGCGACTCCTGTCGTTTCCGGTTAACTCAGGGCCGGGCCTCGACATGGTCTACCCGAAGGGACGTTCGCCCGCCCTGTCCGGGTTGGATGATGTCGAGGTCTTTTACCATCCACAGTTCGTCAAATTTTTTGACGCTCACCACCTTGATGATCTTGATGCGGTTTCCGTCCGCATCGTGTTCCTCCGCCCCCAGCATGCGACCGGTTTCCTTTTCCACCCAAAGCAGTAGTTCATGTTCCGCGGGGCGGGGCACCGAGATCAAAAAACACTCTTTTCCCAGCTTCTTGTCCGTTCCGATCGTCCGGGCATCCTCGCTCCAGAGAAAAGAAAAACTTAGATCGTCCCAGCTAACCCCCGAATTCTGGATCTGATCATGCGAATCAAACGCCTTTTTTTCTCCATTCTGAGAAAACGAAAACTCTGCGTTCCCGTCGTTCCAGATAATTTCCAAGGTTTGAAAAAAATCTTTTTTCGGATCACTGATCCGGTATTCCGCCTGCGGCGGGTTGGCGCTCCAGTCGAGCGTCATCTCCACATCCATTGCCTTCTTCATAAAACCGTTTTCCGCCCACTGCTTCAGAACGCCCGTCATCACCACCGGATGGGGAGGAAGCTGAGCGCGGGCAGCGGCTAGAATTTGCGGCGCGGATGGAAGATCTTCTGCATAAACAGATGCGGTAAGCAACAGGATGGAAAGTACACGTTTCATGCCTCGCACTCTATCGGGTTTCCAAACATTGGAAAAGTTGAATCCGTTTTTTCCAATCCAAAGGGAGGGGGCAAGGCGGGGGTGCTTTAGACAGACTCGCCGACCCATTTAAGGAAGTCCGGGTTGCCGCCTTCAATCGGCAGAAAAACAATGCAGGGACAGTCGTATGAATGGAGCTCCCGGATGCGCGCCGTAAGCTTTTCTTTTTGCCTGGCCGTGGTTTTGAGAATCAAAACGACTTCCTCTTCCCGGCGGAGCGTTCCTTCCCACTGAAAGATGGAACGGGCGCCCGGCAAAATATTGGCACAGGCGGCCAACCGTTCCGTCACAACGGCCTCCGCAATCGCGTCAGCCTCTTCGCCGCTACTAACAGTTACATATGCGAGTTTAATTTCCATGTGTTACGGAACACTTTGGCTCCTTTTTAAACGTCCGTCAAACCGAGGTTACTTCAGTTCATTTGCGCTTGTGATGTATATATCTAAATCAGTACACCCTTCTATGTGAGCCAATATATTGATGAACCTTTCTACGGAAAGGTCTTCAGCTCCACGCAAAAACAACAAACAGGAAGTGTTTTTATTCGAAAAGGCCTCTATATCATCTATCAGATTTGAATCCGTGCAATCTGGATACTCTTTCCCGAAAAAACTGATCTTGCCGCCATCAAAAACTTCAATATAGACCATCTCGGATAATGAAGAGGGCTCTTTATACTCCATTTCAAAAGACTCTACCTCAACCGGCTCTTTATCGTTCGAGTCCTGACAGGCAACATAAAACAACTGTCTATTTTTAGGCTTAACCTCCTTTGCAATATCGCAAAGTATGCCCCAGCGCTCTCGCCGATCAAAATATACCAGAAAAGGAGTCCCCTCTTCTTTGTTATCTAGGTCAGCACTTATAGCTGTATATTGGGGGCCAATCTCGTAGTGATGTATTTGATCTTGTTTGTAAACACTAGAAATCCACGGCATATCATAGCTCTAAGACCCTCCCGCGCGCTCTCTCGGAAGATTTAGCCCCTTCATTAAGGTTTTTTCATACTTATCCCACGGGTCAGTGTCGTATGAATCACAGCCGGAAGCCAAAATTATAACAAAGGCCAAGAGGGAAAGGAGGACGGGAGCAGTTCTATAATTTAATAGTGTCATGTCTCACGCCGTAGCCTTTCGGCGGAGGCGGGCGATGAACATGCCGTCGCCGGGACCGTCCCACGGCCAGATCTGCAAGGTGCCGTCGGTCGGCTCGCCCGTCAGCGGATTGTTGAACGCTTCGGGTGCGAACTCCGAATGATCTGCAAGAAAACGCTCCAGCACTTCGGCGGTCTCTTCGCGGGTGAAGGTGCAGACGGCATAGATCAGCAGTCCGTCGGGTTTCACGCACTGCGCGGCGTTGTTGAGCAGGCGCACCTGCAGGTTGCGTTTCTGGGCCGGATCGCGCGGGTCGGTGCGCCAGCGCGCATCCGGGTTGCGGCTCCAGGTTCCCCAGCCCGAGCAGGGCGCATCTACCAGAACGCCGTCCCACTGCTTGGTGAACGGATCGGTTTTGGCCAGATCGTGTTCCTGCAGCCGGATGTTTCTGATGCCGTTGGTGCGGGAGCGTTTTTTCAGTTCGCGCAGAGCCTCTTCGCGTATATCGGTAGCGAATACCTTTCCGTCGCGCCCGATCAGGTCAGCCAGATGCAGGCTTTTTCCGCCGGCACCGGCGCAGGCATCCCACCAGTCGCCGCCCGCTTCCGGTGCGGCCGCGGCCACAACCGCTTGTGAGGCGATATCTTGCACCTCGAATTGCCCGCCGTGCCCCAGCGCGCCGAGCGAGCGGCCCGCTGGAATCGAGACTGTGTTTTCCATGTGCGGATGCTGTTCAAACGGAATGCCTGCTTCCGAGAGCATTTTTTTGAAGATGTCGTTGCGTAGTCGCAGCCAGGTTGGCGGGCGGGTCTGCATGGTTTCATAAAACTTTTCTTCGCAGCCCTCCGGCAGGCTCAGCGAATTTCCAATGGTTGGAACCGACTGCGTCGGGGCGTCTTTTTCTTTTTTAAGGTCTGGAACCGACTGCGTCGGGGCACCTTCTTCTTTTCCAAGGTCTGGAAAAATGAGGTCCGCTTTTTCCAATGTTTGGAAAGTAGGAAACCATTCGCGAAGCGCGGCGAGTTTTTCATCGAGCGTTTTGCCGCCGAGCGGCGTCCACTCGGGGCGATGGAGCGCCGGATGGATTTCGGTCTGATCGAGGTGAACGGAGAGCGCTGCGGCATTAATCCAGTTTAGCTTCAGCTTCTGCGTCCAGCCGAGCCAGCGGTAGAAAGAGAAGAAGGTTCCGGACAGGAATCGGCGGTCGCGCGAGCCGAGCTCGCGGTGGCGTTTAAAGAAGTGCGAGAGCACTCGATCGGCCGGGTGGCCTTTTTCCAAAACATGCGGCGCGAGCTCTTCGAGCATTTCGGTGACGAGTTGACGTTGGCGGTTGATAATTTTTTCAGATAGATTTTTCATGGATCCCCGTTCTTTTTTTTGTTTCCCCAAATGTAAAAGCGAGCATAATCCTATCCCTTCTCCCCCAGTGAAGTAAATAAGGAGAGTGCATTTAAAAAAGGATTTTAATTATGGCCAAGGAACTCGGCTTTGTATTGATCACCCCGCATTCACTGCGGAAATCGCGTACGGGCGGCATTATTGGGCGCTTTAGCCGCATTGAAGGGCTGGATTTTGTGGCCTCGCGCGTCTTCGGCCCGTCGCAAAAGTTGGTTGAGGAATACGCGGAATTGCTGCGCAACAGCCTGGATATTGCTGAAGAAACACGCAATATGTTGGCCGATTATGTTTTGCGCGCCTTTATGCCGGAGCCGGTCACCGGTCGTCCTCACCGAGTCATGATGCTTCTCTTCGAAGGCGAAAATGCCATTCGTAAACTCCATGATGCCGCCGGTGGCTTTGATGACGCGCAGGAATCCGCCGACACAGTTCGCGGAACTTATGGCGACTCCGTGCATGGCCCTGACGGGGACCTAATTTATTTCGAACCCGCCGTTTTGATCGGCCCGACCCTTGCTTACGCCCGTCGGACCCTTTCGTGTTGGCTGAATTATGCCGATCGCGACGGTGGTATTGTCGACGACGCGATGAGCCTCCCCGAAGAGAATGTTGAACAGACGCTGGTTATCATCAAACCGGATAACTTTCGCTTTCCGAACTCGCGTCCGGGCAACATCATTGACTTATTTTCTCGCTCCGGCCTGCGCGTAGTCGGAGCACAGGTACATCGCATGAGCATGGCTGAAGCCAAAGAGTTTTATGGACCCGTTCAAGGGATCTTGCGCGAAAAGCTGGCCGGCCACGCCGTAGGCCGCGCGCTCTCCGCCCTTAAAAACGAGTTTGACTTCGAGATGCCCGCCGATGTTGTCCAGGCCCTCAACACCACCCTCGGCCCGGACTACGGCGACCATCAGTTTTATGGCATCATGCAGTTTATGACCGGCCTCTGGCTGCCGGATGTGCAGGAAGAGGAAATCGATAACGATGGTCGGGTACGTTGCCTGATTTTGATTTACGCCGGTACGGATGCGGTCAATAAAATTCGCACCATTCTCGGCCCGACCGACCCAAGCAAGGCGCAACCCGGCTCCGTACGTAAAGAGTACGGTAGCGATATTATGGTCAACGCGGCCCATGCCTCTGACTCCCCCGAAAACGCAATTCGTGAAATGGGGATCTTGAAACCGGAGCGCAATACGCTTAAAAAATGGTTTGAACTGTATTATACGTAGTTCGTATTGAGTATTATGTATTGGGTATTATAGAAGAATGTAATACGTAGTACGAAATACGCAGTGCGCATGGAGACAAGTTATGTGGAAAAATATTGAAGCCGCCCCTGCTGACGCTATCCTCGGACTGACCGAAGCGTTTAAAAACGACACTCGATTCGCCAAAGTTAATCTCGGCGTGGGTGTCTATAAAGATGAAGAGGGCCACACCCCGATTCTGGACTCGGTAAAAAAGGCGGAAAAAATGCTGCTCGAAACCGAGAACACCAAATCCTATATGCCGATTGCAGGCGCGGCGGCCTACGGCACTGAAGTACAGAAAATGATCTTCGGCAGTGTGTGTGAACGTGCCGTCACCGTGCATACGCCCGGCGGAACCGGCGCTCTGCGCGTTGCAGGCGAAATCCTTAAACAATTCAGCTCCGGAACCATCTGGGTCAGCAACCCCACCTGGGCCAACCATAAAAACATTTTTGCGGCCTCTGGCCTGACCATCAAAGATTACCCGTACTACAACCCGGAAACCAAAGAACTTGACGAAGACGCCTTCTTCGCCGCGCTCGAAACCGTTCCGGAGGGCGACTGCGTTCTTCTGCACGCCTGCTGCCACAACCCGACCGGAGTCGACCTCAACTCCACTCAGTGGGATCGCGCCGCCGCGATCGCCAAAGCCAACGGCTGGACCGCTTTGCTCGACTTCGCCTACCAGGGCTTTAGCGAAAGCGTCGAAGCCGACCGTGTCGGCGTGGAAGCGTTCCTCGCATCCGAAACCGATATCATGGTCGCCAGTTCTTTCTCTAAAAACTTCGGTCTCTACCGCGAACGCACCGGCGCACTCACCTCCGTCGCCGCCAGCGCGGACGCCGCGGCGGTCGCCATGAGCCACCTGAAAAAAACTGCCCGCGTAATCTACTCCAACCCGCCCGCGCACGGCGGACAGATTGTCACCACCATTCTGCAGAACGAGGAACTTTTCAATCTTTGGAAAAATGAACTCAACGCCATGCGCGAACGCATCGCGCAGGCTCGCGCCGCGTTAGCCGCCGGCCTCAAAGCTCGCGGCGTGCAAATGGACTGGTCGTTTATGACCCGACAGAAAGGAATGTTCTCCTTCAGCGGACTGACCAAAGACCAAGTGAACTTCCTGAAAGAGGAAAGATCCATCTACATCGTCGGCTCAGGCCGCATCAACGTCGCCGGCCTCACTCCCGGCAACATGGCCGGTGTCTGCGATGCTGTCGCCGAAGTCATGGCTCGCTGATTTTGACGCACCTTCAGGGCGCTTCTTTTGGCAAAGCCAAAAGACGCGCCATTTCACTCCGAAGGGGTTAGAATTCTTCTGTATAGAGTTTTCGTTCGTTTCAGGCTCGTTTATTTCAGCGTCACGGCCGGGCGGTCGGTGAAGTCGTCGTATAATGGATGCGCTGGAAAAACGACGTCCGTTCCATTATGAGTTACCGAGGCGGCAACGATCTTAATTTTTCCATTTTTAGGCAGGGTCAGCCGGGTGCAGCCAGCGGGAATATCGATCGCATACACAAACAGATAACTGTACGCATACGCATCATCAAGACCGTCCTTGAGATGCCGATGAGAACAGAACCAGGCCAGCGGATCCCGCTTGATGAATCCCGGTTCGATTGAGTCCAAAGCGGTCGAACGCTCTTCTTTAAAAACCCGGGCATCCCACTGACCGATAAATCCGCCCCAGCTCTGAATTTGCAGAGGAACCACCTGATCTCCGATCATGAATTCTCCATCGGTATCCTCCTCTGCGGCGGCCAGAAGAACAATCCGGTTCCAATCACCGGACGGCAAGTCGAGGCTTTGTCCGCGACAGGCAACCGCATTTAACTGATCCTTTTCCCGTGGGCCGATGTCGAACGTTATTCCGCCGGCAGAAATGGTGTCGCCTATCATTTCGGCAGGAATGGAGCGTTCTTCTGCGTCAAATCCACTGGATACAATCTTGCCATTTTTGCTGAACACATCCGTGTTATAGGGTAGCGAAATGGGCGAAGAGGGTGCCGGGGTAAGTTGTTCTGAAAAGGATTTCAATTTCAGCGCGAGTGAGCGGATTTGATACGGAGTGAAATCCAGCGTGAGTTTGTCTTCGGTAACCGGAACCGAACCCAAAACTTTTTCAACGCCGTTCACTTCGTTTGCAGAAAGAATTCCGGTCGCTGTGCTAACCTGCATGCCACGGACCGCCTCGCCGCGTAGTTCCTGCAGCCGGACAATTATATCGTCGCTGTCCTCGGCCCGTTTAACGGCCTGGACGGCAACCTGGTCGCCGGTTGTCTGAATTAGACTGAACGACCGACCCAAGGCTCCGCTATGTTTTGAAACCTGAAAGACCGGCATCGGTTGACTCATCCGCATCGCCGTCCAATCCGTCGGGACAGAATTCCAGCTCCCCTTATGTGCAGCCAACCCATAAATAAATTCGTGATGACCCCAATCCTGCGAACTTTGCTGCGTATGTCGGTCTCTGACACCGGGCGTATAGAGCAGCGTGAGCCGCAGTATATTGTCCGCAGGTTTGTCGGTTCCGTATTTGGTGTCTGTGAAAATAGAAACCCCATAGGTTCCCCGTTCGTTTGTAAGATCCATCCAACGGTGAGTCGGAACTTCATACTTTTTCGGATCGTTGTTGCCGCGTTGGATCTTACCCAGTTCCCAGTTGTAGGTTGCCATCGGATTGGAAACGGTCAGCGGAAATTCCGCCCGAAGAGCCCGTTCTGCGGCCTGCCAATCGACGTTACAGGCGACTTCAACACGATCTCCTGCCGAACCGGTCGAAAGTCGGATCGTTTGAATAAGGGTCGAATTCTCTGCCTCACGCTCCACTTCGAGGGCAATACGAACCGGCCCTTTTTCTACCAGACGAATCTTGGCCGGTTTGCTTGCATGGAAGCGGGGCGGTTGCTGCCGATCTGTCCAATCCATGTTCCACGCAGGCCATTTTTTTGGTTTTTCGTAGGTAAACGTTAATCGGGCCGGTGATTCGAGCAGTTCATGGCCGGCCTCTTTATCGTATATGCTGTAAATATCCCCCGCGGTGTTGATTTTCACGCGATAGTGGGCGTTTTCAATAACCCGCCTAGCTGTCTTTAAGTCCGGTGATTCAGCAACCGCAACCGCACCGGTTACAGCAGAAAACACCGCGACCCCCACCGACGGAACACGGGCCGAAAACAAAATGCGGGTCTGGCCGTCTTTCCGGTCAAGAATCTGAGTCGGCACAGGATTTCCGGCCCCATCATAAACTTGAACGCCGACATCATCCGGCACAGTAAGACGGGCTTCAACGGGATCTTCCCGTTCAATCGAAAGCGGATTGAACACCACCAGCGGAACGCCTTCGACCTGTGTGTCCAGACCGCGGCAGACCCCGGAAAGGCCTTCCGTTAAAACGGAGGCGAATGAATTCAGCGCGATCACTTCATCGTTCTGAGAAAACGTGTAGACCTCCGGAATCGATGTGCCCGGTAGAATGTCGTGAAACTGGCCGCCCAGAACCAGCCCCCATGCGGTGTTCAATCGGTCCAGTGGATACGGCGTAGCACTGATCAGATGTGCCGCGACAGAGGCTTTTTCTGCGGCATCGGCCAGAACTTCATTCATCCGGTTCCAGCGTTTCATATAACCCTGCGAGGTAATGGATCCGGCGGAATGTTCGATTAAGAGCAAATCACCGCTGTAGTACGGAAGTTTTGCCTTCTGCTCCTCCGTAATATCAAGAAACAGCTGGTCCGCCTTAGAGGAGGTTACCTTGAGCGGCCCATCGGAGTGCACGCTGGTTTCAACCCATTCGACGGAGGCCTCCTTCGGAGCGCCACCTCGGTCACCCACCCCGTAATAGTGATAAGACGCATAAAAACCGGTCAACTTCCCCAGCTCCTCGCATCTCTGAAGCCACGTTCCGTCATGGCTTAAATCACGTGTCACGTCCCCCGTGTATTTCCCCGGATTGAGCGCGGCAACCACAAAATTCCCATCCGGCCCCACCCATCGCCCGATATTAAACGGAATGCCGACGGCGGAGCCCCAGGTTAGCTTTTGAGTTGAGAATCCTTTGATTCCGCAATGCGCAAGAATGGACGGAAGAGACGCCGGAAATCCGAAACAGTCTGGAAGCATATATTCGGCGCTTTCTACGCCGAACTCCTTTTTGAAGTAATGGTGTCCGTAAAGAAGTTGACGAATTAACGATTCGGACGACGGCACGTTGACATCGCTTTCCTCCCACGCCGAACCGCAGGGAAACCAGCGCCCTTTTGCGATGTACTCTTTCATTTTCTTATAATCGGCGGGATAGTATTCCTTGATCATCCGGTAGCGGTTGGCGCCGCTGAAGTTAAAGATGTAATCAGGATATTTTTCGAACAGTTCAAAGTTCTTATTCAGCGTGGCGGGAAGATATTCGTTGATCGTTGTGGGATACGTCCAAAGCCACTGGGTATCGAGATGAGAATAGCCGACAAGATACATTACCGGCCGGTTCGTGGTCGGTTCAGCAAGAGCAAAACCACTAAACCATAGCGTGAGAGCGATCCATACGATGCATTTTCTTTTACTCATTTGCTTTCTCCCACTCAATTTTTCAACCCGAACTTCTATCCATGCTCCTACATAAACCGTCTTAAATCACTCAACCGGTCTCAGGATCTTTTTTTAGCGGATAAACGTTAATATGGAAAGATCGCATCTACATCATTTGAAAAATAGGCATCAAATGAGACGTCATTAACGGACGTTACGGTAAGCACAGCATCGTCCTCGGTACCGGTTTGCATCTCCCGAAAGGTGAGGGCAACGCTCGCGATCAATCCTGCTAGCGCAAATTCAACCTGTTGGAGTGCTCCACAAGGCCGCCGCTTTTGTTGAGCTTGATTCAGAACTGGTTGTGCTCATCGACTCGCCCGCACACCGGGCAATCCTGGGGCAAACATGGCTCGAAACCTATTTCGCCCGTGCCCCCTTCTTTGGGGAAGAGCCGCGCCGGAAAGCGCTGTTTTTGGGTAAGAAAAAAGCCGCGCGAGGTGCGCGGCTTTTAAAAAGGTGGCGAGGATGACGAGACTCGAACTCGCAACCCCCAGCGTGACAGGCTGGTGCTCTAACCAATTGAGCTACATCCCCACCGAGAAAGACGAAGAGAATAGCCAGACCGCTTTTTATTTCAAGCGGAATCTCATAAAAACAACCCCCATCTATTCTGAAGAATGAAGAAGCGGAATGATGGACTGAATAAAAAAAGGAGATTTCCAATCACCTGTGGTGGGCGTGCCCGTCGTGAGCTGTGTCGAACAGACGAACCATTTGAACGTTTTCGTCGCACGTCTGTCTTTAATTCCCATTTCAGTTAGGTTTGTCCTTTTGCCTTTTGCAGGCGTCCGGCCTGCTCCATAAATAGTAAAATTGGTATGAATGGAGACTCGCCCCAGTCATCCCCTTATCCAATATTCCACCATTCCATCTCTCCGTCCCTCCTCTTACAAAATCGGTGTTGCTAGGCTGTTAATGATTTTCAGCATCCGGGTCTGGGTAGCTTTCGGCGACAAAATAGAGTCATCACCGGGGAAAGACCCCGCATCCTGATAATGCGTATAAAAATCGGGATGTCCCGGCGGAACGGACTCTTTGCCCGGACGTAGATCAAAGCTGCTGGTGTTGCGGATCGGCCAGATATCAAGCGGAATGGTGCTGGAGACCCGTTCAAAGAGAGCGTTCACCTTATCCAGACTCAATGGAGCCTCTTTTCTGGCAATCATCCAGCTGTTGTCCGGTGCCATGTCATTCAGAATGTCTGCCTTCAGCAAAGCCGCGACCTGTTCATCATAAATTAGTAAGCCCACCTCGGTGTTCAGGTTTGCTGATCGCGGGTCCAGATTGTAGGTGCCGATATAGGCTACGCGCCCGTCCATCACAAATGATTTGGCGTGGATGCACAAAAACGGCTGCTCTTTTTCTCCACCTTCCGCCGGCTTTTGATCCGCCAGCGCTTTCATCTTTGGGTAGGTGGGAAAAACATTCAGTAGGTCGGCGGGCAGGGGTTTGTATTCATAGATCTCAAGACCAAGATCTTCGATGTAGAGCGAGCGCCATTTGTAATTTGCAGAATAGGCCATAATATTATCGGTCGACCCGAAGCTGTTGGAAGATACCTTGATCGTCAGTCTCGGGTTCTTTTTTTTCAGCCGCAGAAAAAACTTACGGGCGGATTTATCCACAACCAGATAGGGCGTTTGCATCACCAGTTGCTGTTCTGTGGCCGCCAGCTCTTTGCGCAGCCGATCGGTAATCACGCCATCTCCGGCCAAGCCCCGCCCCCGGTTTTTTCCGGGTTTGTCGCAAATAAACTCCACGCGCTTGACGGGTAGCATCCGCTCCGCGAACCGGGCCTTTATCAAATTCAGATCGTTCGCCTCCTGACTCAATTCGTCAAAAAAGCCATTGAACCTAAACTCATCCCATGTGCTGTAGCGGACAAACCCGCCTTTTATGATCTGGGCCTTCACGTCGACTAGCTCGCGGGCTGCCACCGAATGTTTATAGTCCCAGAATTTTTCGAAGGAGGCCTCCATCTCTTTCACCACCGGCCCGGCGACCAGCACATCCCGATCCTTAAAGTTCATTCCGGTCGAAAAATGGTAATAGCTGTTTTCAATGTTTCGCCCGCCGGTTACGGCGATTTTCCCGTCCACCGTGATGATTTTGTTATGCATCCGCTGGTTGGTGTCGCGGAACGAAAACAGGAGGCTCATGATTTCGCTAAATTTCGATGGCTTGAGCCGGTCCGTAGCGGGACGATAATATTTGAGCTCAAGATTTGGATGAACGGTTGCAAGAAACGTCGCCAGATCCAGATTCTGGTCCGACGCAATATGATCAGCAATCATGCGCACCTTCACACCGCGCTTCGCGGCCTGAATCAATTCGTACATGAAAAGCCGGCCGCACTCGTCGTCGGTCAGAATAAACGTTTGCACATTGATCGACTCTTTCGCGTTGCGGAACAAATGCACCCGCAAGAGCATCGCATCCGCCCCGCTGTTAATGATCGCAACCTGATTGCTTCCGCCCGTCGGTTTAAACAACGGCGATTCCGCCGAAATCCATCCCGCCATAAACAAAAAAACTGCCAATAGTTTTCGTTTCATCTTAACCCTCTCCGATATGCCGTTTTACAGTGCGCCAGTCGAGACCGGTGCGACGAGCGACCTCGCCGTAGTTTTCGCAGGTCTCATACAGTTCCCGGCAATAGTTTTCTACCAACTCTTTCGCTGTCATGGTTCCCGGTTCGGTCGGTGCTTTCGCCGTTGAAGCCGCCGTGTCACCCACATACGTTCCGGTGAGCATGACTCTCCGAATCGCCTGCTCCAATTCGCGAACATTACCGGGCCAGGCATAGTTTTTCCCGACGCTTTCTTTGATTTTTCCAACCATTGGGAAATTCCATTCTGGGCCGCAGATGCGCTGCATTAAATGACCCGCTAGCTTCTCCAGCTCGCCCGGCGTTTCACGAATGCGCTGCCGCAGCGGCGGAACGGTGATCAGATCCGAGCAGAGGCGGTAGTAGAAATCATCGCGAAACTTTCCTTCGCGGCGCAGGGAGTCAATCGACTTATTTGTCGCGGCGATCACTCGGCCTTCAAATCTCAGTTTGTCGTGACAGCCGACCGGAGAGAAAGTGCGCTCCTGCAACACCTGCAATAGCTTGATCTGAACCGGTACCGCCACGTCGCCAATCTCATCGAGGAATATCGCGCCGTGTGGGCTACAACGTGCGAAGAGTCCGTCGTGTTTCTCAATCGCCCCCGTAAACGCTCCTTTGCGATGGCCGAACAGCTCGGACTCGATCAGCGCCTCGGGATACTGCGATAGGTTGATCGAGATAAACGCGCGGGTAAAACTCTGCTCAAACTTCTGAGTGTTCGGGTTGAACGGAATATAACCCGACCGACCAATCGCCGCTGCAGCCGCACCTTTCCCCGTTCCGGTTTCGCCGAGCAACAACGTGGAAAAATCCTCCATGCGGTTCCATAGACAGCGGACATACCAAGAGATGTCGTGCGTGAAAATATTGTCCCACAACTGCGCGCGAAGCCGCTTCATGCAAGCGCTGTCCCCGACCAGTCCCTTGGAAATAAAATAATAAGCCCGCCGGGTTTGATAAAAAATGGATACATACCGGCACGCCTCTTCCTGTGGAAAACCAAATCTAAGCAGTTTTTCCAAGCATTGGACGGCGACCGGTGCCGTACAGGATTCATCCCCCGCCGCAATCTGTTCCTCGATCAACACATCCATTTTTTCCTGCGCTTGCGTGTACACATAAAAAAGTACACTGGCCGCAACCGCCTGTGCATCTGCATCCGAATCGCGCACCGCAATCACCGTTTTGATGTTTTCCAAGGCTTGGATGTTTTTTTCCAAGGTTTGGAAAAGCGGGCCCTGCATGTCATCCCAATCCGCCCCCTCTGGCGCGCCCACAATCTCACGGTCAATCTCCACCCGTTCATCGCTGAACGGGTTCGCAAACGCCGCCGACTCCATCATCTTAAAAATTTCCATACTCATTTCACCCTTGTCTCCAAAAATCGGTGAAGCTCTCGAATGATTTCCCCGCCCATCAAAAACAGATTACCTAAATGGCGATCCACTGTTCGCACCGCTAATTTCTTCGCAATGAAATCAACGAACGGTTCGATTTCACGAACCAGCTTTTCCCCAAACGCTTTACTGTCCGCGTCATAACTCCACGCCTTTGGCCACGCCGCTATTTGCTCATGTGATGTCATCATTAAATCCCTTCGCTACCTGCTCGATAAAATCTGCCAATTCGGCAGGATTATCCTTATCGATCACCCTGTCCATAAACGCATTCTCCACTGCCGCACCAAACCCTTTAATAATTTTTCCCAGCGCCGCGATTCGACGCCGCAACTCTTCTCGATCATTACTTTCCCAATAACCGCCCTCATCTGTGACCTCTAATGACGACATGTATTTCCGTTGGATATAGCGCAGCAATCCAACCAGAAAAATATGGTCTTGCTCCCCCGCAAACTGCGTCTTCACCGCAACACTTAGAATCGCGTTTTTTTCCACCCATCCTGCAATCAAATCCCCTAAAGCATGCAAGCGCCCTTTCGAATCGAATAGGAACGGAATCGATTCCATTTCTGATGCGGGACGAAGAATAATTCCGCGCAATTCCTTCTCGCGGTCATCAACCTCAACGGAATCCTCAAAACCCAGCGATCTCGCGACATCCGTCAGCTCCTCGCAGAGCGCCCCGACCCGCTCCACATTCATCGCCCCGCTATAATGAATCGATACGCCCATAATATTTTCCTTGCACATCCTACTCCCGTAGCAACCGATCCAGCATTCCGCCGGGAGACACATACGGCAACCACAACGACTCAGCTTTCTCCAATACAAATCGGTTGCGTTGTTCTGCCGCGGCCAAATTCCCATCTTGATTCTTCATCTCCAGAATCAACATGCGATTCTCCTTCAATGCGGCCAGCGTGTCCGGAGCTAGAGCTCCATCCAGCCCCACGCTGGGCACCAGATCACTGGCATCTTCAACTCTAACAATTTGGCGAGGATTTCCCTCTCCATTGGCGAATGAAAACCGCTGAAATAGGCCTCCGCTTTCGGAATGCTTTTCGGACGCAGCGCGTTCCGGGAGCACAGCACACCCAACTTCTCCAAATTCCAGAGCGACGGATTCCCCATCCCACGCAACCCATTCCCAAAATCCATCACGCACCGCCATGGATTCATCCGAATATAATTTGCAATCGCCTGCTCCGCTTCTGCATCGCGCACAATCATCTCATAATAATTCCGATGCCATATTTTTCCCGAAAACCTTGGCCATTTGCCCGCCTTAACGCCCGCAATCATTTCGTGTACCACACGCGATTTAAATGCCCCGATCACATCGCCCAAAGAACGGGCAGGCGCAAGGCCAGTCCCTACGGGAATCCGTACCAATGCATGGAAATGATCCGGCATAATCACGTACGGGCTGGCCTTGTGCCCGCCCTCTTCCAAATGGGTATCCACAAGGGATGCCCCTACCCATTCCCGCGCCACCATTTCCCGCACATCCTCCTCCGCGAAAATTTCCCCGGCATCTCGATGCGCGCAAATCGTCACTAAATAATTGCCGCCTCCGGCATAGTCGTGCCCCTTCAACCGGATCGACCGACGATGATGGATATCTGAATTGTATGTATTCATCCTTTGGTTGCCATGCATTCATTTTATGTCTATTTATCAAAATTTCAATAAATAGATGCTTTTCATTTCCCCTTCATTACCAATGGCTAACAACCAGCGCCCCCAACCTGGCACACCTCATGCATATAGAAGGATCAATCAACTTAATCTTCAAATTTCAAGGAGCGGAAAAATGAAGAAAACATTCAAATGGTTAAACATATCGCAATTCACCGGGGCGCTGAACGATAACGCCTTTAAAATGACGGCCGCTATTGTGCTGGTCAGACTTCTGGGGCAGGGGAGCCTCCCAACTGTACTGGCGATTTGCTCAGTATTGTTTGTAGTTCCTTTCCTACTGTTTTCGAACGCAGCGGGAACGTTGGCCGACCGGATCAGCAAGAGAAGCATCATCATCGCCAGTAAATGGCTAGAAATCGGGCTGCTGATTCTCGCGGTTCCGGCACTCCTCTCCGGCCTGGCTTGGCCGCTCTACATCATGCTCTTCGGCCTCTGCGCACAGAGCGCGCTGTTCGGTCCGGCTAAACGCGGGATTGTTCCTGAGCTGGTTGAAGAAAAAGATCTCTCCAAAGCCAACGGCCAGCTGACCGCCGCTACCTATGCCGCCATCATTCTCGGCACCGCGCTGCCCGCCTTGTTAATCGGCTATCTCGCTCTTTCCCCGCTGACCGTAATCGGCACCTGTTTTGCCCTCGCGGTGTTCGGCACACTGGCCGCAACCAACATTGCAAAGGTGCCTGCTGCCGGAACCTCTAAAAAATCCTCCCCATGGGTCATTCCCGACGTGGTACGCGCCATGAAGCATCTCAAGGACGACAACTGGGCGAAGCAGGCGGTTTTCGGACTCGTACTGTTCGGAGGCATCACCGCATTCTTTCAGCAGACTCTCGTTCTGTTCGGACAGGAGGCCCTCGGGCTGACCGTGGAAAAAAGCCCGATGCTCTTCCCGCTGGCCGCCATCGGTATCGGCATCGGCGCGTTGCTAACCGGACACTTTTCCAAACACACCATCGAAATCGGCCTGATCCCGGTCGGCGCGCTTGGCGTAATGTTTTCCGCCATCGGTCTGAGTGTCGCGATCAGTCCGGTCTGGATTTCAATTTGGATTATCACTCTCGGCGCATCCTTCGGAATGGTTCTCGTCCCGCTCAACGCCTTCTTGCAACAGCGTATCCCAGGCGGACGGCGCGGCGAAGTGTTCGGAGCATCCAGCTTCCTTAGCTTCAGCGCGATGGTCGTGTCGTCCGCTCTTTTTGTTGTGCTCACCAAAGTGCTGCATGTCAATGCTCGCGGATGTGTCTTTGTGACTGGCCTGCTCGCTGCGGTTCCAGCGGTGTTGGCCTGCGTGCATCTGCCCGGCTTCTTCACTCGTTTCTGGCTGATGCGTCTGATTCACCGCCTCTATAAAATCCGTTTCCAAGGGTTGGAAAACCTGCCGCGCACAGGCGGTGCGATGCTCATCTGCAACCACACAGCCTATGCCGATGCCCTGCTGCTGCAGGCCGCTACCCAGCGTCCCGTCCGTTTCGTGATGTCGCGCGATGTCCTCAAAACCTGGAAGTGGGCAACTCTTTTCTTCAAGCTCACCGACTGCATTCCGATCCACACCTCCGATGGGCCGCGCGCGCTGGTCAAATCGCTCAAAGAAGCCCGCCAGACTATGGAAGAGGGCGCTATCGTCGCGATTTTCCCCGAAGGCGCACTGACCACCAACGGCAACCTGATGAAATTCAATAAGGGCTTCGAGAAGATTGCCAAAAACTCCAACTGCCCGATCATCCCCGCGCATATCGGTAACATCTGGGGCAGCATCTTCAGCTTCAAAAACGGTAAGCCCGGCTTCCGTCGCCCCGAGCAGTTCCCGCGCCCCATCACCGTCCGCTTTGGCGAACCGCTGCCCGCCAATACGCCGGCCGACGAAGCCCGTCGCGTCATCGCCGAGCTCGGCGCAGAGCACGCCACCGAAAAATCACAGCGCCCCGGCCAGACGCTCAGCCATGAGTTTCTGAGCCAGGCCCGCCGCCATTGGTTTCGCCCGATCGCATCGGACACGCTCGGTAATAAAGCCACCTATGGCAAACTGACCATCGGCGCGGTTGCTTTAGCCAACCGGCTCAAGCCGCAAATTAAGAATCAGAACAACGTCGGCCTCTTGATGCCCACCTCACTCGGCGGAGCCGTCGCCAACCTAGCTGTCACCCTTTCCGGCAAAACCGTCGTCAACCTCAACTGGACCGCTTCGCCCGACGCGATGAAATCCGCCGTGAAGCAAAGCCGGATCAAAACCATCATCACTTCACGCCGCTTCCTGCAGAAAATCGAACAGCCAAACTTGACGGTTCGCTGGCTAATTCTCGAAGACCTGCTCAAGAATTTGGGACGCGTCGAGCGTTTCCGTGCATTCCGATCCGCATTGTTTGCTTCGCCGAAGCATCTGGCGGGCGGACGCGAACCCCAGCCGGCCGACACGGCTGCCATCATCTTTTCATCTGGCACCACCGGCGCGCCGAAGGGCGTTGTGCTCTGCCATGCCAATTTGCTGAGCAACGTCGACTCCGTGCAGGAAGTTCTCCCGTTCAGTAAAACCGATTCGGTTTGCGCTATTTTGCCGCTCTTCCATGCCTTCGGCTATATGGCGCTACTGTGGTGGCCGCTACTCAAGGGAACTCGCGTGGTCTATCATCCTAACCCGTTGCAGACCGCTCGCGTCATCCGGCTGATCCGGGAAGAAAAACTAACGACACTTCTAGCGACTCCAACGTTCCTTCAGAGTTACATGCGCAAAGCGTCGAAAGAAGATTTCCAATGTCTGGAAACGGTCCTTGCCGGCGGCGAAAAACTGCGCATCGAGTTGGCCGACCGCTTCGAAGAAAAATTTGGCATCCGCCCCCTCGAAGGTTATGGTTGCACTGAGCTTTCCCCCGTCGCATTGCTTAGCCTGAAAAACGGAAACCGCGCTGGTAGCGCGGGGCAGCCGCTGCCCGGCGTCGCCGTGCGTATTGTCGACCCCGAAACGCGCGAGACCCTACGCGACGGCGAAGAGGGGCTCATGCTCGTAAAAGGCCCGAATGTGATGCAGGGCTACCTGAATAATCACGATAAAACCGCCGAGGTCCTGCGCGACGGCTGGTACAACACTGGCGACATCGCCCGCATGGACGATCGTGGATTCGTCTTTCTCACCGGGCGCCTCTCGCGCTTCAGCAAAATCGCCGGCGAAATGGTTCCGCACGGAGCGGTCGAAGAGGCACTGCAAGATGTCGCCGAAACTGACGAGCCGTGCGTTGCCGTCGTCAGTATTTCCGATGTGACCAAAGGCGAACAGCTGGCCGTTTGCTACACCGATCAGGCGGGCGATCCTGAAACGCTCATTTCCAAACTTCGGAAACTCGACTTGCCGAACCTATGGATCCCGCGCGCGGCCAACTTTGTCCGCATTCCGGAACTTCCAATCCTTGGAACCGGCAAACTCGACCTTTGCGCCGTACAGAAAGTGGTGAACTCATGAAGCTGAAAATATTTAGTCTAATTTTTCTGATTGCACTAGCCGTCTGTGCCGCATGGCCAAATGAAAATTATCACACTTGCGCAAGTGTGATAAATCGACAGGAGACCGTTGTGCTGCTGCACGGACTGTGCCGAACCAGCCGCTCCATGGAGAAGATGGGAAAGGCGCTCGTCGCTGAGGGATACCGCGTAATCAACGTCGATTATCCCTCGCGCTCGGCAACCATCGATGAACTGACCGCAGACGTTTTTAAAACTCTGAACTCTGAACTTGACCGCCAAAGGCAAAGGCTGGCGCGAAGCGACAGCAACGACCAACGGGAGTGGCAAACTGCGGACTCTGTGCATTTCGTAACCCATTCGATGGGGGGGATTCTGCTGCGGAATTATTTGGAGAATCACGAAATAAAGAATCTCGGACGAGTCGTTATGCTCGCGCCACCAAGTCGCGGCAGCGAAGTGACCGATAAGCTGGGCGGCATCAAACTGTACCAATGGATTAATGGTCCGGCCGGGAATCAGCTGGGCACTGGAGTCGGAAGCCATCCGCTCCGGCTGAAGGCTCCGGCGTTTGAATTGGGCATCATTGCGGGCGACCGCACGATCAACCCGATTCTCTCTATGCTGATTCCCGGTCCGGACGACGGAAAGGTGTCGCTCGCTCGCGTAAAACCCGCGGCCTACACCGACTACCTAAAGTTGCACGTCACCCACGCCTGCACGATGCGGAATCGGCAGGTGATCAAAGAAACCATCGCGTTCCTGAAAACAGGAATGTTCAACAAAGGAGAAAGATCATGTATCTCTCGTTGTTTGCAGTCACGTTTAGTATTTCGGTAGTCGTTTGCGCGATTATCGTCAGAATCTTCCGCAAGCCGGTAGATTCCATTCTCGACCGCATTATTGCCGATCCGATCAGTAAGGCGTGGTCAACCTATCTGCGGTTTGCGATCTTCGTTACCGGCATTTCCGGCGGGGTCAACCTGCGCAAGATTGAGCAGTATATCACCGCGCCTCAGTTGAAAAATGGCCGCATTGTTGAACTGACGCCGATTCGCTGGCTATTGGAAATCTACCGCACGGTCATAGAAACACTGCAGGGCATCGCCTGGATGTTGCTGGTGTTTTTCCTGTTCGCACTGATCGCGTTCGTCATCGTGCGAGCGGTCGAAGTCATAAAAACAGCTAAGGAGAAAGCACATGAAAACGCGTAATCCAAAATGGATCGCTGCCGCGGCTTTGATTGCCGCGACGGCCGGCTCGATCTGCAATGCAGAAGAGTCCCAACTCAATCTTCAGGGCAAGTCGATCACAGTCTATCCCATTGTTCTCGGAAGGTCCGACAAACCAGACGATGCGGATACCATCAAATTCGGTGTTCTTATCGCCGAAGTGGTGGGTCTGAGGCTTGAGCAATATGGCATGAATGTCGGCGTTTCTACCAACTGCCCCCAACCGATTACGTCCTGTGACGGCCTAGTTCAGATGAAAGAAAAATTTCAGACGTTTGCCGCCGGGAACCGGAATGAAACAGATTCTGCCCTGTTTGCCCGTTTCGAAATCAGACCCAGTAAGTATGGGCCTGCTGTCTCCAGAATCTGCGCCCTCATCACCGACCCGGCGGGGCAAGCGGTGTGGTCGAAAGAAATCACGGAACTGCCTGAAGGCCGGGAAGGGTGCGCGTTAGGAGCGTGTATGATGCTGGCTGATACCATACGTGCTGCGTCCGATCTTGCGGAGCCCGACCCGGAGCATGCTCCGTATGGCCCGCTCGCAAAGTTAATGGATCAGCGCAACGGCTTGCCGCCCAAACCGGAACGCGATGTAATGGAGCAGCGGTATGAAGCGGCGCACGCTTCATTTGAAACATCAACGCTCTCTGTCTATCCATTCCGGATTTGGGAGACGGAGGCCGGTTCGGCTGAAGGAGCCGAAGCATTGGCGAAAAAACTGACCGAGGCCGGACTGTTTCAGGCGTCTGCAATGAAAACAGATACCCGTCTGGTCGCAACGCGCGATCCGGATCAGCCAAGCCAGATGAAAATCATGTGGGACACCGCCCGCGACTTTCGAGCCTATCTGCGAGAGCATCCTGCCGATACGGATTATACGCTACTGGTGGACGTCACTGTACCTGTCCACCATGTGCACCTCGTTCTGTGCGAGGGCTCCGGGGAATGGGTGACGGCCAGCCTTATGAACAGCCATCATCCTGAGTTCAAAGAGCTCAATTCCCGGACGCTCGAAGACGCCATCACTCTCGCCTTCAAGCGCCTGGAAATGGTATTGAAAGGCAAATAAATGAGACAGAACTTCGCGCGAATGACGCCTTTATTTAGAAAGAGAACGGTTTATGAAACACATTGAAACCAGCGGCACGATGCCGCTCTCGGCTTTTCGTAAGGTCTCTATTGGTAACTGGCGGCATCCGCGCGATCCGCAGACGTATGTCGAGGTGGAGTTGAACGTTGAGCCCGCTCTGCAGTTTTTAAAACAACAGCAAATGGATCGACCGCTCAGTCTGACTCATTATATCGCAAAAATTCTGGGCGATTGCTTTGCCCGTCAACCGGAGCTCAACAGCGTGCTGTTGCGCGGCAAACTGCATCAACGCAAAGAGATCTCCGCTTTTATCACCACTCTGATCAAACAAAAAGGCAGCGTCGATTTAGCAGGGTTTTCGATTCAGAATATCGACCAGATTTCATTGGAAGAAATCGCCCGCATCTGCGAGGAAGAGGTGCAAATCCAACGGCGAGGCGAAGACCCGGAAATCAAGGCGCTGCAAAAGACATTCAAAAGCATTCCGGTGCTGTTGCTAAAGCCGTTCTTTCACCTGCTCGACTTTGTTAAATACACCCTGAACTTTTCCACCCAGTCGCCAACCCTTCCGCGCGACCGGTTTGGAACCGTCATCATCACAAACATTGGAGCCCTCGGACTGCAAAATGCCTTTGTGCCGCTTACGCCTTGCGCCCGGACCCCGCTTTTGGTTGCCGTCGGCAAACCGTTCGAAGGAGTAGGGGTGGTCAACGGCGAAGCGACCGTCATGCAGCGCATCAAAATTAACGTCACCTTTGATCATCGCTACATTGACGGCTATCACGGCGCAAAAATCGTGCGGCGCTTCAGTAAAATTTTCGAAAACCCCGAAAAATTCGCAGCGCTGTTCACGGGATGAGATGGCGCTGGGCAGTTTTGATCAGAATAATTAAGGACAGAATAATGGGATGCTTTCAAGCATTGGAAAAAGTAATACTGCCTGAATTTAGTCGTATTCGGCGTGGGTCCGGCAATTCCCCCGCAAAGCCAGACCTACGGATGAAACCATCCTAAGTTCAGGCTCTACCTTCCACGCATTGGAAAAACAGCAGCAATAGTTTCCAAATAGTGGAAAAATATTTCCACGGATGGCATAGCGATCCCTCGGATCGATTCAGGAAATCCAATCTGCCAATAATCCGAAACTTTCGTGGGTCGCATCCGTGGTACACATCCGCTGTATCTAATCTGAACACGAACGAAGAACAAATCATGAAAAAGAAATCTTCAAAACTTGACAGGAAATTCCTCTTCAAACTATTGACTCCCTATTTGTCGGTGGGAGTTTTCTGGTGCATCTTTCAAAATGGGTGGTTGGCAATTCTTGCGTATCATGCGCAGGTCCTGTTCTGGAGTTGCGGTTCCTGGTCAAAACTTCGCTGGCCAAACCGCAAACGAATGCTGCTGGCTGCCTTGCCCACGATCATCGCGGGGCCATTGCTTTATTTTCTTTTGCCACTTGTGACGCGCACGGATCTGAGCGCATGGCTGGAAAGCTACAAGCTGTCAGGTTTGTCCCTGATTCTGATGATTCCGTACTTTGGAATTATTCATCCGCTTTTGGAGCAGTTGCACTGGGCACCGCTTCGCGAACAGACCCCCGTCGCGCATTTTTTCTTCGCCGGCTATCACATGATGGTGCTGTGTTCGCTTGTCACCGTTCCATGGCTCGCCGCCTGCTTCATCGTGCTGATAACAACCTCTGTGATTTGGAAGCAACTGACGCGCCGGTCTGATAGTCTTTGTCCTGCGGTGCTCTCGCATGTTTTGGCGGACTTCGGGGTCATTCTCATGGCGACCCTGATTGTTTCGGGATAGTTCCTCCGCATTTCCCTCGCAAAGCCGGACCTGCGGGCAGTAGCCCTAAGTTCAGGCTCTACGTTCCAAACATTGGGAAAAACTCCAAGGATTGGAGTTTTTTACCGGAAATCGCTTCGGTCAAATAATCAGGTTTCATCTGAGGGAGGGGGCAATATCACTCGATTCGGATACTGAGGGCAATAGAAGTAGTAGTCGTAAAGCTCGATCAATTCGTCAGCGCTTCCGGAGGCTTCATATTCGTAGCTGGCAGTCTGTGTGCGTGCCTGCTGGATATAGTGCTCGGGGATATTCACCTCAACAACTTCGTTTGGTTGCGTCCGAGGATCTACGACTCTTTCCAGCTCAAAATCCACCAGTTTCCCCTCGTGGTCGGCCGTTATTCGAAATATCACCGCATACAGCGTTAACGGGGGCGCGTCTTTGCGGGGTTGCGCTGGCCGTTCTTCCCGAGTTACCAGTGGCCGGCCCGACGCATCGAGACGATCCCAGGAACCTCCCAGTCGAGATTCTCTTTGACGCGAGAATAACCCGTCGCTGATCGAGTCATCCATCATCACATCATTTTGTGGCATCTCTGCCAGCATTTCATATCCCTCTCCGTTGCTGAAAATGCCGACTCCATCACTCAGCTCTCCAACTTGAGCGATGAGCTCTGCCGATTCCGAATAATCCGAAGCAATGTTCGGTTGAGAGCGTTGCGGTTGGTTCATTCGAGGCTTTTTCGGTGGAACCTTCGGTTGCTCAAATTTAACCGTCGGAGCAAAATGAACCTCCTCTTGTCTTTCGATGGCTTTCAACGCCACCCAGCTGCCCGCAAGCACAAGAAAAAGGCTGAATAGTGTGCAGGAAATAACGGTGGCCTTCCATTGCGCGCCACTCATTGGAACCTGCGACGATTGACGCCAGGCCGATTTTCTCCAGACCCATTTTTTCTTCATGGTGTTATCCTTTTTTGCTCATTCTATTAAGAACCGTCTGCCGGCCGCCCCTCTTCCTTTTAGTCAGTCCATTCAAGCGGGTTGACCTTGTAATAGCTTTGGAGCTCGTCGAAGAGGTCGGGGTGGTTGTCTTGTAGCTGTTTGGGTTTCTCGAAAAAGGTTTCGGTGGAGACGGCGAAGAATTCAGCGGGGTTAGTTGCCCCGTAGTTATCGATCACATCGCGTTTCCCGCGTTTTGTTTTTTTACACAGCTGAGTGTAGTCCTTTGACAGCACATGAGCCCAGGCGCTGTAGGCGGAGCGGCTCGCAAGGATCGGTGCGCCATCCGCCGATCCATCTTCTTGATCCAGCTGATGAGCAAATTCGTGCATCGTCACGTTGTGCCCGTCCTTGAGGTTGCGGGCGCCGCCTTCCACGCTGTTCCATGACAGAACGACCACGCCGCATCCCCACGACTCGCCAAGGCGCGCGCCTTGTCCGTTGTCACCGCCGAACATTCCGCTGGCACCGGATTTATAGGTGTGGGGATAAACCAGGATGGTTTTAAGACGCGGGTATACCTTGTGTTCGCGTCCGACCAGAAGCAGGCAGGCCTGCGCTGCAATGGTGACTTTGATTTCTTCGGTGATTTCCTGTCCGCCGCATCCTTCAAACTTTACGTGGTCCAGAAAAACCTGCATGGCTCCAAACAGTTGACCTTGTTGATCCACTGCCAATCGTTGAACCATGTTGAAGTTTTCATCCAGAATGGGTTGCCAGCTGTCCGACGGTGGCGTTGCGCGCAGCGTACGAATGCGCTTCGTTTTGTGCTGGCGATAGAAAATAGCAATCAAAACCCCGCCCCCAATTAGTCCGGCTAAACTTAGGTACACACCCATCCGCTCATCTCCTGTTGGTTCACGTTATGTCGAAAGGATACCGCGCTTCGTCTGTTTGAAAAAGAAAGAACGTCTAATCAAAGCGCCGCCTTGGCAGGTCTGCGCACAAAGAGTAAATTGCATGAATGCAAAACGAGACGGAAACAACACCCACGACCCGGAACCCCCGTCGGGATCGGCTGTATGAGATAATTTTCGAGGCCGACACTCGGGCCGGAAAACTGTTCGACATCTTTCTTTTTCTCGCCATCATGGCCAGTGTTTCGGCGACGATTTTGAACAGCGTGGGGTCGATACATGCGGCATACGGCAGCGGGCTCACCGGCTTGAATTGGTTCTTTACCGCGCTCTTCACGATGGAATACGGATTGCGCCTCTACTGCGCTAAAAAGCCGGTTTGCTACGCGCGCAGCTTTTTCGGAATGGTCGATTTGTTGGCAGTTCTCCCAACCTACCTCAGCCTCTTTATCCCTGGGGCGCGAGTGCTCGATGTTATTCGCATTCTGCGAATGCTGCGTATCTTTCGCGTGATGAAGATGGTGCAGTATGTGGACGACGGCGATCTGTTGCTGAATGCACTGGTTTCGAGCCGCCGCAAGATCGGCATCTTTTTGTTTGCTGTTATAACGCTCGTGGTGATTCTCGGCTCACTGATGTTTATCATTGAAGCCGACGAAACCAGTGGCTTCACCAGTATCCCTGCGGGTATCTATTGGGCGATTGTAACGCTAACGACTGTTGGCTACGGCGACATCTCGCCGCAAACTGGGTTAGGGCAGACACTGGCCGCCTGCATCATGATTATCGGCTACAGCATCATCGCCGTGCCCACCGGCATCATTTCCGCCGAAGTCGGCCGTTCTTCTGTCTGGGCCAAAATTCCTCTGCACTGCAATGCCTGCGACGCCGACGACCACGATCCCGACGCCACCCATTGCAAACACTGCGGGGAAAAGCTTTCAAAAACATCTGACCCGACTTCTACCTAAGGTGAGAAATCAAACGATCTGTTCCTTTATTCCCACATGTTCCACGGTGCGGCAGGATCGACTGGCTCCAATTTTTCCCATATGGGAAAAGTATTCAGATCAGGGCACTCTGGTGCGCCTTGAATGTTTTTTGTCAGTGCAGTGCAAAAGTCCATTGTTTCAGGTGAAAGCGTACTTGATAGAGCTTCTAAGAGGTTGTCCCAACACCATGTCTCACAATGAACATCATGCTCCAGAAGATGCTTTAATCGTTGGAGACCGGAATAATTGTCACTCCCCTCCAGACAATGGACGGCATAGTGAAAAATGCAACAGATAGCAGCGTAGCCTTGAGTGTCGTCAACAAGAAGCCCCCAGAATTGGGATGTCACCTTTTTTGCTTCGCCTAATTTCTTGGTTATAATCAGAAACTCAGCAAAGTTGCCGGCGTTGGTTGTATCAGATGAGTCAAGTTCGAGCGCCTTGCGGTAAAGCCGCTCCGCCTCGTCGTGCTCCTTGCGAACATCGCTCATAAAGATAGCAAAGTTGCCGGTATGAGTGGCATCAGATGGATCGAGTCCAAGCGCCTTGCGGTAAAGCCGCTCCGCCTCGTCGTACTCCTTACGAACATCGCTCATAAAGCTAGCAAAGTTGCCGGTGTTGTTGGCACCAGATGGATCGAGCTCGAGCACCTTGCGGTAGAGCCGCTCCGCCACGGCGTAATCCTTGCGAACATTTCTCATGAAGTTAGCAAAGTTTCCGGTTAGACTGGAGCTACTTGGGCAATGCTCCAATCCTTCCAAATAAAGTTGTTCCTTTCTGTCAAGGGCGGGTTCTTCAGCAACCCTCGACTGCCATGCCCACCATTGATTACTATCACCTTCCGCTGTTTTAAGAAGCGCGTCTTTAACCGGTTTGATTTCAGGTGTCTCATCCGCTGAATCAAGTCGCTTCCTCAGCTCATCCCAACCTTCATTATATTTTTGAAGGCGCTTTTCTGCCTGTTTTTCAATTTGATTTGCTTGCGACTCGATTCCCAGTTCTGCGGAGAGTTGAAGCATCAGCTCATCAAAACCCATAATTGCGATGAGGCGTCCTTTATGCTTGGCGACCAGTTCCTTGATTCGCTGAGAGGGTTCTTCGCCGTGCCAGTAGCACCAGTATATGCCACCAACAATTTCGCCCGGTTCTAATTTGTCGAGAAAGTCCATCAGGCTGCCATCATTTCCTCCGTATCCGATAACGACGGGTGTAAAGGTTGCGAGTAGCGTTTTGAGCGGGGGCTCCCACGCTTCAGGCAGATGGCTAGTGTCTTCCACAGTGCTCTTGGGGGCAAGTAGCAGATCTCGGTGGATCTTAGCGACAAGAGGACGGCGAAGGCGGGGTTTAATAAATCCGACCAACGATTCATGACCGCAGACTAATGGAAAAGTGTTGGTAAATATAGAGAGGGCATTCGCAACGAGATTATCGAAGTTAGTCGTAATGACCACTTTGTGCCGAGTTTCGGCCAGAATATGCGCGAGGATTGAATAGCCGATGTGTGGGTCCGCCTTGCTCATAGCCTTTTCAAGATAAGCGTAGCCCAGCTCGGGGTGGTCACAATAGCGATGGTTATAGATGTGCGGGTAACGGCGTCCACAGTGGCATGGCTTCAAATGCGCCAAACAGGTCATCCACTTCCCACGAACTCAACTTGTATTTTTTCTTTTCGAAGGCGGTGCGGATTTCCTCCCCAAAGCCATATTCATAGGACGAGATCAAATCGAGGATTTCGGAATAGAAGGTTTCTCGGACTTTTTCGGTTTTGGATAATTTTAGGATCTTGCGGTATTCCTGTGCATTTTCCTTGAAAATACTGATGTAGATCTTGTTTGTGTAGAGGGCGTATTTGAGGTTTCCCATATCCACGCAGTCGCGCAAGGCATCCGTGAATTCTTTGCGATAGTTTTCCTCCTTGAAATAGGAGATCACAAAATCCTCATCGCGTTGGTTGATGTATTTTGTTCCGCCGCCGGTGCGTTGATTAATGCTATCAATCACAATATCCAGCATGGCCTGCCGCAATAAACGGGCCGGTTCGCTCTCGGTCATTAGCATCGCCAGATTTAAAAAAGCCCTAAAATCAAAGATTCCGATTTGTGGAACTTTGATCATGTTCACGAAACCTATTTCATGAACATCATTCTCAGCAATGCGCAACTTAAACTCCTTTAGGCGTTTACCACGAATGATCCCGTAACCATTTTGGCGCAATTCATCTCCGTTTTTTTCAATATAGTTGTTCACTGTCCGTGGCGTAACCCCAAAAAAGGCAGCCACCTGCTCTTTAAGCACAACCGTCGTGCCCTCAAACGGAATCCCCTGAATATGTGCCGCCTTTTCTATCTCCTGCAGCGCATACGGATTGTTCAGTATGTTTTGCCGATCAACCTCGGAAACCGGTAAATCTTTTTTAGACATTCATCGCTCCTCTTTTCAGCCCAATCCCTAACGTGGGACAGGCATCCTGCCTGCCTGCACACGCGTGGCCGATCCGCCATTCGACACAGCTCATGACAGGCTGGAAGCTTGCGCCCTGACAGGTTGGGAATATTTTTACCGGATTGTTCCAACCATTGGAAACTCTATTACATCGATGCGCAAAAAACCTGCTCCGCGCCGAGCTCTACTATCTCCTTCAGATAAAACCGGTAACATTCCGTTTTATCAGCGAAAACAGTCATAACTCGGGAAAGTTTCCGGCTTAGAGCGACATGAGGTCTTTGACGGCCTGCTCGATTTCGGGCTGGCGGAGGAGGCTTTCGCCGACGAGGACGGCGGCGATGTCGGCGTCTTTTAAGATACGAATATCATCGGCGGTACGGATTCCGCTTTCGCTGATGAGGGTGCAATTCGTCGGCGCGAGCTCACGCAGTTTGAGAGTCGTTTTGATTTTGGTTTCGAAGGTTTTCAGGTTGCGGTTGTTGATGCCAATGCATTGCGCATTGGCTGCAACAGCGCGCTTCATTTCTTCTTCGGTGTGCACTTCAATGAGCGGCGTCATGCCGGAGGCCTCGACCAGCTGGATGAAGGAGCTCAGCTCCGCATCCGTCAGCGCGGCGACAATCAGGAGTACGGCGGAAGCGCCGAGCGCTTCGGCATGAAAGATCTGGCGCGGGTCGATGACGAATTCTTTGTAGAGCATCGGCAGCGTGGTTGCCGCGCGGACTTTATCCCACTGGTCCTCGCCGCCACCAAAATATTTGCTGTCCATTAGGCAGGAAATCGCCTGTACGCCGGCGGCCTCGTAGGCTTTGGCGATTTCGGCGGGGTCGAACGGAACGCGGATCGGCCCGGCGGAGGGCGACTGTCGCTTCACCTCGGAGATGAGGCCGACCGGAACCGAGGTGAGCGCTTTGATAAAGTTCGGAGTCGCGGTACGGGCGGGTTTGCCGTCGCAATTGTCGCAAGAGCTCCCGACGTGTGGAAGTGCGTCGACCACTTTTTCCAAGGTTTGGAAATAATCGGGTTGCTCAATTTCGAGTCGTTTGTTGGCGATGATTTCGGAAAGTATATCCATGGGGGTCATCCTCAATGTGGAACAGGCTTCCAGCCTGTCTGCTTTTGCTTAGCTCTATTCAGGAGTAGACAGGCTGGAAGCTTGTCCCACGTTACGTTGTGGCGGCCTCTTTTTGTTTCATTTTGAGGTAGGCTTCGATGAAGGGGTCGAGTTTTCCGTCGATGACGCCCTGGACGTTGCCAACTTTTTCATCCGTTCGATG
>Ga0307990_1000539_pt1 | contig 33456 bp, 25 predicted proteins | sample EllFjometagen129_FD_203168 | JGI IMG/M metagenome (GOLD analysis project Ga0307990, IMG submission 203168) | Marine microbial communities from Ellis Fjord, Antarctic Ocean - #129 | ecosystem: Environmental > Aquatic > Marine > Unclassified | place: Southern Ocean | collected 2014-10-08
CATGACGCGCATTGATGAGCACTATACTTCGTTCGTATATTCACACAACTCTGAAAGCGTTTATGTCATCTTAAAAGACGACGGGGCGGAGGCTCCGGAATCGTGGCCCACACCGATGTGGCCGGTGGCCTTTGCGGAAGGGGCCGGGGGCTTGGGTGTTTCAAACAATATCGTTTACCGCATTTTCGGAACCGAAGTTGAAGCGATTTTCAACCACGGCTTTTCCGGCTCCAATGTCCTGATCCTCGCCGCCGACGCCGAGTAGGTTTTTATCCTTTTCGACGCCACATAAGACAAAAACAACCCGCCCTGTCGCTTGGGGCGGGTTTTCACGTTTGCTCAAGTAAAAAAAAGGGAATTCGGCAATCTTGCTTGTCGTCATCCCTCAGGAGCAGCCGGATAGTGCCTCCGAAACTCATACTTCATACTTTTTACTTCATACTTCATGCCTTGGCGCTTGGCGCTAAAACGCGTATCCGGCCAGGAGATTCAGGCGCATGCCGGCCAGACCTCCTTTGGCATAGGTATTCACGTAATCCTCCGAGCCGGCCTGGTCGTCAAAGCCAAGCGCCCAGTAGTCCAGCGTGGCGCCAAAAACGAAACGGTTGTCGAAGCGGTGGAAACTGCCGATGGACAGGTCAAAATCCCAGGCCTTCATGGCCCTGGTTTTGCGCTCGTCGCGCATATCGTTCGGCTCGATTCGCATCCAGTATCGCCCACGCCCAAAATGCGTCATCAGCATGAGATTTGTTTTTTCCAGCTGCCCGAAAAACCACTGGTATCCCAATCCGAGATTGGCAAAGGTGAATCCGTAATTGAAGTCGTCGTCCTGAAATACAAAGTCGCTGTCGAGCTTGCCATTGCCGCTGCCCATGGGGATCGAGGCGGATATGATGAATTGCCGTGCCTTGGTCGGCATGAAAAAGACCTCGGGAATAAAGGCGCTGTGGCTCACCGATTCCATGTCAACATCTTCTTCATAGTTGACCGTGTTATTCATGAAATCCCACTCCCCGCTGAAACTGCCGGCGCCGCCGCCGAAGGCCAAGCGGCCAACCAGCACGCACCAGGGACGTTCGGGATCAGCCGTGGGTTCGGGCTTTTTCTGCTCTTCAACTGCCTCGGCGACAGGCTCCTCGGGTGCCACGGTTTTTTCTTCAGCGTCGCCTTCATCGCCTTCTTCCGCTCCGTTTTCTCCATCTTCATCACCTTCTTCCGCTCGGTCTTCCCCATCTTCGTCGCCTTGCGCGAAGGCTGGTGCGGCGACAAAGGCTGCGGCAAAAAGTGCAACCAGAAAAACAATAATCAGATTTTTATTAAGCATAGCCAGCTCCTTTATCAAAAGCGTTTTGCGACACGCATTATAACCCAAAAAGCTTTTGTGTGGTATCGTACGCGCAGGATCGATTTTCAAAGCGCCGCTTTCAACTATTTTATTTTCGTGGTTATAGTTGACTTAAGAGGAGGCGCCATGATTAAAACTGTCTTGGTCACAGCTTTGGGAATCGCCGCAGGCTTGGGATTCAGCTTTTTTTCCCAGGCCATCGGCTCAACCTGATCGATAATGTGCCAGCCCGTGGTGGCCGGCGGAATGGGTGGATTTCTCGCGCTTAGCTATGTTTTGACATCCAATGCGACGAAGTAAGCCATCAGCAATTTGCCTGAAAATTTAGCGCGGTTGGATAAACATGCCAAAAATCTTTGCGGTGAAAATATCGACTTTAGCGGTGTTTTGCCTTGCCCTTTTGCTGCTTTCCTGCAGCGGTGATTTTGACAACAAGACATCCGCCAAGGACGCATACGGCCCCGGCGATCTGCTCGATGACGATACGGATGACAACACAACCGGCGACGACGATGTGGACGACGATGCCGATGATGATATCGATGACGACGCGGACGACGACATGGACGACGACGCGGAACTGAAAGGATTCAACGTCCTTTACTTCGATGTCGGACTCGGCGACGCGATGTTGATATCGATCCCCGATGGGCAGGACATGCATTACGTGCTCATCGACGGCGGCACGGTCGGAGAGGGACAATACGCCATCTGCCCCGTGCTGGAGGAACTCGGCATTGATACGCTGGACATCATGATCATGACGCATCCGCACTTCGACCATTGCGGGGGTTTGTCGGAATTATTCGACTGCGTTGAAATCATGGAACTTTGGGAAAACGGCGACGAGCTTCCGGGCGACGACGGATACGACGTTTACGATCTCGCTCGCAACGACTGGAGCGGAGAAGTATTTTATCCGAGTTTCGGTTACGTTGAATATATTGGGCAGGCTGCGTTGCGCGTACTGTCAACGCTGGCCGATTTCCCGAGAGTCAACGACAACTCGATGGTGCTGTTGATTTCCTATGATGGCAAAACTTTTCTTTTCGGCGCCGACGCCGAAATCGAAGAGCAAAGTTATCTGATGGCGGCCTGGTCCGACTTGCTGCCTTCCGATGTTTTGAAAGTCCCATGCCACGCCGGTCCTTCAATACAGGGGTTTATCGATATAGCTACGGCGCCCGTCGGCATTGTCTCAGTCGGGGAAAACAGCCTGGGCTACCCTCATCAGACAACCCTCGACGCATACGAAGCCACGGGGATGGACCTGTACATCACGGAGGAAACGGGAAATATCCTGGCGACCATCAATGAAGATGATGAAATCGTTCTCACGATGCCCTTTCCGCCCCTCGAAAAATCGCCGGAAAAAAACGCCGCGAGCCTGATTCCTCTATTTTAGACCAGTTGTTAGTGTAGGAGCGACATTCCTGTCGCGAATTGTGGGGATGTGTTCTGAGCTTTGGTCAAGCGGTCACGACAAGAATGTCGTTCCTACAACGCCGTAACCGGGATTTGTCGGAACGGTTTCCATTTCGTATGTTAAATTTGTCATTTCTTTAGAAAATTCCACAGGGTGCCGGGCGATCCTTGCGCCATGAGATTGACCTCAACGCGGGCGGCGCTGTATGTGCTGTCGGATTGCGGCGCGGAAATTTTTTGCATGGCCGCTATGATGCCCCCCGATCTCAAGGCTGAATTATATTCACCCCTCGGCACGCGACCGCTGGTGCGGACATGGCCATCAGAGTCAATGCGCACGTAAAGCCTGCCGCCCATGCTTGGCATAGGCTTTTCATCGGGCCAGTGACGCAAATATCTCAGCGCGGCGACGCTGTTGCCGATGGGACGTCCCCGCTTTTTCCATTCGATTAGCTCATCAATCGCCCGCCGATAATCTTCAGGGGCCGCCGCGTCCAGGTTTTCCCCACATTCAGAACCCAGGACTTGCCGGGCGCCGGGCTGAAAAAACACGCGCGCGTGCATCCGGTCCGCCAGTTCAACCAGGTAACGCAGTTCGCCAACATTGGTTTTTCCGATCACCGTATAAAATGTCAGCGGCAATCCAATGTTTCGCACTTGCTCGGCGCCGCGCATGGCGCCATCCCACGCGCCCCGGCCTCGTATCGCGTCGTTGAGTTCCGGCGGGCCGTCGAGGCTGATGACAACGGAATTGGCCAGGCGCACCGCGCTTAAGTGTTCGGGCAATAGGAGGCCGTTTGTGTTCATGTTGATTCTCATGCCGCTGGCTACGATGCGCGCCATGAGAATCGGCAGGTCTTTTCTGAGTAGCGGTTCTCCGCCGGTGATGGATACGTGGGCGCAGCCCGAGCGCGCCAGATCGTCTATAAGCGCTGTCGCCTCCCCGGTCGTCAATTCCCCGGGGTCGGTGTCAGGCCTGTTGCAATAGGTGCAGCGCAGGTTGCATCGGCTGGTCACAACCCAGCTCACGTGCAAGGGAACGCGCCGACCCAGCAGCTTTACTCCGGCGAAGGCCAACAAGAGTTTGAGTTTGTTATGAGCCATGTGCGCGCCTGCAATAATCAATAAACAATGAACAATTAACAATGAGCAAAGAGCAGCGGTCAGTGCAAATTACTGATTGATAATTGGTCATTGCTAATTGTTCACTGTTCATTGCCTTTTGATTCTTGTCTTCTTTAAAATAGCAAATAGGATTGCCGCTACTTCATCCGTATCGGCGTAAAGGCTGTCGTAAGACCTCTTGTCAATGTATGAAGTCTCATTTAATAAATCCAGCCAATACTTGGTCTCCAGCGTTTCCTTATACGAAATGGATATTTTGGCCGAGAAATCAGCATTGGATATGGCTCCATTTGCTTCGGCTAAATTTGCGCCAATAGATGTGCCGCTGCGAAGCAATTGCTTTGAAAGGACATATTCCTTTTTTTCATCGACAAGAAAACGGTAGGCATTAACAATGCGAACAGCCAGTGCATAGGCTTTTTCATACGCTGGATTGGGCGGCAAAGGCTTTTTCCGGGTCATTGTTCATTGTTCATTGCTAATTGTTCATTGTACCAAGCTTTCTTTACTGCTCGAAATTCGGGCAGTAATCGTGCGAGTCCGACCGGATGTCGTCGAAACTGAAAGTTCCGAAATCCTGCGTGAGATAGAACGAGCCATCGGGGCAGTCGTAGATGCCCACGCCCACATGCGTGAAATCACGGGCGAGAATGTTGCTGCGGTGATTGAGTTCGCATTCCGGCTCGTTCATGAAAGCATCCTGAAGATTCTGGACCGTATAGCCCATGCCCCACGCAATATTTTCGCCGGCGGCTACGTAGTTGACTCCCGCATCGTCCATGCGATCAAAGGGACTATCTCCGTCGAGATTGACATGGTCAAAGAAATCACGATCGCACATGTCTTTGGAGTGCGCCAGGGCGACGGCCGCCAGGCCGGCATGCCATTGAATGGCCGGGGCGCAGTCGCTTTCGTCCGGATGCGCCAGGCGGTCCACGTTGATCATATCCACGTTGCCGCACTCGTCGGCAGAGCCGTCACGGCCGGTGTCGGCGCTATAATTGATGCCGCAGGAATTATCTGCTCCATCATCATCGTCACTGTCATCATCGCCATCATCGTCTGCATCCGCTGCCTCATCGTCATCGTCGTCGCCGCTGGCGCATGCCGTCAGCCCTGAAATTCCCAGGGACAAAATGATTATCAACCAAAAGATCAGTGTCGCTTTTTTCATCGTAGAACCTCCTTGCGCGAATGATAGCATCGAAGCGCTGAAAAATGAATCGTTAGGGAAATCCGGTGACTTATTCCTTTTTGCGTTTTGCGGCATTGAGTCCGCCGGAATTTCTTTCCCAGAACACACCTTCCGAATAACCCTGGATTGTTTTATCGGTTTCGGCCAGCGCCAGTCGTTTCTCTGCCCAGCAGCAGTAGGTTTCGTCTATCTCTATTCCGACATAGCGACGGCCAAGTTTTTTGGCGACAACCGAAGTCGTCCCGGTGCCGGCAAAGGGATCGAGAACGACATCACCTTTGCCGGATGAAGCGAGAATGATCTTCGCCAAAAGCTTTTCCGGCTTTTGCGTGGGATGGTCGGTATTTTCCGGCATGGACCAGAAGGGCGCCGTGATGTCCGTCCAGAGGTTCGAGGGATGAGTGAGGCGAAAATCGCCCTCTTTGCCTTTAACCCAATCCTTGGGTTCGCCGTCCTTATCCGTGTACGGCGCCAGAACCCGCCGTTTTTGCTTCACGGCGTCAACATTGAAGGCATAGTCCCCGGACATTGTGCAAAACCAGATATCTTCCGCGCTGTTTTTCCAGTTGCTTTTGGCGCCGCGCCCTTTTTCGCGCTCCCAGGTGATCCGATTGCGCATTTTGAAATATTTTTTGGCGACGCCTTCAACCGCGGCTGAGGATCGCCAGTCGCAGCAGATGTAAACGGAGGCTGTCTCTTTCAAAGTTCGGACCAGGGGACCGAGCCATGAATCGACCCATGCGCCGTAGTCCTCGTCTTTCATCTTTTTGAATTTCTTCGCCCCAAAAATTTTGTTGAGATTATAGGGCGGGTCGATAATAAGAAGGTCCACGAAATGGTCGGGCAAAAGCGGCAGCGCGTTGTAAAGGTCCATGCAGATGGTTTTGTCCAAAAGGTCCATTACGCTTTGCAACCCGGCCAGGCGCTGGAGCTTTCCCTCAAAACGAGTTCTTTCCTCGCGGCAAAGATCGATGGTTCTATTTCGGGGCGCGCGCTTGGTTGAATTCATTATTTTAGAAATTTATCCTGGCGTTAATGCGCAAGGCCGGAGTTTATCATAGCCAAACGGCCAATTCCATATCGTCGGCCTTTGCCAAAAAATAATTCCGCGATGGGGCGCGTGATTTGGTGGTCCTGGAATAAAAAGGCGATTTGCTGATAAAATCGGCATTATTATGTTGATTTTCGTGTTTTTATGTTATAATTCACAAGATGTTATTAGGATTTTAGAACACATAGAGGCGTTCTAATGTGGAGGGTGTGGACATGCGTAGGCTAAGATTGTTTCTGATGATCGCAATGTTCGCGTTGTGTGTGTCTTTTCTTGGCGCGTGCGAAAAGCCGGACGCCAGCGATGATGACGATGATTTTTCGCCCTACGGCGATGATGATGATGACACCGATGACCATGATGTGAATACAAAGGAAGGGCTGCACCGATGCCAGGACTGTGATGATGTTCTGGAATGGATACAACGCACCTTGACCCTGCAGGCGCAAAGAGCCATCGATCAAAACTACGAAAACTCCCTGGATTGGGGCGGTGATTGGTGGGACGATGACGTCGATTGGGATGATGATGGTTGGGATGACGACGCCGACGATGATTTTTTTCCAGATGACGATCAGGCCGGCGATGACGACGAAAACGCCGACGACGACGACCACTCGGACACGAACGTGCAGGAGGATGGCGTCGACGAAGCGGACATCGTCAAAACCGACGGAGATCTTCTTTACCTCCTGGCCGGCGGCAACCTCATGCTTTTCGATCCCGCTCCCCCGGTCGAAACGCGGGAGCTGTCTCGCCTGGATATTGAAGGTCGAACTTTAGAGATGTTTTTATACGACGACCTTGTGGTGGTTTTCTCGGAGTTAAGTCCCGCGGAATTGCCCGAAGATGTCTGGCCGGCTGTTGAGCGCGATGACCTGTATTGGAACATTTTGCTGCTGACATTCGTTGATACGGCGAATCCGGGTGTTCCGACCGTGATTCGCAAACTGTACACCGAAGGCGCTTATCTGCAATCGCGGCTCATCAACAACCTCATGCGCCTGGTTTTAAACACCGCGCCGCAGGTCCCCAATTACAATACCTGGATCGATCCCTGGTCTTATAGCCAAGACGGCGAACTCGACGAGCAGGCACTGCGGGCCGCGTATGACAATTTGATGAACCAGATTCGCACTCAAGTGATTTCCATGACCCTGGATGACTGGCTGCCGCGTTATTTTGAAATCATCGGCGCGCAAACAAGCAGCGGATTCATCTCCGAATGCGAGGATTATTTTCGCCCGGACGATCCTATGGGGCACAGTGTTTCCACGGTGATGACCATCAATCTCGATGCGCCGACTACAAAGCTGCCGGATATCGCGCTTTTGGCGGACGGCCAACTCATCTATGCATCCACGCAGGCCCTTTACATCAGCAACACCGCGGAGTCCTGGCAGACCTGGTACGATGATGACAATATTCAGAAATCGTGGATTCACAAATTCGTCCTGAAGGACCAACAAATCCAGGCGGAGTACATCGCCAGCGGGGAAATCGCGGGCTTCGTCCTCAATCAGTTCTCTATGAGCGAAAAGGACGGGTATCTGCGCGTTGCCTCGTCAACGGGCTGGTGGTCCGATTTGAAGAATTATATTCACGTTCTCATAGCCGTGGATGGCTCCCTGGATATCGTCGGTGGAATCGAAGGGATCGCACCGGGCGAGGAGATCAAGTCCGCCCGTTTCATGGGAGACAAGGGCTATCTTGTAACATTTGAACAGTCGGACCCCCTGTTTACCATCGACCTGTCGAATCCCGCAGATCCCCGCATTATCGGCGAACTGGAAATCCCCGGATTCTCCACCTATATCCACGCATTTGACGACAACCATATCCTGACCATCGGTGAGGATGGAGATGAGTGGAACTCCACCGGCGGCGTTGTGTTGCAGCTATTCGACATTTCCGATTTTGCCGATCCGGTTCTCGCCTTTCGCGAGGTCGTCGCCGAAGGCTGGGACGCCACATCCGAAGCCATGTACGATCACAAGGCTTTCATGTTTTATAGCCCGATGGATCTGATGGCCGTTCCGGTTAGAGAATGGGGCTGGGATGACTGGGGCGACGACGATGACTGGGATGATGATGATGTCTGGAATGACGACGACGATGTCTCGTTCGATGACGACGAACCGGTGGATCCTCCTTTGTTTCGGGATGCGGCTCCGCCGACGGATGGCGCATATTCCGGCGTATATCTTTATGATGTGACCGCCGACGGCGGATTCGACATGCTCGGCTATATCGATCACTCGAACTATGAAGCCGAGCCCGAAAGTGAAAGTTTTGGCGATATGCCGACGGTGCGTCGATGCGTTGTTATCGGCGATTACCTTTACACAATCTCCGATGCTGCTCTTGTTGTCACCGAAATCGAAAGTGTGACGGACCTTGCCTCTGACGATCTGCCTTATGAGGACGGCAGGCAAGGGTGGGGCGACGACGACTGGTGGGATGACGATGACATGTGGGATTAAGAAAATTTCCGACTGGCTTTGTGCCAGGGATTATTAGCTGAACTGTCTTGGAGGGACACTTATGGGAGACACGAAAAAAGCTATGACCAAATCGCAGCTTCTTGCGCATTTTGCCGAGAAAACGGGTATGGCCAAAAAAGACGTGGGACAATTTTTCGATGACCTGATGGCTCTGGCTGTTGAGGAAGTGAAGACCGCGGATTCCTTCACTCTTCCGGGCTTCGGAAAAATCGTCAAGTCCGATCGAAAGGCACGGGAAGGACGCAATCCGGCTACAGGCGAGAAAATTATGATCCCCGCCAAGACCGCCGTGAAAATGCGTTTGTCCAAAGGCTTCAAAGACTCGATCATATAGTGTGAGCTCGGCAGGTGAAAACCTGCCGACACTTGCCAAAAAGGACTTTTTCACCTGGGAAAGCGAGGCGTTGAGGTGTGCCTGTGATCCGGGGTGATAAGATCGCTCTTTTTCTCATCCAGTCCTTTATCAACGCAAAATAAATACCGATCCAACCCCTGAAAGATCCGGTGGGGGTTGGCCTTCGCGTGCTCGCATAGGCAAAAGGCATATTCGCCGTTGTCTTTTTTCTGCCAACCGTTTTTCTTATAAACGTCGCGCAGTTTCTTTCCTGCATTATCCGGCCATTTTCAAAAAGGGCGTTTGGAAAAGCCAACAGGCTGATTCCCGATCTGTGGTTGTCCACAGCCATCTGGTGGACGAAACATATCTGCGGCACGCGTTTTGTCATCACCGGCGACGATCTTTCACCGGGCGAAAACGCCGTGCTCATCGGCAATCATCAGAGCTTCGCCGACGCCATGGCCCTATTTGCGCTGGCGCACAAGCATGGTCGGCTTGGAGATTTGAGCTATTTTTCAAAAAACTCCATAAAATATTGGCCCGGCATCGGGTGGGGACTGCGCTTCGTCAACTGCATTTTCGTAAAAAGAAACTGAGACACTGACTGCCAAAGATTGAAAAAAACCTTTTCCAAAATCACGGAAAACGATCTGCCCTTCTGGTTTATCAATTTCGTCGAGGGCATGCGCCTGACGCCTGAAAAGCTGATCCAGGCAAAAATTTACGCTGAAAATAACGACATGCCTGCGCCGGAAAACGTTTTCATCCCACGCACAAAAGGTTTCACCGCCACCATCGAGGGATTGCACGCCAATATCGACGCGGTGTACGACATGAGTATCGCGTATGAGCGGGGCCTGCCGAGTTTGTGGCAGTTGATGATGGGCCTGGTCAAACGCATCCATATTCATGTCCGTCGCTTTCCCCTGGACGAATTGCCGGTCGATGCAGGCGAGTTGTCCGATTGGCTCAAAGAGCGGTTTTTGGAAAAAGACAAGCTGCTCGATAGCTTTTATCGTCAGAGGAAATTCCCGACAAAGCATGACTACTGATTTGTATCAATGATTATCTGTCAAAAGTCATTGTCATCCGAATCAGAATCGATGCGGTTATTGCTAAACAAGGGAAGCCGCGTGTATTGTTGAAAATATGAGAAGCAGGATGACCTTCATCCAATATAAACGGGATCTACAATGCTGAAACAAATTTGGCCGCGCAACTTGCTTTCATTCGGACCCGACACCGAACCGTTGAGCTTAAATAAACTGAACGTGCTGATCGGCCCAAACGCCGCCGGGAAGTCGAACTTGATTGAGGCGATCACACTCTTGCGCGCCACGCCTGCCGACGTCCGCGAACTTGTGCGCCAAAACGGCGGCGTCGGCGAATGGATATGGAAGGGCTCGGAAAAGACGCCGGCCTCCGTCGAAGTCCTGCTGGAAAATCCGGGAAATGACCAATTATTAAGGCACTTTTTCGCCTTCGCAAATGACAACCAATCCTTTTGCGTCGTCGACGAACGAATAGAAAATGAGAAACCAGAACCAAGTAAACCAGATCCATATTTATACTACACGTTTAACCGGGGGCACCCGGTAATAAATACCAAGGACGAGGAAAATGTAGACGGAAAAAAAAGGAGTCTTGAAAGAGACAGCGTGGAGATTGATGCGTCGATTCTTGCCCAGCGGCGTGACCCGGACCAGTACCCTGAAATTTATCATTTGATTTCCAAGTACGAGAAAATACGCGCATATCGCGAGTGGAGCTTTGGGCGAAATACGGTTTTTCGCCGTCCTCAAAAGGCCGACATGAGAAATGACAGACTGGAAGAAGATTTTTCCAATCTCGGACTTGTATTGAACCGTTTGCGGAAAAAACCGAAAGCGAAAGCGGCCATTCTCAAAGGATTGCAGGACTTGTATGAGGGCGTCAGTGATTATGACATCAGCGTCGAGGGAGGAGCGGTGCAAGTCTTTTTTACCGAAGGCGAGTTCACCATTCCCGCGACCAGGCTGTCGGACGGCACATTGCGATATCTTTGCCTGCTGGCCATTCTGTGCGACCCGACTCCGCCGCCATTGATATGCATCGAAGAACCGGAACTGGGACTTCACCCGGACATTTTGCCTCAATTGACGGATCTTTTAATTGACGCTTCAACGAGAACGCAACTCATCGTCACAACGCACTCGGATATTCTCGTTGACGCCTTAAGCGAAACTCCCGAATCAGTTGTAGTATGTGAAAAACATCAGGGGCAAACCAGGATGTCCAGACTTAATGCCGACGATCTATCCGAGTGGTTGAAAAACTATCGTCTAGGCGAACTATGGACCAAGGGCGAAATCGGAGGAGTCCGATGGTAAAAATCTTCCTTGAAGGCGGCGGAGATTCCAAGGAACTACACGTGCGTTGCAGACAAGGATTCAGAAGGCTGCTGGAAAAATGCGGCTATAAAAACCAAATGCCGAGGCTGGTACTCGACATACAATGACTTTAAGAACGCCAACAATTGCCAAGGGGCCGATGATTACATCGCCATGCTGATCGACAGCGAAGACCCGATAACGGAAATTGATAAGACATGGGAACATTTGCATAGCCGAGACAAATGGGAAAAACCGGACAATGCTTCGGATGAGCAGGTTCTGTTCATGACAACGTGCATGGAAACCTGGATTGTCGCGGATCGAGAAACACTATCAACACATTATGGGCACGAGTTGCAGTTGAACGCACTGCCGTCCGTAAATAATCTGGAAAATAAATCACGCCAGGACATACAGGATAAGCTGGAACACGCGACCAGAAATTGCTCAAATGCATACAAAAAGGGCAAAAGGTCTTTTGTGGTCCTGGGGGAATTGAATCCGTTAGTTCTAAAAAAGCACCTGCCCAGCTTTCACCGGACCTGCGACATCCTTGACGAGCGGCTGGAAAACTCCAATGCCGTACGGCGCTGAATGCCAGGAAAAACCCGCTTTGTCTCTTTATGCCCCGAAGGCGTCGAGCCAAAGGGCGTCGGCGCTTAAGGTCAGCTCGTTGGGCCACTGGATGCTCTGACCATTTTCAACAAGTCGCACATCGGAAAACATTTTCGGTTCTTTCAAGGCAGTGAATATGCCTTCCCTGTCAATCAGATCCTGAAAATCCACAACGGCGACCGAGCCGTCATCGTAGATCAAGCGCAATCGAAAACTTTCTTCCCGCTGAATCTTTCGAATGCGGCGCATGGATCATGACCTCCTTCAATGGAAAAACAAAAGCGTTCAATCGCTCCCAATTCCATAAAATAGCCCCCGCGGCGCGGCGCGACGGAATGGCCTGGAAAGACATTCTGATTTTCAATATACTTTTATGCGCAATTTATACAATTATTTCAATATGTTATGGCCAATACTTCAAGGAACATCTTAAGAAACTTCGCGGCGCTTGTAAAGAACTATTTTTATAGGCGGCATTTTTTTTTCGGTCAAGGCCAATGAGCGCCAAAATCACGATTGCGGCTCTTGGATTTTCATGGGAAAACGATCTGGGCGGCGCTTGGTTTTTTTTAAGCAAAGCGCAATCTGAAAATTGTTTGAAGGAGACGGCGATGTGCAAGCTGATGAGCATTTCACTTTTGTGCGTGCTGGCGTGTGTTTTGGTTTCTTGCGCGCACGATGATGACCCCTACGACGACGAGGGAATGGATATCGACTGGCCGACGCTCAATCCGAACCGCTACCACTGGAACGGCGTCAGCAATCCATTTTTTGAGACATGGAACTGGCATGTAGTTGTGCCCGAGGACAAGGCATCCTTCGATCTGACAATGGGCGTTTTCAATCCGGGATCCGATGATCCGAATACGCGCGGCGCGCTAGTGTATTTTTCCAGTTCAGAAGATGGCGCTCCGTTTTTCCAGACGACTTCCATCAGAGATTTCGACGCGAGCCGACAAAGCATCGACCTTCGCATAGGCGATAGCCGCGGGACGCAAACCGTTTTGCGCGGCTCTATTCCGGGTGAAACACCGGTGGAGTTCGACCTGCGGGTCCTCGTCGAAAGTGAGTGGGATTCCACGATGGGGATTTTAACAAATATTCCATTCCTGGCCTTCAACTGGCACGTTGGGGCATTGCTGGCCCGCGCTGAAGGGACAATTCGCGTCGGCGACCGCGTGCACGAATTCTTCGGCGCGAGGGTCATTGCAGATCATTTCTGGGGTCGGGAATTTCCCGGTCCGGCAACGCGGATTGTCGCTTCAAATTTCACAGACCCCGGCGACTCCTTCGTATTACTGACGCAGGATCTCCTTCTTGGTCCCCTGACCCTGAATGATGTGAACATCGCACTTTTATCCGGCGGCGAACTGTTTGAGTTTCGCTCAACCGATCTCAATGTATCAGCCACTTCCTGGATCGACGAAGAACAGGGACTGCACGTGCGCGCCACGCGGGGCAACCTGCGTATTGAAGTCACCGCGCTCGGGGTCAGCGAAGGAGCTGTCGAGGCTTTCGTTTTCAATGAAAGCGGCTTCAGTACGGGCGGCAGCGTATATCACGACGCGACCGTGCAGATCGATATTTTCACCAGAGAGGAACAATCAATGACCTGGGAGCGGCGCGGCGCCATTGCCAGTTCGCCGGCCACCGTGGCCTTCGGCGTTCCCACGATGTACCAGGACATTCCATAAGGATGGCATAATCATCGGTGAAAATGGACAAAATGACATCGCGGCGCTAACGCGCCGCCTCCTCAGCAACAATCCGACGCATTCGGATATTCGCTTTGACGAAAGCGCGCCCCGGGATTTGAAAGCGTTGGCGTCGGTCGGACTCGATGCCGGGGCGATCCTGGCTGCGTCCCTGAAATCCTCCTTTCCTTCCAAATCTCTTCACCAGATGGCGCAGTTCGCCGATTCTCCCCAAAAGGACCGGATATTCCACCGGGACAATCTGCCTCGCCTCGCGCTTCTTTGCGGCGCAAGTCCCTGGGCCGTGCAGCGAGCCGGCGATCTGATGGCGGAAGTTTTTGATGCGCCCCCGGCCCATGAGATTTTTCAAAAAGTCTCGGATTGCGCCTCGCCGAAAGAAGCGGCGGAAAAATGCGGATTCAGCGCAACCACGATCAGGGATTGGCACGCGCTGCTTATGGCTCGGGCCGCGCTTTTCGACCTTTGCGATGAGGGCGATCCGTGGCTTGTCCTGGAAGGCTATTCCGCCGCTTCCGAGCTTCCCATCCGCTTTGCTTATGAGGAGGCTTGGCGGGAAACGGTGCGCCAACATGGCCGCCCCCTGGCCGCTGATGGGTCGAAGCGTGATTTTTGCGTGTTGGGCATGGGGAAATTGGGAGGGCGCGAGCTAAACGCCTCGTCCGATGTGGACCTGATTTACCTCTATGAAATGGATGAGGACGAATCCGCCGGCTCTTTTTCCCTGCGGGAGTGGTTTATCGAAATGGCTCAGCGCCTGACCGCGCTATTGGGACCGGAGGGCGTGGGACTTCGGGTTGATCTGCGTTTGCGCCCCGGAGGAGGAGCCGCCGCAGCGGCCTGTTCCCTGGAGAGCGCGGAGTATCATTACGAGTATTTCGGGCAGGCCTGGGAAAGGCAGATGCTGATCCGCACGCGAACTGTCGCCGGAAGCGAGCGACTCGGCGAAAACTTTATCGAAACGATGAGGCCCTTCGTTTTTCGCCGCGGTATGGACCCCAAAGCCCTGGCGGAAATTCGCCGCATCAAAAGCAAGCTTGACGCGGAAAATGGCATCGCAGTCGGAGGCAATGAAAACGTCAAACTCTCACGGGGCGGCATCCGTGAACTGGAATACGTAGTCCAAACCTATCAATTGCTCTACGGCGGACAAATCCCGCAACTGCGCACGCCGAGCATGAAAGCGGCGCTCGATGAACTGCGTCGGCGCGAACTGCTGCCGGAAAAGGATCTGGACACATGCGGCGAAGCGTACATCTTCCTGCGGCGTCTGGAAAACCGCATTCAGCTTTTTGACGGGCGCCAGAATCACAGGCTGCCGCCCGAAGGTCTGGTTCGTGAAGCTTTGGCACGATCAATGGGATTTACCTGCGTCACGGAGCTGATGCTGATGTATGAGGGATACCGGGGCAAGGTCACGGCAATTTTCGATGAACTGTTTTCCACCGCCGAGCAGGGAAATGAAGATGACGGGTATGCGTCCGACGCCGGAAGCTCAATGGGGCGAATTCATCTCGTGCCTTCGCTGGCCACGCTGTCCATCAGGCAAATAGCCGCGACCGGCGTTTCAGCGCCGGAAGAAGCGTATAAAATATTTGCACGCATCGCCACAAGCCCCGACGCCCTTCCGATCAAAGGTTTCACGGCCAGGTTGGAGTCTTTGATTCCCCGGATTGCCGCACTGGCCGAAGGAACGGCGGAGCCATTGGCCGCGTTGCGGGCCTTTGAACGCTTTGTTACGGGACATAAAGCGGCGGGCACGCTGCTGTCGATGTTGGATTCGGATGACCGCATGGCGCAGGTGCTCATGCGGCTTTTGGGCCGTGGCTCCTGGCTGGCGGAAAAGTTACTGGCGCATCCCGAAGCCTTTGTTCCTCTATGCACCGCGCAGGACGTGTCCGACGGCGTCGAGGCCGTTTCACAGGCCGTGATGGATTCGTATCAGGGAGAGTCCGGCGACAAAGCCCTGCGTGTGCTTCGCCGTCAGAAAACAATATTCGATCTTCAAATCGCCCTGGAAGAAAGCTATCGGGAGGATCGCCCGGAGCAGGCCTGGAGTCTGGCCGGCGGCCTGGCGGCGGGCTGCGTGCGCGCTGTGGCGGAAATTGTCATGGACGATTTTGAAGACGGTTTCGACGAACCGGGAATTTGCCTAATGGGAAGCGCCGGCGAGGGCGAGCCGGTTATGAACTCGGACCTGGACCTGGTGTTTCTTTGCGCTGATCCGAAAAACCAAAGCCTGGCGACGACGGTGGGCCGGAGGATTGTAAGGATCCTGGAATCGAAAAGCGCCGATGGCCTCCTTTATCGCGTGGATCTTCGATTAAGACCCTTTGGAGAGCAGGGAATTCTTGTGCCTTCCCTCACCAGCGCCGCAAACTTCTACCGCACGCAAGCCCCCGTCACGACAAGGCTGGCGTTGCTGCATTGCCGCGCCATATGCCACAAGGCGGCAACGGATTTTGTGGAAATGCTGGAGGACGTTCTTTATAAACCCGGCTTGACCGAAGCGGAAATTCGTGATCTGGCGGATATCCGAAAAAGGGTTCACCGGCAAGTTCCAACTGGCGAATTGGACGTGAAGTCATCTCCTGGAACCTTAACGGACATTGAGTTTTTTGTCGGCGCGCTGCAACTTCAACACGCCGGTCGCATCCAGGAGTTGCGCGTACATCAAAGACGCGAAGCGATTGCGGCGCTGGCCCGGTCCGAAATTATCACAGACCATAGCGCCCAAATTCTTGATGAAGCCTTGCGCTGGTTCAAACGGCTCGAAAACCGCCTGCGAACAATTTTCCCGCGTCCTTTGAGTCAGCTTCCGAGATCCGGACGCGAACCCGACATGCTGGCAAAGATGATGGGGTATCGCGACGCCGGAAAAATGACGGAAGCCTTCAGTCGTTATCAAAAGAAGGTTCTGGCGATTGTGGACAATTGATCAGCAAATCTCCACGCACCGCCAACATAACTCTCTTTATGCAATGTGTTTAGGCGCTGGCCCGTGACTTATGCCAAGCAATCCACCAGGCAGTCGAAAAGCGGATCAGGATCACCGCCGCATTCATCGGCGTCGTCGTAACAGTCCATGAAGCAAGCAATTTCGTTGGCGCCGGCGCTTTCGCACACGGCATCAGCGTCCATGATATTTCCCTGGGCATCCTCCAGGATGTAACAATCTTCAAACAACCATCCCATAGCTTCGTATACATCCAGTGTATCGCAGTCGCCGATAGGCGTGAAATCGTCGTCGTCGTCGTCGTCGACATCATCGTCCTGGTCTCCGCTAAAGCAATCCTCAAGGCAGTCGAAAAGCGGATCAAAATCTCCGCCGCATGCATCGGCTGCGTCGTAACACGCATAAAAACAATCGATATCCTGCGCCGATGCTTCAGTGCAGATAGCGTCAGCGTCCATGAGGTTTCCCTCGCTGTCCTCAATGTCGTAGCAATCCTCGAACATCCATACCATTGCATCGTATTCATCCACCGTATTGCAATTGCCTAAAAAGGAATCATCGTCCATGTCGTCATCGACATCGTCGTCATCGACATCATCGTCATCATTGTCGTCGTCCACGTCGTCATTGTCATCGTCATCGTTAGTCCAATCGTTATCATCGTCATCGTAGGGCGTGAAGTCATCATCGCTGTCGTCGCTATCGTCATCATCATCGCCGCAAGACAGCGCTGATGTGCCGAAGGCTGCGACAATCAGGATAATAAAAGCCATCATCAACCAATTAAAACGTTTTTGTCTCATGAAATCCTCCTAAGAATTGCACAATTGAATCGCTGTTGAAAAGCATGATGTCAATCCAAATTATCGCACTGGGCCATGCACGAAATCGCGTCGCTAACATTGTCCGGACAGAACGATCCGGCACAAAGGCCATAACAATCCCAGAGTGCTTCAGATTCCTCGCAGACAGCAGCCGCGTCCATTTCCGGAATTCCGTAGTTTGTTTCGCCAAACGCTAACACCACGCCACAGTCGTATACTTTGGCGACATCCTGTCCGCAATCCGAGATTCCCAGAGATCCGGAACAGAGATTCACGCAATTGAGGTTACAGGAAAACTGAACGCAGAGTCCAAGACATTTCCAAAAAGGGCTGGCCCCTCCTTCAGCTGCGGAAACGTATTCCCGCGACAACTCACACCATTCCAGCAAGCCGAGATCGTCAACCTGATTGCCTTGAAGATCGCTTAAAGTTATCTGACACTCAAAAAAGACTTCGTTGACGATGTCATTGCATGATCCGTCGGAATCATCATCCGTTATATCATCATCGGAATCATCGTCCGGGTAATTGCCAAGACAGTAGAGCAGGCAATTGAACAGCGGGTCCGGATCGCCGCCGCATTCATCGGCGGCGTCGTAGCAATCGAGGAAGCAATCGATCAGCTCAGGCGGCAAAAAAGTGCAGATGTCGTTGGCATCTATAATACCTTCATCGTTTTGGAAAATGTAACAATCCTCGAACATCCAGGCTATCGCATTGTAAATATAATCGGTTTCACAGTTTCCCATGTAGCTCTGATCCTGCTGAAGGCACTGCGCCCAGCATTGTTTCCACGAGAGGCAATCTTCTTCGTAAGAACAGCTGGCGACGCAGGCGCCCAATATGCCTGCATCGTTTTCACAGGAGGTATTGCACTCCGCCTGATTTATGAAAACCCAATGATCCGGATCAAGACACTGGTTGTGCATCACGCAACCCGCTCGGCAGCTTGCGCTCTCATCTTCACTGCTTTCATCGCCATCTGACTGACTAGGCGCACTGCAATTGATATGAAGGCAGATCGCTGCAAGAATCAGCATCGTTATGAGCGTTATGGGACGACGCATATAATCTCCTTTCCTTCGAAAACGAAACCGGAAAACTTCCTGCCACGGTATTCGTCGCCGGAGAAAACACTTCAAATAGCTGACCAACGCGCCCCTTGAATTCAATATGCCCATTATACTCCTCGCGGCGATGAGTATCAACAGTTGGCGACTGGACATTCGCGGCAATGAAACCGAGCCGCGAACGGCAAAATCGCCGTCAGGCGATGAGTGAGCGGGTGATTGTTCGATAAGCGCTTGATTCACGCCGCCATGTTCGTGTACATGCGGTTTTTGCCGGAGAATTCATTTTTGCTGGATAGATGCATGCCCGCTCATTGTCGCATCTTCGCTAAAGCGTCAGATGCAACTGGACATTCGCGGCTCGGAAATCAGCCATTCGCGTCAGTTACCAGCTGTCGGTATCGTCCACGTCGAGCACGAAGGGCAAAAGATAGGACGGCTGGCCGGTGAATGATTCATATAGATTGAAAAGCCGAGTTAGCTTATTTAACGCTACGCCCTCCGGCCGCAGCGCGGCCCACGGAGGAAACTTCAGCCAGGAGCTGCGCGCGGGATTGACGCGCGCGACCAGGGGATATTCGTTTTTGGGAAACCCGGCTTCGCCTGCTGCGGCATATAATGCGTCGATGAGTCCGCCTGTTTCATCAGCCAAGCCCAGTTTCATCGCTTCCGTTCCCGAGAACACGCGGCCCTGCGCGGCCTGTTCCACCTTTTGGGCGCTAAGATTACGGCTCTTGGCGACCTTGGCCTTAAATTCCTTGTAGAAGTGGCCGCCCAGGAGTTTCAGCTTTTTGCGCTCCGAATCCGAAAATTTACCGTAGTCGCTCATCAGCGCGGCGTTTTCGCCTTCTTTGTAAATCTCTTTATAAATGCCGAAACGTTTGTAAAATTCCTTGAGAGATATCTTGCCGGAGATCACGCCGATCGATCCTGTCACGGCGGCGCCTTCGCTGAAAATCTTCGCACCCGCCATAGACAGGTAATAACCTCCCGACGCGGAGACATCGCCCATGGACACGATAAGAGGTTTTTTCTTTCCCAGGCGCAAAAGCTCGTGATGAATCAGGTCGCTGGCAAGGGCTGAACCGCCCGGCGAAGACACGCGAAGCACCACCGCTTTGATCTCGTCGTTGCGCCGCAATGCCCGCAGCGTACTGATGAAGGGCCGGGGCGTTATTTGCACGGCGCCCTGGTGGGAAGAAGAATCCACGATGGTCCCGACGGCATTCATCACGGCGATGACGCCCTTGCCGCGCACGATATTTTGCAATCGTTCACACTTTTCGGCCCACCGATAATGGACGCGCGCCTCGATGGCCTTGCGTTTTCCCAGCGCCTTTTTCAAATCCTGGTTCACCTGATCCGAGTATGCGACGTCATGTGCGATGCCTGCTTTTTTCGCGTCCCCCGAAGTATAGGGGCCATCATCAATCCACTTTCGAACTGTGTCCGCATCCACACCGCGCCCCGCGGCAATGCCGGAAACCATCTCTTCATTGAGATCATGCACGAGAGTTTTCATCATCTGGCGGCTATAGCGCGATGGTTTCTTGTTCGTAAAAACTTCGGCGGCGCTTTTATATTTTCCCTCGGCCAGGAAATCGGGCTGCACATCGTAGCGTTCCAGAAGTTCCCCAAGAAAAAGTGTCTCAAACGAAAGACCCGTTAAAAACAAGGCAGCGGGCGGCGTTATGACGATCCGTTCGCACTGCGCGGCCAGAAAATATTCCCGCGTGCCTCCGCCCTCGATAACGGCCACGGTCTTTTTGCCGCTTTTGGTGAGTCGGCCAATCAACCGGCCCACTTCCTGCGTCCGGGCCAGCCCCAGACTATTCGGGCCAATAGTAATGACCACGGCTTGAATTTTTGGATCGTCCGCCGCCAAAGACAGGCGCCGCAGCAGCGTGTAATAATCCGTCTTTTCTTTTTGAAAAATGAGCCAGGGCGAAGTTCGGGATACTTCCGGATATCCTCCCCGAATGCTCATATACAAAACATTGTACTTGTGGGAGCGCCTTATCAGGGAACTGAGCAAATACAAGGGTCCATAATACCCGAATCGAATAATTCGCTTGGAAATTGAGGGCATAAGGTGCTCTTTTTTTCTCCGTGCGTTGTTTTCTTTCAAATCGCAACAACCAGAAGTATCGCAAGCAACAGAAGCAAAGTCAACCAAGGCTTTGAAAAATATTGAAATGCGAATGCGAAACAAAAGATTTCAGGTGATGTATTTGGATATTTCCCTCAAGAAGCCTAATGGAAAGCGCCATTCCATATGCGGCGTTACCGCTATGCGGGACTTGTCTTAGGCCGTAAATATCCTGGGAAAACGCTTTTAACATTTGCTTTTCACGCGAATGCCACGTAATGCTTCGGGTGCTATCTTTGCACAGGAGTTTTACAATGAGTCTCTTTCATAGAATCATGATTGTTGCCCTTGTACCGATGCTGTTTCTATTCATGGCGGGCTGCGACGAAGGCGAGGATGAAGAGGTAGCTGCAGACCGTTATATTCCCCCAACGGATGATGACGACGCCGGAAATCCCGATGACGACGATGTCAATGACGACGTGGATGATGACACCGGTCTCGATGACGATACGAATACCGATGACGACACGGATATTGACGACGACACGGATATCGATGATGACACGAGTGGTGATGCGCCATGGGTTCTCAACCTGGAACCTCGTATTTACAACATCTCCACACTCCCAATCGCTCCGAGCTCTCACAGGCTTGAGGCGGTCAATCTGGAGATGGGTCTCAATCTCAACTGGAATGATGGAGTCATCAAAATGGATGGGGTGGACTTGGAGCTAGAGATATATCAGAGCATTGTTCTTGCCGATGGACTCCATGTTCTGAGGTACGAGAATGGTGAGTATGCGGAGAGGGTCGAGTTTGAGATACAAACCAGCTTGACTTCCAATTCTCGTACTGTGACTTTCGATGGGCACACTTCGATAAACTTTCCTTGCGATACGGGGTCGTGCGTTGCGGAGGCCATCCTTATCACAAACAATGGCCTTGAGGAGATCGAGAACCTCTGGATTTCTACGGCGGGGGGAGATGAGCCTCTGTTGAGAAGTCTGGCGGGGTTTGAGACCTGGATCAATGACAAGACAGCTCTGATGGGCTGGCATGAGGTCGCGGAATTCAACTTGCGGCTCGTGCGGAGGATGATGTTCGAAGGGGTCCCCTCCTGGTTTGACGGATCACTCCGTTCCGAGTTCATGCCGGATGCGGTAAGGGACGATGGCTTCGGCTTTTGCTCCAACTACGCGTCTCGGCTCGCTTTGCTCTTCTACCTCGAGGGGCTTGATGAGGCCGAAGTTCGAATCCGGCCCATCGATCAGCACGTGACCATGGAAGCCTATTACGATGGCTCCTGGCACTGGTTCGACGGATACGCCTATATGGCGGTCGAACAATTTGGTCGATTCCTTAGCCTTGAGGAAATCCAGACTGATACCTGGAACTATATCATGGCCTATACGGATCCGTCTGGAGCTGGTCCGACCGGTGACGGCTTGGAATGGCTCGTCCACTCCATTGACAACGCTATCGGTTGGGACCCTGCCGTAGCCGATGTAGCGGCCATGGTCAATGGGGGAACCGATGGGGGATACTTCATCGGGCCAGGAATGACTCTAACCTTTGTACCGCGAACCCAAGGCCCTCATTTAAAGGTGATAACACCTGGACGTGAGGATGAAGGGGCCAGTCCACCGAGAACCATTGGGTGGATGAGGGCGGAATGGGATTTGAGCCATTCTGATTTTAATACTGGCGAACCAATTTTTTATGATTCCGCCGTTCCCCTACACGCAGTTGTCCTGTCTGGAGAGTTCTCTGCAGGCACTGCCATGTTTAACATATACCTCAACGAATTCGGAGGGGAAGTACTTGAGTTTTCGGTCGATCAAGGCGGTCCCGTGGTCATAAACTTTTCGGAGGTTTTCGACCATGAGAGCTTCTACGAGACCCTACGGACCATCGAGATCATTTACGATGACAGCGCCTCATCGGCACAGGCACAGGGCGAAATCCACGTTGAGGTGGTTGGCCAGTTCGCGACATTCGCATGGCCGCAGCTGAAACGTGGAAATCGTAACTTGGTCCTGGATGGCGACATGATCGTAACAACGAATCTCGAAGTGACGGTCCTGGACGACCGGAACGTTGATACGGTAGGTGAAGTCGCTGTTTTCTGGGAACACGAAGGTTATGTCGAAGGAGGAAACCCTGAGACTCCCCAGATCCTTGGAGACGGGAAAGCCTTTGTATTTCTGGATACGACGATCATAACGCCGGGAGAATATCCCGACGTCGAATGGGCGTCAGGACACGAAATTGAGATTGTTGCATCAAATCCGGATGTGGAAGTTACCCAGCCCGGAGACATGTGGCATTTTAATAACGATCCCGAGCCCATCCTGGATTCATGGACCGGCCCGCTGCGTTACAGGGTTGTGTATGGGGGGCAACTCCTCCATTCCCAAATTCGGTGCTCCAGCGCGGTCGGCCTCGTGGACATTGATGTCCTCGTCGATGGGGTCGTTGAAAAAACCCTTCAGATCGACTTCCAGTGACACGATGTCACAGAATGGGTATTACGGATTTTCCCCCACAGTCGCCGTTCACCCAAACGGCATGATCCATGTGCTTTATATATGCGAGGGCTTGAATCGGGCCATTTTCCCGCAAGGATACACGGGGGAATAGATTCCTCGCCTTATAAGAAAAATCATTCATTAGTGATTGCCGGATAATTGCAGTTTTCAAGCGACCGGGATATTTGTGACAGCTAGCAAGCCGACGCATGCGCGGTTCTTGCAGCCAATTCGTCACATAATATTCGGGGGCAAATAAGTGAAACCATTCACATTCGACCGAATCCCAAAAATTGTTTTCGGACCGGGCAGGTTCAATGATCTGCCTGGGATCACCGCCGGGTTCGGCCAAAATGTGCTGGCGGTGACGGGCGGCGCCTCTCACCGGGAAGCAGCCCGCTGGGACAAGTTTGTAAAAGAGGTTGAAAACGGCGGCGGTCGCGTTTTCCACGCCATGGTACGGCGCGAACCCTCCCCGCGCATTGTCGATGATATCGTCGCGGAATTCAGGCCTCAAAACATCGTCGTCGTCGTCGCCCTCGGCGGCGGCAGCGTTGTGGACGCCGGGAAAGCCATCAGCGCCATGCTACGCGTCGAAGGCTCTGTTGAAGACTACCTGGAAGGCGTCGGGGACGCGATCCACAGCGGAATAAAAACGCCTTTCATCGCCGTTCCCACAACCGCCGGCGCCGGAAGCGAAGCGACAAAAAACGCCGTGATAAGCCGCGTGGGCGAAGGCGGATATAAAAAATCACTGCGTCATGACAACTTCGCGCCGGATGTGGCGCTCATCGATCCGAAGCTTCACATCACCTGCCCGCCGGACGTGAGCGCCGCCTGCGGTATGGACACCTTCACGCAGCTTCTGGAAGGCTACGTGTCCACCAAGGCCTCGCCGATGACCAACGCGCCGGCGCTTGGCGGCCTGAAATGCGCGAGTCGAAGTCTCGTGGCCGCGTGCACGGATGGCGCAAAGGATATTGAGGTTCGCGGCGACATGGCCTACGCCGCTCTGATGTCGGGAATAGTCCTGAGCAACGCGGATTTGGGAACGGTGCACGGCCTGGCATCGTCCATCGGCGGATTTTTTGACATTCCCCACGGCGTTGTGTGCGCCACGCTCGTCGGCGCCGTGAGTTCGGCGACCATCGCCAAGCTGATGAGCAAGCACGGCCCGAATCACCCGGCCCTGGCCAAATACGCGAAGGTCGGAGCTATGATGGTCGCCAGCGAGTCGACGGATGTCGAGGAGGGTTGCTCCCTGCTGGAGAAGGTCATCAAAGAATGGCGGCGCACCTTGAAAATCCCGATGCTCGGCGCCTGGGGCGTAACGGAAAAGGATCTGGACCGGATCGCCGAGGCCACGAGCAATAAAGGCAATCCCATCGAACTATCAAAAGACGAGATTGCGCAAGTCGTGCGCACGCGGCTTTAGTGCTCATAACCCTTGTGCGCGGGGTTGAAAGGCTTGCCGCGCCACAACGCATTAACGCAGCCCGCTGGGTCTTTTGTGCATTCGCCGATTTTCGCGCAGGGCAACCCCTGTTTTTTGGCCGAGTCCAGCATCGCTTTTTCTCTATCGGGCGCGCACGCAAAAACCAGGGCATAGTCATCGCCGAATGTCGCAGCGAGTTCCATGCATTTGTCGTCTGAAAAATCAGGATGCCCGGTCAGGTCCGGGTGCATCGGGATCGTATTGAGATCAAGCGTCATTCCCAGGCCGCTTTGCTCGGCAATGCGCCCCGCATCGGCCAGCAAACCGTCTGACACGTCGGCGCACGCGCTCGCGCCGATTTCTGCGAGCCTGAAACCAAGTTCCAAAAGAGGCCTTGGCCGCCTGTAGGCCCTAAAAAGTCCTTCGTTGTTATTTGCGGCCCGACACTTTTGCAAAAGCCGAAGCGCCGCCCCAGCGCCGCCGAGATAGCCTGCAACCATGACGCTGTGGCCGGGTTTCGCCCCGGAGCGCGTCAGGGGTTTTGGAGCGTAGCCGATGACGGTAAAGGTCAACGCAAGCGGACCCGGCGCAACCACCGTGTCGCCGCCGGCGAGCGTGACTTTAAATTCGTCAAAGGCCTGCGCGACGCCGTTTTCCAGGGCACGCAGCGACGAGTCATCCATGTCCCGGCGTATCGTCAGGGCAGCCAGGGCGATCAGCGGAAGCGAGGGGTCCGCGCCGCCCGCCGCCAGATCCGACAGGCAGGTGGTCACGGCGCGGTAACCGGCGTCTTCAAAGGTCATGAATCGCGTGTCGAAATGGACGCCTTCAATGAGCGTGTCGATGGAGATGATTTGCGGCGCCGACGGAGCCGACAGAATGGCGCAGTCCGACCCGATGCCGTGCTCGACGCCCGGACCGCTGCGCCCGAAGCGCCTGGCCAACCTTGCAATCACTTCAAATTCCCGTCCCATGAAGCCTCGCCAAGCAATAAGAGACAAGGGGCAAACGCCCCGCAGAGGATGGCCACATTCCATATGCCGGAGCCATTGTTCATAAAATGGCCTTCAGTTCCGATGAAATGGGCGATTTTCAAGGCGCGCATAATCATCATGTTCCTACTGATAACATTTTGGCGACCGAGAATCTATTGGTTTTTACAAACGATCAGCGCGTCCGCCGCCGTCGGTATGCCGTCTGCGACGATCAGCGGATTGATGTCGATCTCCTCGATTTCCGGATGTTCGAGCGCCATGCGACCGACTGCCTGGATAGTGCCCGCCAAAGACACACGGTCCACTTCCGGCAATCCGCGCTGCGCGTCGAATAGCGCTTTCATGCGCAGGGAGTCCGGCATGTATGCAGCCTGGGCCGCGTCCACCGGCGCCAGGCGAAAGGTCACGTCCCGGACGGCTTCTGTAAATATCCCTCCGATTCCCAGCATCACGCTTGCCCCAAAACCCTCAAAGCGGGTCATTCCGACGACCAGTTCGCGCTCGCCGCGGAGCATGGCCGCCACCAGCCGCGGGCATCCGGGCGCCGCGCTTTCAATCTTTTCCCATGCTTTTTGCAATTCATCTTTCGAGCTGAGGTTCAAATGGACAAGGCCCGCCTCGCTCTTGTGGGCGATCCCTTTCGGCAATCCCTTCATCACAACGGGCAGTCCGATTTTTTCCGCGGCGTCGAGCGCCTCGTCAAGGGTGTTCGCCAGGCTATTCGCAACCACGGGAACGCCGTATTCGGCCAGTAGCTTCATGGCGGCGTATTCATCCAGGACGCCGCCGGGCAGGGGTGATTTCAGGGCATGTTTTTGCTCGCCGGGCCATGGCGCGACCTTTTCCAGACGCTGCCGGTTTTGGCCATATTGAACCAGGGCGTTCATCGCGCCGACGGCGGCTTCGGGAAAAGTAAACAGGGGAATGCCATGTTCCCGCATGGTCTGCGCAGCATGGTCAAAGCTCAGGAAGGTTGAGGCCACGAGAGGCTTTTGCGTCTCATGGGGGAGTTCGAGAAGTCTTGTCAAATCGAAGCGAAAGGTTTTGATAAAATCTTCCTTTGACAGCGAGATCATGTTCTTGAGGTTGTCGTGAATTTCATGGGCAAAACCGCTGTCCATGACGCCGTGAATAAGCATCGCATCGATTTCATCGCTGGCGAAAAGAATTTCCGGAATCTTCAAAACAAAGTTGTCATATTCCGTCGAAAAGGTCAGATCGACGGGATTCTTTGCCGAAGCCGTCGCTTCGATGTAGGGTCGGATTTTCGTTTGCAGTTTTTCGCTGAATACGGGCAGTTCAAGCCCTGCTCTTTCGCAGGCATCGGCCATGGTGCTGGCTGGTCCGCCGGAATGCGTCAGGATGGCAACGCGTCGTCCCTTGGGAATCGGCATGTTTGCCAGCGCGTTCGCGTAGCCAAAAAGTTCCATCGAAGTGCGCGCCCGGATGATGCCCGCCTGCTCAAAAATTCCTTCATAGAGCGCGTCCGAGCCGCCCAGCGAGCCGGTGTGGGACATGCCGGATCGCGCGCCGGCTTCCGTTCCGCCGACGAAGAGCGCAACAATGGGCTTTTTCCTCGATACTTTCATGGCGGCCTCGACGAAAGCCTCGCCCTTAATGATTCCTTCAACGTACAAGGCGACGGCGCGTGTCTTCGGGTCGTCGCCCAGGTATTCCAGGCACTCGGCCATGCCGATGTCTGTGGCGTTGCCGACGCTGATCGCCTGACTGTAGCGGATGCCTCGCTCTCGAAGGTAGGGCAGAGTCTGCGCGACGTAGGTGCCGCTCTGGCTGATGAGACCCACGTGCCCGGGCTTGTCCTTGTAGGGGAAGACCGTGAGGTTGAGATTGATATGCGTGTTGAGAACGCCGATGCAATTGGGGCCGACGAAACGGATGCCGTGGCGTGCGGCTGTTTCCTTGAGCTTTTCCTCCAGGAGTGCGCCGTCCGCTCCCATCTCCCGGAACCCGGCGGTGATGATCACGGCGCGCTTGACGCCCCTTCGCCCCAAATCATCCAGAACATCCAGCGTGACCGCCGTCGGCGTCACCAGCATGGCCAGGTCGGGCGTTTCCGGCAGGTCTGCGGCGCATTTCCAGGCGGGCTTTCCCATCACCTGTTTATGGCGCGGATGTAGGATCATCACACGGCCCTTGTATCCCGAAAAAAAGAGATTGAGCGCCTGAATGGAACCCATTTTCATGAAGTTGTTGCTGACCCCCGCGATGACAACGGATCGCGGATTCATGATTTGATCAAGTGGATTGTTTTTCATTTCGTCCTCTCGGGAGATATTTTTATTTTTTTACAGCACTTTTTCCATTGACAAGCCTATCGCTGCCGCGAGGTAAGCACGGGGGAGGTTGGAGCGTCAAGGGTTGCTTTGCGTCAAGGGGCGACTTCGCCGAAATTCCACTCAAATAATCTTGACAGGCCGTCTCCCCAAGATAGAATGGGCCGAGAAAATAGACAAACCTCGGTCGGGAAAAAATGCGGCTGAAGGCTTGAGTGCTAGGCCGAAGATGATTGAAATATTATATTGAAATATGGAATTCAGGGTTTCAGGGCAGGTTTTGTGGTCCAATGAGGATGAATAGCGCTAAGAACTTTCGTCAACTAAACGAGCGCTCAGTGGCTAAAGCAGGAGCGGCATTTTTAAGTCGCGATGTCCTTCATTCCTTTCCCCATAATCCAAAACCCACCTGAAATTACGCGAGGAATTCAAGGATTTTCACATTGACTGCAAAAAATATTTGCAGTTGTTATCGGTGAAAATTTTAAGAATTCGAGGATAAAACATGGCGTTTTTCGGCTATCGCAAGCCAACAGGCCAGCATTATTCAAAGTCGGTACAAGGCAGAAAAATTCCATATTGCTATATTGTTTTGACACTGATTATTTTCCTTTTCGGATGCGCGAAAACCCAACCGGAAACACCTGACGCCGCCAACGCCAACGCTAAGGGAAATCCGCAAATCCACCTGAAACAAATTGAAGAGTTGGAAAAGGCCATTAAAGCCTCATCTGACAATGATGACAACTATGCCCAGCTTGGAAATGCTTATCTCAATTTGCGCGAGGTTCCTCACAGCCGAAAGGAAAGAAAAGAAGCGTCACAACTGGCCAGACAAATGTATGAAAAATCCATTGAGCTCAATAAAAACAACCGGGATGCCATCTTTGGTCTTGCCAATTACTATACTTCCGGACCCGGCGCAGATTTGGAAATGGCTTTGAAGTATTATAATAGGTTAATTGAACTGGAACCCGATTCATCCACGGCTTACGTCAATTTGGGTGTGTGTTATTTCAATTCAAAAAAATACGCTGAATCAAAAAAAACCCTGAATCAAGCCGTGGAACTGGCCAATCAGGGATTTGACAAAACCTTCGAGTCCAAATATCAACTCGACAAGCGAAAAGCCAAGATGTACCTGGGCAGAATTTACATGAAAGAAGAAAAGCTGGATCTGGCCGAAAAGGTTCTCAAGGAATCCTCGGAAGGTCTGCATGATCTCAACATCAGGGGCGATAATTATTGGGGATGCCCTTATCAGGCGATGGGAAGGCTCTACTCCCGCACGGGACGGAAAGAAGACATGGTCGCAAACTATATCAAAGCGGCCGAAGAGCAAAATTTTACCGGCCACTCCCAATTCGAAGCCGCGTATTATTGCTTTCGCGCCGGATATTATTATCTGGCTTTGAAATATATAGATCGCGCCATCAATATTTCGAACTCGTTTCCCTATAAACCATTGAAGCTGATAATTTGGACCAGATTGCAGTGGGCCAAATTGCGTGGGAAAGAAATAAAATCGCTTGACTCGATGATCTATGCCGAGGGCGAAATCGATCCGGTCGGAGAATTTCACGCGGCTCTGGAAAGTTTTGACAACGAAAAATTCGATGATGCGATGATAAGAGTTGAAAGGGCTTTGTCCCGTGAAAATAAAAGCCAGTACAAGGTGCTAAAAGGTTTTTTGTTTCTCTTTCAGAAAAGATACGACGAAGCAAGAAAATTGTTTTCGGAATCTTTGGAGGAAAACCCACCGGATCTGGGCGCCTGGGTTGGATTTGGGCACCTGCATATTATCCAAAAGAAATATACAAGCGCCCAAACGGATTTTCAGCCGACGATAGAGGCCGGAAAGCTGATGTTCGAAGATAACCGCTCGGCTATTGACGAAGAACAAAAGTACGATTGGTTTTGCTATAAAATGAGCAACCTGGGCATGGGGTGGTTAAATTCCAACCAAAAAATGCATGATGCAGCCATCACATATTTTGACAACATCCTGGCTCTCCAACCAAACGATCTCCTGGCACAGGTGGGCAAGGGCAACTCCCTAATCGGCTTACAACGCATTGATGAGGCTGAAATACTGTTTGAAAACGTGCTCAAGCGCTATCCTAAGAATGCATTCGCTCTGGCCGAGCTGGCGCTCGTTAAATACAACAAAGGAGAAGACGGCAAGGCGGAGGAAATGTTCACCGAAGCTCTCGCTGTCGGCGATCCAAAATACTCCTGCCCATACGAAGGCTTGGGTCTTATCTACTTGCGCCAGGGGAAATTAAACAAGGCAAAAAAGAATTTCCAAAAGGCCATCGAGATTGACCCAAATATTCAATACAAGAAGTTCAATGGACTGGCGAAGATATATATCCGGGAAGACAATCTTGTGGGCGCTACAAATCTGCTAAAAAGATCCATTCGCAATTACCCGCAGGATAATGAAGCCTATGCGTTGCTGGAAACAATCGCGAAGACCTTATGCGACCAAAAGAACCCGGCAGCTATCGAAGTGAGTATTTTTCTGGCGCGCCAGCTGGCGAATCAGGGAAAAGCCAAGAAAGCCTGTTCCCTCATTCAAAACATATTCGCAACGCAATCCGTTGATGAGTCATGGAGGCAAGTGCTCATTGCCATAGCCACAACACTGTCGGAGAAGGGGTTCAACGACGAATCCAAAGACATTTTGAAATCCATTGACAAAATGGGTTGATGGCAATTTAAGACCCAAGTTATCCATTTTGCCGCTAAAAAAAAGAGCGAGACGCCAATGGCGCCTCGCCCTTTTTGGTCTGGGTTTTTCCTTATCCTAAAATTGCCTGGATGTCCTCTTTGGCCGTTGTGATCGGCTTGATGTCGAAATTTTCCACGAGCACGTCCAGCACCGCGGGGGTGATGAAAGCCGGTAGCGTGGGTCCGAGGCGGATGCCCTTGATGCCCAGATGCAGCAATGAAAGCAGAATGCAGACCGCCTTTTGCTCGTACCACGAAATGTTCATGGAAAGGGGCAGTCCATTCACGTCGGTGTCAAAGGCTTCGGCCAGGGCCATGGCGATCTTCACCGCCGAGTAGGCGTCGTTGCATTGCCCGACATCCAGCAGGCGCGGAATGCCGCCGATGTCGCCCAGTTCAAGCTTGTTGAAGCGGTATTTCCCGCAGGCCAGCGTGAGAATGACGGTGTCCGGCGGGGTCGCCTCGACGAACTCGGTATAATAATTTCTGCCCGGCTTTGCGCCATCGCATCCGCCGACCAGGAAGAAATGCTTGATGGCGCCGCTCTTCACGGCCTCGATAATCTTGTCGGCAACACCCAGCACCGCGTTATGGCCGAAACCAACGGTGATGGTTTTGTCCGCTCCGTCTTCGGCGAATCCGTCAGCGGCCAGCGCGGCCTCGATAACCGGAGAGAAATCCCCGTCGGAAATGTGCTTCACGCCTGGCCAAGCGACCAAACCGCAGGTGAAAATTCGGTCGAAGTACGTGTCCCGAGGCTTCTGGATGCAATTTGTAGTCATCAGAATCGCACCGGGAAATGCATCAAATTCCTTTTTTTGATCCTGCCATGCGCCGCCGTAATTGCCGACAAGGTGAGAGTATTTCTTCAGCTCTGGATAACCGTGGCAGGGAAGCATTTCGCCGTGTGTGTAAACGTTGATGCCCTTGCCCTCGGTCTGCTTGAGCAATTCTTCCAAATCTTTCAGGTCATGCCCGGAGATGAGAATCGCCTTGCCTTTGAGAGGCTCGATGCGGACCTGCGTGGGGACCGGGTGACCATAGGTTCCTGTGTTGGCTATGCTCAGCAATTCCATCACGCGGATGTTCACTTTGCCGCATTCCAGATTCTTCGCCACGAGACTGTCCGCGGTCAGTTCATCGCTCGTGATAAAATTCAGGGCGTCGGAAAAGAAAGCGTAAACTTCGTCGTCTTCCTGCCCGAGAATCATGGCGTGATTCGCGTAGGCCGCCATACCCTTCAATCCGTAGGTCAGCAGTTCGACGAGTCCCGCAGCGTCATCCCCAAGTTTTTCTTTGCTTTTGACAATGGAGACTGTCAGGCCCCTGGCTTCCAGATCCTCCACGCTGCTTGAAGCATCCCAGTCAATAAAGGATTTCAGAGCCTCGCCGCCGGCTTTCTCATAAGCCGCCTTGAGACGCACATTGATTTCCGAGGCTTTGATAAGAAGGGTCCGAAGCCTTTGCGGATCGAAGTTGACGTTGGTGATCGTGGTGAAAAGCGCTTCGCATACAAACTGGTCCGCCTGGCGATCCGTCACACCCAGCTTGCGCATCCGGTGCAGATAGCGCGCCAATCCCTTGGAGGCGTAAACCAGAAGATCCTGCAAAGCGGCGGTCTGCGCGTCCTTGCCGCACACGCCGACCTTTTCACATCCCGTTCCCTTGCTCGTTTGCTCGCACTGATAACAAAACATGCTCATGGCGGTGTTCCTTTCCCCGTTTAAGTTCTTTGGCCTGTCAATTCTTTAATCGCTCCATTTCGCACAAGTCCCGGCGATTAAGCAAATTTTTAAAAAAAACACTGAACCAAATGGTCCCAACCGCTTCTATTGCGGTAAACTGGTACAACAATACCAGAATTATTCCAGACGTCAAGCCCCTTTTGCAAAATTTTTCATTGCGCTATTTTTTTCTCTATGGATGAAGCCGCCATTGATCTTGGATCTTGCCGATGCATTCATCTTGGCAATGTCTAACCGCCGACGTCATGCTTATAAAAAGGCGAAAACCGCGTGGCATGCAGCGCAGACGCTTAAGAATACGGGCCTCCTTAAGCTCAATCGGAAAAAGTCATTAGAGGCGAAGGAGTATAAGCCCAGACGGTCAAAGCCGCTCCCAACACTTCCCGCCGACCACTGCTCAATGAGCGCCAAAAGATTTAGCTACTCTTTTTTAATTTCTTTTTCCAGGGATGTTTTTCCATCGCCGACCGGCAAGTCATCAATGGTGTCTTTGCCAACGCTGTCATACACCGGGACCGGCGGTTCGCCATAGCCGGGTACTTTTCCCATCCCGTCCGCGGGAAGCGCCGGCAAAGGAGTCGGTTCCGGCGCGGAAAGAACAAAGACCTTTTTTAAGGATTTCTCCGTTCCGGGATCCGTCGCACAGGTAACAATCATCCAGCCTAGAAACAGCGCCAGCGCCGCGCCAAGCGCAATGAAAGCGAACTTTTTTTTTCTTGCCTTCGCCATCATTTTCCCTTCCATCAAGCCTACAAAACGTCTTACAATAGTTAGACTGGAATTTCGAGTAAAAAAATAGATGCCCGCTTAAGGAAAATAAATTGACGGGAATTGCGTTTTGCCCGTGATCATTCTATCATGACGTGAAAGACGATTCCTCTGTGGATAACTCTGGGGATTTTCGTGGGGAATTCCATGTTGATAATACGGGGACCAATTTTTTCCACTTTATTCGAAGACCTGTGGCTTTTCTTCCGCAAAGACATCCACAGGGATAAAGCGTTGAAAAAAAAAGCTTTTGTTGCGTTGTCCCCATTGCCAACACCCCTTATGAAGATGATGATATATTAGTTTAAAAACCACTACACTCAACCAGGAGCACA
>Ga0307990_1000540_pt1 | contig 33444 bp, 36 predicted proteins | sample EllFjometagen129_FD_203168 | JGI IMG/M metagenome (GOLD analysis project Ga0307990, IMG submission 203168) | Marine microbial communities from Ellis Fjord, Antarctic Ocean - #129 | ecosystem: Environmental > Aquatic > Marine > Unclassified | place: Southern Ocean | collected 2014-10-08
AAGCTCAGGACAGGTGTTGTTACTTTCTACTACTTCTGGGGTAGGTGTTGTGTAAATTTTACAAATTATAAACCCCCGCATTGTACTTCTTTAAAATCTCTGGTTTTACAAACCATTCGATGGTTTCTTTTAATCCCTTTCCTAGTGAATATTCAGGAGTAAAACCTGTCAACTAACGAATAAGTTTATTATCGCCCCCACAAGCGAAATACCTCAGAATCTGTAAAACGATGCTTATTTCACTTATAGCAATTTCTGCATTGATTACATCTTAGCATCCAAATACTTCCCTTTCTCGATATACCCAAAATCCGGGATCATTTTGAAGAATAAATCTACAATCTGTTTCCTTCCCCAAGAACCCGCTGATTTCATCCTCTGGATTTCATATTCAAAGCCTTGGATTTTATTGAGATCGTAATCAGGATCACTCTTTATAACTCCAAGATTTAGGTATCTTTTCAAATCCAGGATTTCCTTATCCGTAAAAAATTCCTCAAAATCCTTTTCTCCTGTGGTATCGCTTCTGGTAAATAAACAAGGCCACACTTCGGAATCAGCATTATTTTAAAGAGTTAAAATGCTGATAAACACATTAAGTAATATGATCATCTAATGTCAGAACTTCAATTTCATCAATGTTTTTCAATCGGACATCGTTGGTTAAGAAAAAATCTGATGAAGAAATCAATGCTGTTGCAAGTTGAATGGCATCGGGTGTTTTCAAAGCGTATTTTGCACGTAACCAAGCTGTTTTTAATGCTATTTCAATATCAATATTTAAAATATCGATAGAAGCTGAATTACAAAGTATTTCCTGGTATTGTTCTGCTAAAATTTGTTCGTTATGTCGCAATGGATAAACCAATACTTCAATTAAAGTTACAAGCGAAGTCTTGAATATAAAATCACCATTATTGTTTGCTGCGAAAAGATTGCGCAACAAAGGCATGTAAGTATGATTCTCCTCCATGTAATAAATTAAGGGAGCTGTATCAAGGAAAACCACTTTATTGGTCAGCCTCTCTATCAGTCCCATGATTCCCGTTCCGCTTTAATATACGAATCCGTATCGGTTCTTCTCCAAAGCTCTCTCCCTAATCCTTGTAATTTAGTTAGTGGAATCGAAGTACTGACTTTCTGTTCCCGCTTAATAATATTGGCAAGCCTTGCGAGAAGGTCCAATTTATTATTAAAAGTAAGTTTTTCAATATTGCCTAAGATATCGTTTGTATTTAATGTGCTTTCCATAATTATTCAAAATTTATCATACAAATCTACAATAAAATAACAATCAGGAACAACTTTGAGTCCGGCAAACTCAACATTATAAACCCCTGCTTTGTACTTCTTTAAATTCTCCGGTTTCAAAAACCATTCCATCGTTTCAACTAAACCCTGTTCTAATGAATATTCAGGAGTAAATCCGGTTAAATTGCAAATCATGGTATTATCACCCCACAAGCGGAATACTTCAGAATCTGTAAAACGATGCTTCTTTTACTTATTCAATTTCAGCATTGATTACATCTTAGCATCCAAGTACTTTCCCTTTTCAATATAGCCAAAATCAGGGATCATTTTGAAGAATAAATCTACAATCTGTTTCCTTCCCCAAGAACCCGCTGATTTCATTCTCTGGATTTCATATTCAAAGCCTTGGATTTTATTGAGATCGTAATCAGGATCACTCTTTATAACTCCAAGATTTAGGTATCTTTTCAAATCCAGGATTTCCTTATCCGTAAAAAATTCCTCAAAATCCTTTTCTCCTGTGGTATCGCTTCTGGTAAATAAACAGGGCCACTGTTGGTGATTGGCAGGTTGAGAAGTTGAAAGGTTGAGAGAGTTTAGAAAGTTGAGGGGGTTTAAAAGTTTAAGAGTTGAGTTGTTTGCATTTCGCAAAGGCAAACTCCGGGCAGGCTGTTGGTGTTAGCTTGGAACAGTCTGTGTCTCCGCCTACCGGCGGATCGCAGAAACTTGCTCCGTGGGGGCAATAATACTTGTATTTCATGCGGAGCATGGCCTACTGCGAGCGAAGCGAAGCAGTCTCCCACCCAGTATTCATAGTTTCTAAGAATTCGATTTTCCTTTTTTTTGTATGGCGCTGCAACGAGTATGTGTGTTAGCTTGGGTCAGTCTGCCACTCCGCCTACCGGCGGATCGCAGAATCCTGCTCCGTGGGGGCAATAATACTTGTATTTCATGCGGAGCATGGCCTACTGCGATCCGCCAGCCGGCGGAGAAGCAGTCTCATGCTACTCAATCAACCCATCAGACAACTATATACATATTTTATCACTTTCGTACCAAGCTTTCATTGCCTTAAACATTAATTCAGCTACCATGTACTTCATGCCATTTGATTTACAAAATCAAATTTTCTAAAAATTTCAGGCATAAATATATCTAATTAACTCTTTCTATGCAACTTCATAAGTGACGTTACCAGGTTTCCCGATCTTATCTGTGGCATTTAAAATTTCCAACCCTACAATATTACCATCTTTGTCATAATCCATAATAATACCGGGTTTTTGCTCATCACTTTCAACGATTTCGTTTTCAAGAAAACTTACATAGAGGATGTCAACTTCTTTATCATATTTAATTTTCATACTTTTCAATTTTTGAGGTTCTGTATGCTGTAATTATCAGTGCCGGTGTTTTACATACATTAACGAAGATACGATACAAATAGTTTTTGCCATTTACTTTGATGACCTTTTGAAAAATCTGCTTGCATGTATCTTCAGTGATAATGGTATCCGGGGTATTCATTACCTCATCGACCAAAGTAAAATCAATCTGCCTAATCTTAAATTGATCGGCCGCATGTTTGGAAATATTAAAATCCATAGCTTGTTTTGCACAGATGAAAAATCATTGGACATTCGTTTTATCAGTATCACTTGTGTTGAGCGGGGTCGAAGCATCAGTGTTCTATCCCTCACTCCACACCGTTCGCTTGATGTAATCTGTATAACTCAAAATAATTCTCACCACCTTTTCCGAAACATTGGGCATGGAATAATCTGCAACAGTGCGGAAGTTTCTATTAAGAAGTTGAGGAGTCGAGAGGGGTTGAGAAAGTTGAGGAGGTTTTTTACCCTGGGTTTATCGCTTTCGCATCAAAAGCAACGCTTGTTGCAACAAGCCTTCACTGATTCTGTAACCACTTTCAACCAATTTATTCAAATAGGGTTCTCCATCTTTTATTATTTCAATTTTTGCCAGGAAAATTATGGGACTTGCGTTAATGATAAATTTCATTGCACTCAGATTTTTAATTCATGGTTCAAATCCCCTGCAGTATATTGAAACGGCGAAACCTGCTGCTTCTTGAGTATTTCAAGAAATTCAAAACGTGATATTCCAGCTATTTCTGCAGCTTTAGACTGTGATATCTTACCTTTTTCATACCATAGGCAGATTGCTGCCTCCAACAGTTCCTGTCCGAATTCCTCCGGTTTTTTTCGCATTGTTGAAAATGCCTTTTCAGGCAGATTGAGAATTAGCTTGTAAGACATAATTTATCTGGTGTTAATTGTTTAATGGTTGAAAGGTTGAAAAGTTGAATGGTTTAATAGTTAGTTTCTATGATGATCCTTCACTCCACACCGTTCGTTTGATGTAATCAGAATAGCTCAATATTATTCCACAACCTTATCCGAAACATTGGGTATACTGTAATCGGCCAGCCTGTCGGCAATTACCACTTTCATAAAATAGCCCCAAATCATTTGCTTGATGCCCAACCCAAACCTTTCCAGAGATAATGTTTGTCGTTTTTTGAACTGTGGCAGGAGGTTCTTCGCCCTTTCAATAGGCCCGGCTACCAACTGTGGAAAAAAGGAAACAAAAAGGGCATAAATGCCAAAATTCTTTTCTGCTTTCAAGTCTCCCCGGTAAACATCGATGGTGTAGCCTACTGCCTGAAAAGTGTAAAAGGAAATCCCTACAGGTAGTAACAAATCAAGGTTGGGGATCATCCAACGAATATTGAGGAATTCAAGTACTGTGAAAACACTTTCATTTAGAAAATTGAAATACTTAAAGGTAAAGAGTATGCCAAAATTGATTAACAGGCTGATGGTTAAAAAGAGCCTTTTCCTCGATCGGCTGGATGATTGTTCCAGTATCAAGCCACACGTCCATGTTACAATTGTAGAAGCAAAGATCAGAATTGCATAAACCGGCTTCCAGTTCATGTAAAAATAGTAACTGGCGACCAGAAGGAATAACCATCTGAATTTGTGAGGCAGCAAGAAATAAATCAGAACAACCGCTGGAAAAAAAACAAGAAAAGCGAAGGAGTTGAAGAGCATTTAGAAGTTGAGAGGGTTGAGAAAGTTGAGAGGGTTTAAATGTTGAGTAGTTGAGTAAGTTTAAGAGTTGAGTTGTTTGCACTTGACAACGGTAAGCTCAGAACAGGTTGTTGGTGTTAGCTTGGAACAGTCTGCCGCGTCGCTGCGCTCCTCGCAGAAGCTTGCTCCGTGGGGGCAATAATACTTGTATTTCATGCGGAGCATGGCCTACTGCGAGCGTAGCGAAGTAGCACTCTCCTGCGGAGCATGGCCTACTGCGAGCGAAGCGAAGCAGCACTCTCCTGCGGAGCATGGCCTACTGCGAGCGAAGCGAAGCAGCACTCTCCTGCGGAGCATGGCCTACTGCGAGCGAAGCGAAGCAGCACTCTCCTGTGGAGCATGGCCTACTGCGAGCGAAGCGAAGCAGTCTCAAGCAGACAGGTATGTGTTCTTTAAAAGTGAACACGAATCCGTCAGTGGTCGGATAAGTTTTGTTTTGAAATCATTCTTTAATTATCCATCTGCCGGTTTTTTCACTGCCCACCCTTTCCAACTTGTTTTCTGCTTTTAGTTTCTCAATATCGCGTAATACTGTACTTTTTGACACATTCAGCTTTTTTGCCAATACGCTTATAGCAATTTTATTATTTACGTTAATAAGTTCCACCAATATCGAACGTCGACGAGCTAAATTATCGGTGTCATTATCGGTGTCATTATCGGTGTCATTATCGGTGTCATCTAACTCTTTGCGTAAACCTTTTAAATCATCCTTAACACCTCTTTCGATAGTAAGCATTACCCCACCCATGCCAGTTTCAAAAACTGGAGCACTAAGTCCTGCATTTGTAAAGCCGTTGATGATTTTGGCTATGCCCCTGCCCCATGCTTCGATAAATCCTGCTTTAAAAAAAACATCTGCCACATTTTTGTTATAAGGCCTCGATGGGTGTTTCCCGAGCAATGTTTCAATAGTAAAACCTTCGGGCAGACGGCCTTCGTTCCATAGGATCAATTTGCTGTTATAAACACTTAATTGTATCGATGCGCCCGTATAATCTTTGTGGATAATAGCATTCACCCCGTTAGATAGTTTTTTAATCTGTTCTTAATATATCTTTTTCCCCAAGATGATTTCAAATATTTTTCCCTGTGTGTTGCATCTTCTTGATTAAGACAAACTTCATAATATACTATTGTAAGAGGTTGCCTCATTCTGGTTGACGGAACTTGTCCGCTGTTATGTAGTTTGATCCTTTTTTCAAGGTCTTTTGTATATCCAACATAAAATAATTTATCTTTTTCACTTCTCAGGATATAAACGTAATGCTTCATCGTGTTTTATCTAACGGGGTAAAAAATGGCTTCACGCAGGGCTTCCTCAGGCACTTCTAATCCTTCTATTCGCTGCAATCCTTGATAATGAATAGGCGAGATAAGATACTTTGACTTTAAAACACCCATTACCTTATCAGCCATCTGTAAAATATTGCCTTCAACAACATCCTGAAAACGAAGATCATCATCACCATTTATGAAGCGACCAATCTTGAATGATACAGATGGAAAAAATCGGGAAGGCCGTTTCCCAAATAAGAGCAAGGCAGCATTTTTTAGTTTACCATTATCTGTAAGTAAATCAAGATTTTCGAGCGTTGTTTCTAAATCATCATTTCCTGCGTTAATGGAAATACGTTTACTAATCGCAGCTTTTTTAAAGAAATACTCAATTGCTTCAGGATCAATATCCTCAAAACTTGCATTTTCGCAAGGCAAATCATCCCATGTGCGCCCAAGTCTTTTCAAAAGAAATTGATGTAAGGCGGTCTCTTTCAACTCTTGTTTGGTGCTTCCCGAGCGATAATGGTATGTTCCCCTGTAAGAAATCGGCACACTTGAAGGCACAACAATGATTTCGATATAATTTTTGGCGTTTTTTTCTAATAGATTTACCTGAGTAACAATTCCCAAATAGTTTACGATCTTATTAGGAATGTCTTCTAACATTTTTTGCGCATCCGCTAATCCGCTAACATTTCCTTCATCATCGATACCAATGTATATTTTACCACCTGAAGCATTGGCAAATCCAGAAATCCATTTCAGGTATTCATCGCGCCAACTTTGCTTAAATTCTATGTTTTGATTTTCGTGCATTTATACTGAGTGAAAAAAATTCAACACAGCTTAAGGAATACATCTAAACATTATAAATTCCCGCATTGTACTTCTTTAAAATCTCTGGTTTCACAAACCACTCTATAGTTTCTTTCAAACCCTGTTCTAATGAATATTCAGGAGTAAATCCGGTTAAATTATGAATTAGGGAATTATCACCCCACAAGCGAAATACCTCAGAATCTGTAAAACGATACTTATTTCACTTATAGCAATTTCTGCATTGATTACATCTTAGCATCCAAATACTTCCCTTTCTCGATATACCCAAAATCCGGGATCATTTTGAAGAATAAATCTACTATTTCCTTCTTTTCCCAAGTACCTGCAAATTTCATTTTCTGGATTTCAGATTCAAAGCCCTGGATTTTATCGAGATCGTAATCAGGAGCATTCTTTATAACTCCAAGATTTAGGCATCTTTTCAAATCCAGGATTTCCTTATCCGTAAAAAATTCCTCAAAGTCTTTTTCACCGGTTGTATCGCTGCCAGTAAATAAGCAAGGCCACTGTTGGTGATTGGCAGGTTGAGAAGTTGAAAGGTTGAGAGGGTTTAGAAAGTTGAGAGGGTTTATGATTGAGGAGGTTGAGAGGTTGAAGAAGGTTCTTGCTTCGTCTTCATCTTTGCAGAGAATGGGTTCTAAGCCTCTTGCTTTTAAATATTTTATTGCAATATCAGAAAAGGAAATTAAATGCAAGCTTTCGGAGAGTTTTGGAAAAAATATATCCCTGTTTTCACCTAAGAGACAAGACATCAAACACAGTTCTCCTGATTCTTTTGGGATTACAAAATAACGCTTCACATCGTTTGGTGCAACAATAGGCTGCTTTTTTAAAATTCGTTGGTTAAAGCCATGCAACAATGAACCATCAGAAAAGGCGACATTGGCAAAACGGGCTGTTGAAATATTTATTTGCTCGCTCCTGCGCATCAGGAACATTTCCATAATTCGCTTGGAAGCCCCCATCATATTTGCAGGATTTGCTGCCTTATCCGTAGAAACATAGATATACTTTTTACTGCTTTTTAAGGCCCGTAAACCAAGCTAACCTGATTAATTCACAAATTCGTTGAATTTGTGAATTAATCACCGAAGGCCGAAAATATTTATTTTAAATATTTTCGAGGGTTAGCCCTCGAATTTCCTGCGGAAATTCGGCTCTGTCGGCTTTTTCGCCGACAGAGTGAAAAATTCAAGAATTTTTCAGGCTAAAAACTATAACTCATTTAATATAATAACCTCCGGTTTTTTTGCTCCCAACAAATTCGATTTTACCTTCTTTTTTCAATGCCGCTAACCATTTTTCCACTGTTTTAGGCGGTACAGAAATTGAGCCTGCTATTTCATTGGTTCTTTTTCCCGGGGTTACGATAATAAATTTTAATAATTCATTTATTCCCCCATTTATTCCCCCATTTATTCCCCCATTTATTCCCCCATGACCACGCTCAATAAAATCACCTTTGGCCATAGTTGCCTCAAAAAGTCGGGTATCTAATGGTGCTTTTGTGATAAATGTATCATGCTCAAAAAATTTAATTTCTTCACTTCCGGAGTATGCTTTTGAATATTTATACACATTTCTAATCCCTGTACCCAATTCTTCGGAGCGCCCTATTTGGGAAAAAATCTGTGCAATGTGTGGATTTTTTGGAAAAGGCTCGAAAGTGGACGGGAATAACTGCCCATAGTAATGTGGTTTGTTGGCGTTTTTAACTTCCAGGAAATTACGGTAGATGATAAATGTTGTAGGAAAGGCATTCGTGTATTCGCGATGTATGAGTAAATTCGCTACAATTTCCCTGAAAATAGTATCCCGCAGCGAAATTCTTTGATCTCCTTCAAGATAGAACTTATCAGGCAAATGCTTGGCCACAAATTTCATGAGCAGGTCATAAGCTTCAACCAAATTACATCGGATATTTTCGCGGTCATCATAGCGTTCCAGATCTCTTACTCTTAAGAGTGCATCAATTTTATAGTGGGGCAACGCACTTCCTATGGTTTCGGGTTTCCCGAAAAGCAATAATGCCGACATAGTGAACCCTTCCTGATTGCTTGCAAAATCTTTTCTCCATAGTCCTGCCGTTTTGAAAAACTCCTGATCAGTTAATTCGTTCCACGGGTGTTCTGGCCTTTGAATGCGGATCATTTTCCTTACCCTATCCACAACCCCATTTTCGAAATCAGAAGCCTGCAAATAGGGGTATATTGTATTTTCAGAATACAACGAGCTCTTGCGCAAATAAAGGTTTTTAATTTGTTCACTGGTATTCAATTCAAAATCACCATCAGCACTGCGGTCAAAAATTTTGCCGTTACACTTGTGTACCTGCGAAGAAATGGGCATCAGGATATGTATGAGTTTATTGCCATTATACTCCACGATAGTTGCATCCAAAAGGAAGGTCGGAAATAATTTTTGAGGATTGTTGCTTAAGTTTACAAAATCTTTGCAAATAGCTTCAGCTTTGTCAGGATTTATTCCTTCGATGGTTTTATCATCATTAACACCCAATAAAATATTGCCTCCAGCCCGATTGAGAAATGCACACACTGTTTCAAACAAGCTGGAAGGCAATTGATCGGCAGCCCGTTTGTACTCGATGGTTAGCCCTTCACCCTGATGAAGAATATGATTAATGTTTTTCTGCATTTAACAAGCTATTGTTAAGCTATTGGTTGAAAGATGAATGTTGAGCCGAAGTGCTTTAATAAATTGAATAACTTATGATTCAGAAATTTACATTTTTGAATCGAGATATTTTCCTGTTTCCTTGTGTACAAAATCCGGTAGCATGTGGCAAAAAAGGTCAACGATTTCGTGTTTTGTCCAGCTTTTTCTTTCTTTAATCGATCGAATTGTATGCTCAAAGTAATCAACAAGTGTGTCAACGTTTTCCGGAGCATTCTTTATAACTCCAAGGTTTTGGAATCTCTTCAAATCCAGTATTTCCTTATCGGTAAAAAATTCCTCAAAATCCTTTTCTCCTGTGGTATCGCTACCAGTAAATAAGCAAGGCCACTGTCCTTTTTCGGGAAGGGTATGCGCCAGATTACGAGCCTCATCCTCATCTTTACAGAGATAGGGTTCTGTACCTCTTGCTTCCAAATATTTAATGGCAATATCAGCAAAGGAAATTAAATGCAAGCTTTCGGAGAGTTTTGGAAAAAATATATCCCTGTTTTCACCTAAGAGACAAGACATCAAACATAATTCCCCGGATTCTTTTGGGATTACAAAATAGCGTTTCACATCATTAGGGGCAACAATAGGCTGCTTCTTTAAAATACGTTGGTTAAAACCATGCAACAGCGAACCATCAGAAAAAGCCACATTGGCAAAACGTGCGGTGGAAATATTAATTTGCTCGCTCCTGCGCATGAGGAACATTTCCATAATCCGCTTAGAAGCCCCCATCATGTTCACAGGGTTTGCTGCCTTATCCGTAGAAACACAGAAGTACTTTTTTGTACCCTTCCCGATAGATTGCTGAATGGTTTTATCTGTATTAAAGATATTTACATCAATCATGCGCATAAGGGTAAAAGGATCTTTCTCGCTTCGCACATGCTTTAAGGCAGATAAGTTCAATACATAATCATATTTTCCATCCCATTTAATAAAAGCATCGTATTGCCACGATCCAATATCCAGGGCAAAGGTTTGAAAATCACCATCGATATAGCCATACGAGCTGCGAATGTCCCGCACCAATTCAACCATATTATTCTCGCTGATGTCCACAACATGCAGCTTACGGGGTTTGCGTTTGAAAATTTCTTTTACCACAGCCTGCCCTATAGAACCTGCACCACCAATTACAAGAAAAGAGGAGGAACTTACGATCTCACTTAGTTCTTCTTTATGCCTGGCAATATCCTCAGTAAAGAGTTCTTGCTTGCGGCCTATGAGGTTTAGGATGTTCATTGTTTGTGTTGAGGTGGAGAGGGTTGAGAAGGTTTATGGTTGAAAGAATTTCTAGTTTAGAAGGTTGAGAGGGTTTAAAGTTTAGTGTGTTTATGGTTGAGTGGGTTTATGGTTGAGTAGTTGAGTAAGTTTAAGAGTTAAGTTGTGTACACTTGACAGCGGCAAGCTCAGAACAGGCTGTTGGTGTTAGCTTGGAACAGTCTGCCGCGGCACTGCGTGCCTCGCAGAAACTTGCTTCGTAGGGGAAATATTACTTATTTTCCATACAAAGAATAGCCTACTGCGAGCGAAGCGAAGCAGTCTCGAGCATGGCTTACTGCGATCTGCCGGTTGGCGGATTCTGAAAGCCTGGTCTCATTGAATTTGTTGTCCTGATGCACTTCGCTTTCGGGATTAGTTCTATATTTTTTGTTTTATTCAACCAAGCGAAAAAATTGCAACCCTCTGCTGGTGATTCTGAATTTTTGATGGGGATGGTTCGGGTTATCCGGGATAGTTTGTTCTATCAAAGCAAGTACTTGAAGTTTTTTTAAGGTACGGTTTAAATACCCTGATGCTGTTTTCATCCCGAATGCTACCATTAACTCTTTCCTTGAACCTGGCTGCGTTTGAAGTTCTTCTAAAATCTGGGTAAACAGGGTCTTTTCGTTTTGCTCTTGCCCTAACTCTTGCCCTAACTCTTGCCTGTTTTTAAGTTCTGCCTGAAAATTCTTTTTGATGAATTGCACCTGAAAAGATAAGCCAACCTCTTTCCATTTAAACTCAATTTCGGGATAATCCTTTAATTCATCAGCAATAAGTCTTAGCCCATTTCCCCATTGGTCAATGATCCCTATTCTTTTAAAAACCGGGGCAATTATTTTGTTTCTAGCATCGGATTGACGACTATCCATTGCATTGTAATCAATAGATGGCGGAAGCAGTCCGGGGCTTGTTACTTCTACCATGTCGTCATAAACCGCTACTTTAATATCCTTCCCTGACAACGAGTAATCACGATGAACCACTGCATTGCGTATTACTTCACGAATTGCTTTTACAGGGTATTCATATCGCGTTTGCGTGTAAACACCTTTACAAAAGCCCCCTTATTGATGTGCCTTAGCACGAAGTTGTATGCTTCTTCAGGCTGTCTGGTAATATTGGTCAGAATACTTTTTTGATCAATAAATTCATCACTGCCAGTACCCTTGAACCTGGCACACTCAACTTTTGCAAAGTGAAAATATTGATTTCGCAAAACATCATCAGAAAATAAGATCAATGCATTGGTGGGATAATCAAGCCCCCGATCATTTTTAATAAGTTCCAGCTTCTTAAGCGTTGCATCATCTAAAACATTCCCCACCTTTTCCTGATACATCAAATTGAACGAGTCTATTGCCAAAACCCTGACTTGCTTGTCCCAAACGGGTTCACTATCAAATGACACATTTCTTCTTTTTCGTTCCAACTCATCAATAATAGACTGATCAGCTTTTCGATTGGTTGAACCAACCCGAACAAAGGTTCCTTCAATCTTTCCGCTCTCTTTCAGATAATACGACGGCATACTACCCCTGCATATGGCTATTTTAATCAGGTGTTTATCATCGTGGGCAATAAATGAGATATCAGGAAGGATGGAGGGATAACAGCGTGTGTAAATGATATTACTGATTTGTTCTTCCAGTTCCACAAGATTATCTTCAGGCAAGCCAACCACTGCTCTTGGTTTATCACTTACACCGAGGTAGATATCCCCTCCGGCATCATTAGCAAAGGCAACGATAGTTTTTGCCAAATCAGATCGGGTTGGCAATTTCTCTTTAAATTCTAATCGGCGGCCTTCTTGTAAGGTCAGTACAGTGTTTATGTGCATTTAAATGAATGATCTTGCTTAAATTCTTCTCACCACTTTACCACTTAAGTTGAGAGGGTCTAATGTTTAGTGGGTTGAGAGGGTTGAGGAGGTTGAGTAAGTTTATTGTTGAGCAGGTTGAGATGGTATAGAGTTGAGTTGTTTACACTTCGCAACGGCAAACTCAGAACAGGCTATTGGTGTTAGTTTGGGACAGTCTGCCGCGGCACTGCGTGCCTCGCAGAAGCCTGCTCCATGGGGGCAACAATATTTGTATTCTATACAAAGAATAGCCTACTGCGATCCGCCAGCTGGCGGAGAAGCAGTCTCAATCTACTCATCCAACTCCTCATACAAATCCCTCCACTCCGGATTCATGGCATTTATTAAGGCAATCTTCTTTTTGCGTGAGCCTGCTTTGATCTGTTTCTCCCTCGCCAGCGCATCACCAATCCATTCAAATTCCTGGAACCACACCAGCTTGTAAACATTGTATCTGCCGGTGAAGGCGTTTTTGTATTTTTTGTTCCTGTGCCGGTCTATCCGGTCTTTTAAGGTGCTGGTTGCTCCAGTGTAAAGGACGGTGTGATTATCGTTGGTGGTAATGTATGTAAAACCTTTTTTGGGCATGGCGCTGTAACGAGTATGTGTGTTAACTTGGGCAGTTTGCTTCGGCACTGCGTACCTCGCAGAAACTTGCTCCGTGGGGGCAATAATACTTGTATTCCATACGGAGAATAGCCATTGCGAGGAGCGCAGCAACGAAGCAATCTCGAAGCATGGCCTACTACAATTATGCATAAATACGTTTGCCTTTTGGAAGTGGAATCCTTCTCCCAAGAGATTTTGCAGTTTCTATCCATTCATCAATTATAATCTGAACATTCTGAATTGCTTCCTGATAATCGCTACCATCAGCCATACATCCAGTCAGTTCGGGTACTTCCGCGATAAAACATTTGTCTTGTTCGCTCCAAAAAATAATAATTTCATATTTATGGTTCATCTTAATCCCATTTAAGTTTATGCTTTACGATTAAGTTTCTGACCTGTTTAACCTGATAAGCTTTGGCTTTGTTGTCCTTTGTTGGCTGAATGTTGATAATATTTTCAATACCCTCTTTATAAAAAATGTGATGAATTCCCTTTATTCTTTTTTCAAAACTCAAAGATTCCAACAAATAAACCAGTTCTTCAAATGCAATGTTCTGATCGCTGTTACCAGAAAAAAGCCTGTTGATGAATTTATTTCTACTTGTCATTTGCGAGAGAAAAAATTATCGGGTGCTCAAGTCAACCTAAGCTATGGTTTTTGCGTCAACACCAAGCCTTTTTGCCAGTTCAAGAAAAAAAGAAAGTTGAGGAGGTTGAGAGTTTAGAAAGTTGAGGAGGTTTAAAAGTTGAAATTTTCGTATTTCCCTTCGACAAGCCCAGGGAGAGTGGAGGCTTCTGGTGTTAGATTGGGTCAGTCTGCCGCATTGCATCGCTCCTCGCAGAATCCTGCTCCATGGGGGCAATAATACTTGCATTCCATACGGAGAATAGCCTACTGCGATCCGCCAGCCGGCGGAGAAGCAGTCTCCCACTCAGTATTCATAGTTTCTATTAATTTGCTTTTCTTTCGATTAAAATTCAACAGGTTTTGCTTTTTCAATAGGGTTTTTTCCCACACCTAACGAATTGCTGCCTCCCAATAGAAAGTCATCGGCAATCTGTTTTTTGAGCGATGAAAATTTTTGCATATCAATCTTATTATCAAGCCAATTTATATTTTCGAGTAATTGGATCGGGAATTAAGTGAGCCGCTTTTCAACATCTATTTCATTTATAATACATTTTTCTTTAGCATCAAAAAACACTTTAGTCCAACAAAATGAATAATTGAGAGCAATGTGAACAATGTCGTAAATATCCTTCGGCTCATCCCTCCCCACCAGGGCAGATAATTTATTCGACAATATGTTGAGTGGCGTGTCAATCCAACCAAAATCACATTTCAATAGCTTACCGGCATAATAGCTGACATCATTTACGAACTCAACTTTTAAGCTTTGTTCATTGCGGGTAATAAACAGACGTGTAAAATCATCGGTGAATAGCGCATTTCGGATGTCAACATTAAAGCATTTTATCATGTTATCCCGAATTTTTTTGATAAAAACAGGATATTCCAAATTGGAGTTGGTGAAAAAATCAAGGTCTTCGCTGTAGCGATGATTCAGATAATACCTACCAAGAGCCGTTCCACCAGTAAGATAGAACGGCATCTCCATTGATTTCCACCATTTTAAAAATTTATCCTGTAGCAGGTATAATGCTTTGTAGTCTTGATTTAACATAGGTGTAATTGCTCCTTAATGAGGCGGATCGCAATTTTTGTATAAGTTCGTCATTGAGCAATTGTTGAATAGATTCTACCGGCAATATATTTATTATTGTAAACCAGGGGTATGATTCCAAAAGTTTTTTAAAGATATCCGCTCTTGAATAATGTCCGGCTTTTTCTTTATTATCCAGCAAAACAGCTTCAATCTCATCAGGGGATATTTTATAATCCCATGCAATCTGTTTGAATATTTTAGATTTTTCGGAGTAATCTTTTGTTTGAATGATTAATGTTTCCATTGTTGCAAGAGGCTGTTGGTATTAGCTTGGAACAGTCTGCATCGCTGCTTCGCGGCGCTCGCAGAAGCCTTCTTCGTGGGGACAATAGTACTTGAATTCCATGCGGAGAATAGCCTACTGCGAGCAAAGCGAAGCAGTCTCTACGAATCCTGGCTTACTGTGATTATCCGCTTGATCCGCGCCTACCCCGTTTTTTTCGGGGTTATCTGTGTTCTATCCCTCACTCCACACCGTCCGTTTGATGTAATCGGTATAGCTCAAAATTATTCTCACCACCTTATCTGAAACATTGGGCATAGAGTAATCAGCAACAGGGCGGAAGTTTCTTTCGAGGGGTTGAGGGTTGAGAAGTTGAGAGGGTTGAAAAGTTGAGACCTTGTTACCCGTATGCTGATATTGCAATTGGACGAGCCCTTGAAGTATTCTCTCGGGGTTCAAACCTACCATCATTACCGATGCTTCTTCCATCGCCTCGGGACGCTCGTGTGCTTCGCGAATGTTGAGTGCGCGGAAGTTCATTATTGAGGATTCCTCGCTTATGGTGCCGGAATCGGATAAAACGGCTTTAGCATTTTTTTGCAAGTGGTTGTAATCGTGAAAACCCAATGGTTTCATCAATTGAATCAAAGGATTGAAGCTTGCGCCCTTTTCTTTGATCATATTGCGGGTTCGCGGGTGGGTAGAAACGATAATGGGCAGCCCGAATTTTTCAGCTACTGTGTTTAGTATTTCAACCAGTTTTTCGAAGTTAGCTGAGTTAATATTTTCTTCGCGATGAGCCGAAACGACAAAATATTTTTCTTTCTGCAGCTTCAGGCGTTGTAACACATCTGAACCATCGATTTTATCCATGTAGGCATTTAAGACCTCAAGCATAGGGCTGCCAGTTTTAATTATTCTATCGGCAGGCAATCCTTCACGCAACAAGTATTCACGGGCAATTGAGCTGTAGGTAAGATTCATATCCGAGATATGATCTACAATCTTACGGTTGCTTTCCTCGGGCACACGCTGGTCGAAGCAACGGTTGCCTGCCTCCATGTGGAAAATGGGGATATGCCGCTTCTTGGCAGGAATGGCACACAAGCATGAATTGGTATCACCCAGTACCAAAAAGGCATCAGGATTTTCCTTTTCCAGGATGGGATCTATGTTGATTAGTATCTGTCCAACTGTCGTGGTTGCATTGGTTCCGGCAGCATTGAGAAAATAATCCGGCTTGCGGAGGCCCAAATCCTCGAAAAAGACTTCGTTCAGTTCGTAATCGTAGTTTTGACCTGTATGCACCAGGATATGTTCTATAGCATCCGAGTTGTCCAATTTCAATATAACCTGCGAAAGGCGAATGATTTCGGGACGTGTACCGACTACGGTAAGGACTTTAAGTTTTTTCATACTTGATCTTTTAGGAACACGGATGAGGCGGATTGGACGGATTTACACGGATAAAAATCTGTGATTATCCGTTTAATCTGTATTATCCACATTCTATGTCATTTCTATCGTTTGTAAATATTTTTCTTTTGAATTCGGGTCATTTTCCAAAATTTAGGAGTAATCCCAATTCTATTTCAGTTGCTTTTAGATAAGAATGCAATTGCCTGATTTTATCTTCGTAGAGCATTGCTAAAAAATGAACACGGATGAGACGGATTTACACAGATAAAAATCGGTGATTATCCGTTTCATCTGTGTTCTATTCAAACTTTCTCAAAAAAAGTATCCGGATCATCGGGGTTGTAGTGCTCGTTAATCCAAAAAATAGTGTACAACTCTTCATCGCCAGTGTTAGTAATGTTGTGTGTAAACCAAATGGGCATATCCACAAAGGATGGGGAGCTCCCGTCCAATTCAAAAGATAAAACCTCATCAGTTCCAATTCTACGCAATTCAATTCTTGCTTTTCCTTTAATCACAGCAAAACGCTCGGCCTTGCGGGTATGAAAGTGATTACCACGAGTGATTCCGGGAACGGTTGTGGAAAAAGACACCTGGCCACCACTGTTTAGTTTAATGGTTTCCACAAAACTTCCCCGATTGTCAGTATTCAGTGTTAGATGGAAGGGGAAAAATGATTCATGGTCAATGTAGCACAAAAATGTGTTCCAAAGATTTCTGTCAAAGGGAGTATCCAGATTTGGAATCATCCCTTTTGTGAAATAATCTTCTTTATATTTTTTGAGTTTGGTGAGCAATGCTGATACCCTGATTTTTGAAGTACTCGAAACGTGGATTGCTTCACAGAGTGTCTCAGAGTTTTTCACAGTATTACTTTGTGTATTCCTTTGTACCCCATTGTGCAACTTTATCTTTTCAATAAAGATGTCAACAAGTTCTGAAACATAAATTAGTTTTATTTCGCCATCAACATCAATTCGAGAAATTTCGCTATGCGTAAGCTGATGACAAAATGTAGCAACCACCGAATTGTAATAAGGATTCCCGAAAGAGCCAAATACATTGGGAATTACAAATCCAGTAAACTGCGCATTGTTTTTATCGGCCCATTGTTCAAATAAAAACCGTCCTTCTTTTTTTGATTTTCCGTAAAGGTTGTCGCGCTCTTCCTGTGTTGACGAGGAGAAAAGTATGTGAGGAGTGGATTTAGCCGATTCACAGGCAGCGATAACTTGCTTTACCAGACCAATGTTCGTTTCATAAATCACCTGCGGATCATTGTGGCGATTCATGGCCGCGAGATGAACAATGGCATCGCACTGGCTCACAAATTTTTTCAGCCTTTCTTCATCCTGGAAAAAAGCATCCTCAAAAGGGATACGCTCAAATTTTTCGGGATAGAGACCGAGGGTATTATAAAGATGCGTACCAACAAATCCGGCCTGACCGGTTATACCTACTTTAATCATATCAATGGAACACAGATGACACGGATTTTACAGATTTACACTGATTTATCGACATCTGCTTTTTTAAATTAAAAAATAATTTTGCTAATCTGTTGCTTATCCTATGAAATCTGTGATTATCTGTTTGATCCGTGTTATCCGTGTTCCAACCATTATGGCTCGTAAATGTGCGTGATATCTTCGTTTAGGATGTCTTTGCGGATTAATGGGAGCTCTAACAATAGGCTCTTCATCCCTTCCACATCCAGCCGTTGGGTATTGTGTGAGGTATAATCTTCGACCGCTGAAACCTTTGCCTCGCCCTGGGTAAAATATTTTCCATAATTCAAATCGCGGTTATCGGCAGGAATGCGATAATAATCTCCCATATCAACAGCCTTGGCCATTTCTTCGCGGTTGACCAGGGTCTCGAATAACTTCTCGCCATGGCGCGTACCGATAATGTTGATAGGATTGCTTGCATTATAGAGCTCCTTGAGGGCTTTTGCCAAAACTTCGACTGTAGCGGCGGGAGCTTTCTGGACAAACATATCACCATTCTGTGCATTATTAAAGGCAAACAAAACCAATTCTACGGCACCAGTAAGCGTCATCATAAAACGTGTCATATCGGGGTCGGTCAAAGTCAGTTTTTTACCGGCCTTGATCTGGTCGATAAACAAAGGTATAACCGATCCTCTTGATGCCATCACATTTCCGTAGCGTGTGCCCGAAAAAACAGTTCCCGTACCATTCAGATTGCGACTTTTCGACACCATCAGTTTTTCGCTAAGAGCCTTGCTCATACCCATCGCATTGATGGGATACACGGCTTTATCGGTGCTTAGAACCACCACATTTTTAACCTGGTTATGGATGGCACTATCAAGCACATTTTCGGCACCCATTACATTGGTTCGCACCGCCTCCATCGGGAAAAACTCGCACGAGGGCACCTGCTTCAGCGCAGCAGCCTGGAATACAAAATCTACTCCCCGCATGGCAGTGTCAACCGACCGCTTGTCGCGTGTATCGCCAATGTAGTATTTGATCTTGTCGTTTTTGTAAAACTGACGCATATCATCCTGTTTCTTTTCATCGCGCGACAAAATGCGTATTTCGGCAAAAAAGTCGGAATCTAAAAATTTCCTGAGTACGGCATTCCCAAAGGAGCCGGTACCGCCGGTAATAAGAAGTGTATTATTTTTGGTCATAATATTTTTTAATCATAAGTTGATAAACTCATCATAACTTACCCCTGATTGCTTACTAATCGATTTTACAGATTTGATGATATTTATTTCTTTCCGGCTCATCCTCAAAATAAAGATCGAGTGCCTCCTTCAGATTTTTGATAGCTTCATCGATAGTGCTACCAAAACTTGACACCTCCACATTCAGGCTTTGCGAAACGAAAAATTTATCTTCCCGAAATACGATGTACTTGATAGTCTTCATATCAATAATTCTCTAAATATTTTAATTTTAACAACAATAATAAATATTTGCGGTAAGATGACGCAAGAAAAAGTATGTAAAAATACCGGGTTGTCAAGTTGCCAGGTAACACTGAACAAGCTGATAACAGGAGCGAAGCGAACGGACAATCTTTTTAACTTCTCCCAATAATTCCATTACGCCTCGAGGTGTTACGCCTGAAAGCGTAATTAGAGGTTGTGTTGCAAAAAAAGTTTAAAAATAGGATCGGAGAAATGATATTTGTTGTGTATCCGTTCTACCAGGCCATCTTCCACAAAAGTTTCGAGGGCTTTTTGTGTAGTGGATACTGCACCGAGCCGGTATTTTTGCGAGGTATCTTTCGAGAAAACCTCATCTACAGCGTTACTTAATGCAAACAAAACTTTCTTACGATAGTTGGTTTGTTTGTGGATAAGTTCCCAATAATAATCTGATTTAATATTCAGGATGCTATTGATGGCTTTGTCAACCTGTTGGATAGTGATGGTTTTTTGCCCTACCACAGCCACAAGTTGCTGCCATATTTCTGCGGCCACAAATTGAATGTAATATGGTATAGAAGCCACTTTTTCTATCAGATAGGTGGCAGTGGTTTCACCCATCAGCATATCAAATTTCGAAAAACGTTGGATAAGATATTTTATCGAGTCTGCAACATTTATCGTTTCAATATTCATCGTTAAAGCTGCATTATAAAAAGCTCTGTTTTTGTTGTTGAACATATCTTTGAGCAAATGGGTACGGCTGCCCAGGAAAAGATAGGATACATTTTTATGATGTTGGATACAATTTCTCAACAATTTCTCGAAAGACTCGCCATTGAGTTTTGTTATTTCCTGAAATTCATCAAAGGCAATGATCCACTGCTGTTTGCCTGCACTAACTTTTTCGGGAAAGTCTATGGTATCTTTCAGGGTTTGTTCGGCATCATGTCCTTCGACCCATGAGAACGAAAATGATGGATTTCCAGAGTGGTCGAAGGTCATGGCCGGAACGATTCCCTTGATGAAGCCGGCCATTTTTTTTACAAGTTTTTCGAACGAACTATTGTGTTGTTCGGCAATGGCAGTTGTGTAGTTTTTTATGAATGTTTCTCTGGAATAAACGCTCATAAAATCGATATAAATGCACGTAAATCCCTCCCTCTCAAGCTCCTTCAATGCTTTGGCTACCAATGATGATTTACCATAACGCCGGGGAGCATAAAGCATCAGATTATTACCACCCTTCAGGGTTTGAACGATGCGTTGCAGCTCCTGTTCCCTGTTATAAAAGTACTCGCCTGAAACGATATTTCCGTAATGGAAGGGGTTCATGATTATTTAAGAGGTTTATCGTTGAGAGGGTTTATGGTTGAGAAAGTTTACATGTTCGTAGATTGGTAATCGTTGTCTGTTGTTTATCCGTACAAACCTGCGCAATCTTTTAGAGGCGGGCAGGTCTGTGTTCTTTTGTTTGGCTTATGCCTATTTTGGTTTAGCATTCCGATCAACCAATACCTATTAACCAATAACGATTAACTATTAACCAATAACAATTAACTTTTTACCCTTGCACAGCTTCGCCCGGTCAGTTACATCAAACATTTTGTAACCTACTGATTATGATACGATTTAATCGCCAAAAAAGTTTCAAAAACTTAATGCGCAAATCGCTATTCGCTTTGCCACAGAAGCAGGTATTCGGTATCAACCTTACCTTTAAGATAGGCTTCGGTTGCTTCGAGTGAACTGGCGCGATAGCTGATTTTACGGTTAATAAGTTTCTCAGCTTTGCTGATGAGTCGAGACAAGTAGTTAGTATCCACCTTGTTGCCGGTGAAGATCAACTCGATATCACCACTTTCAATACCATTGGCATAATCGCCGGTAAGATAAATCCTGCGGATATCACCCAATCCGTTAATTACTTTCTGGATGATGTGGTCGAGACCCAGGTGCTTAAGCAGGATATTGTGGATATCGTTGTAGAATGGATGTTTAGTATTGGCGCGAAAAACTTTTTTCATTCCTTCCTTTCCCGAAGTCAGTAAGCCGGCCTGCTCGAATCGGTTCAACTCCAGACGGATAGCATTGCTCGACTCCCCAAACTCACTTTCCAATCCCCGCAGGTATGCACTGCTGCTCGAATTAAGAAAAAGCCTGGTTAGTAGTTTGATACGGGTTTTAGAAGTGATTAATGCGTCGATCATCTGATTTTTTCAAATTGAGTAGCAAAACTACTCGTAAGATTTTAAAATCCAAATAAATTATGTGTTAAATTTTTCAAAAGGTAAAAAAATGGAGTGATGGAGTGGTGGAGTGGTGGGGAAATGGGAGTTAAATCGCTAATGAGTTAGAATTTGGCCTGCGATGTCATTGATGGTCATTTACCTGCGGTGCCATTGATGGTCATTTGCCTTCGGCGTAATTTATCCGCCAGATGGCGGGAGGAATTAATAGTCATTTAACCAGCAAGGTAATTTACCCTGATTGAACCTTAAACTTCACATAAACAACATGTTGAGATTGATATTTTTAAAATTAAATATGGCGCTTGCTTTTTTGTACCTTTTCGTGCATTGATAGCTCCCGATAGTTATCGGGACGGGGTGATTTAGTGGCATTAATTTTTTGCCACAACCTGTCCCTATTAACGGGAAAAACACCAAATCCCACGAAACTAAGCCACATTTTAATTTAGATTATTTGGATAAAACAATAATATTATCTGCCATTTATTATTTTAGCAATTAGATGTTTAGAATTTTGACATTAGTATTTTGACATTAGTATTTTACAATTCGATCACTAAACTGATAAACAGTCAAAAAATGATCAACCCTTCGGTATCTTTTTGCGGCATTATCAGGTTATCGTATTCACCACATTATGTTATCATCCTGACAAAGCAAACGAAGTGAACGGAAAGCCTGACAACACGAACGCAGCGAACTGCCCATTATGTTAATAAGTTTAATTGGATGAAATTCAGGTTTGGAAAGCATAGGTTGGTAAATTTGCGCCATGGCAAATAATGAAAACATCACTGTAAATAAAACGCAAAACGCTGAATTTGAAAGCCGTAAGAAAGCCCAGCATACACATACCCAAAATTATTTTGAATATGGCAAGGTACCTCCTCATGCTTTGGAACTGGAGGAAGCTGTGCTTGGAGCCCTGCTTTTAGACCAGAAAGTTCAATCGGATATTATTGATTTTTTGCAACCGGAGATGTTTTACATCGATGCCCATCAGCGTATTTACCGTGTAATCAGGGAAATATTTTCTTCGACTGACCCCATCGACATGCTCACGGTAGTTAATGCCCTAAAAAAATCGGGTGAGCTCGAAATAGTTGGAGGCGCTTATTACATTGCACAACTTACCCGTCGCGTGGGTTCGGCAGCAAATGTCGAATACCACGCCCGCATCATCCTGCAAAAGTACATCCAGCGAAAGCTGATAGAAATATCTGCCGAAATTTCAACGGAGGCCTTTGAGGATTCGGCCGATGTATTTGATCTGCTCGACAGAGCCGAACAAAAGCTTTTCTCGATTAGTGAAAATAACCTGCGCCGCGAGCATTCCGATATGCAAACACTGGTTAAAGAGGCCCTGGAAAATATCGAGAAAGCATCAAAACACGATGGCTCCTACCAGGGTGTTCCCTCAGGATTTGCAGAAGTTGACCGTATTACGGCCGGCTGGCAAAAGTCTGATCTTATTGTTCTGGCAGCCCGGCCCGGTATGGGAAAAACAGCTTTTGTGCTATCGATGGCCAGAAATATTTCGGTGGACTACAAACGGCCCGTGGTGGTTTTTTCGTTAGAGATGACAGGCGTACAGCTTGTAACCCGATTAATTGCCAGCGAAACACAGCTTTCGGCCGACAAGCTTAAAAAAGGTGAGTTGAAAGATCACGAGTGGCAGCAGCTCCATTCGCGTATTACCAACCTCATGGATGCCCCACTCTACATCGATGACACACCTGCGCTTTCCATTTTTGAACTTCGCGCCAAAGCAAGGCGTATGAAGCAGCAATTCGACATACAGCTTATCATCATCGACTATATACAGTTGATGCAGTCGGGTACAGATAAAGGGGGTAACCGTGAACAGGAAATCAGTAACATTTCGCGAAGCATGAAGAGCCTGGCCAAGGAGTTGAATGTACCGATTATTGCACTTTCTCAACTTAACCGCTCAGTTGAAACCCGGGGCGGCGTAAAAAAACCATTACTCTCCGACCTGCGCGAATCAGGAGCTATTGAGCAGGATGCCGACATGGTTGCTTTTATTTACAGACCTGAATATTACAAACTCGAAGCTTTCGAAGATAATACTCCCTCGGCAGGCATGGCCGAACTTATTATTGCCAAGCACAGAAACGGGGCACTTGCAGAAGTTAAATTAAGATTTATCGCCCAGTTTGCACAATTTGCTGATTACGACCAGTTCAATGCAAGTGGAAATGATGGGATGAGCCCAAATACTGAATTTGGCCAGAATAGCATAACCATGCAGTCGAAGATAAATTCGACAACTGAGACAGAGGGTGATAACAATGATTTATCTGAATTTAACCGCGATTCCGAAGATGATGGATTATCACCTGACGGGCTAAGCAAAGAACCAACATTTGATCTTTAATATTGTTGAAGGGCTTAATATTTGAAATGGCTAATATTTTAGAGATAGAGTCCCAAAAGCATTTCCCGGCAATACAATAATAGTATCTTTTGATCATTATTATTGGTGCAATAAAACTAACGTTCAGAAATATCATTTATAATGAAGAAATACTTTGTAATCATACTGTTGCTAATATCCTTTTTTCAAGCACAATCAGCCTACCTGCTCATTCCTATGGACAACACCCAAAAAAATCATTTAAAGTCCTATGGCATAGCGTTCTGGATTTTGGAAAATGAGATTGAAATCAGCTGGCTGCTGAATTATCGTGGTGGGAGTTTTATGATACCATACAGTCAGAAAATCGAAAATGAAATTGTGATAAGAGGTGTATCTTATGAAATTATTGCTGATGTGCAGGCCGCTCAAATTATCAATGAAATCAGTAGCCCGGAAATCAATATGGATGAGGTTAAATTGCATAAGGCCCCGAAAATTGCGGTGTATTCTCCTAAAAACCGGCAGCCCTGGGACGATGCCGTTACACTGGCGCTTACCTATGCCGAAATTCCCTATGATGTAGTTTACGATAATGAGATCATTTCGGGGTCGTTGCCGCTCTACGACTGGCTTCACCTCCATCACGAAGATTTTACCGGGCAATACGGCAAATTCTGGCGCTCATTTAAAAATGCTGCCTGGTATCAGGAAGATGTGCGCGTGAATGAAGAAAATGCCAAATCGCTTGGCTTTGATAAAGTTTCGCAACTTAAACTTACAGTGGCAAAAAAAATCAGGGATTTTGTTTCGGGTGGCGGATATCTTTTTTCGATGTGCTCGGCATCCGACAGTTTTGATGTGGCACTTGCTGCTGATGGTGTTGACATTGTTGATGTAATGTTCGACGGCGATCCCGCTGACCCCAACGGACAGCAAAAATTGAACTTCGATAATTGTTTTGCTTTCAAGGATTTCCAAATTGTTTCAAATCCTTACGAATACGAAATATCGAGTATTGATGTAACCGCATCACGACCCCGAACCATCAACGAAAAAAATGATTTCTTCACTTTGTTTGATTTTTCCGCAAAATGGGATCCCGTTCCTACCATGCTTTGCCAGGATCATTTGCAGGTAATTAAAGGTTTTATGGGGCAAACAACAGCATTCAACAAAGACCAGATCAAGCCCAATGTGCTTGTGATGGGAGAATATAAAACCGCCAATGAAGCAAGATATATTCATGGTGATTACGGCTTTGGAACATTTACTTTTTTGGGTGGCCACGATCCTGAAGATTATAGGCATCTTGTCGGTGATCCTCCCACCGATCTAAATCTGTATCCCAATTCCCCGGGTTACAGGCTCATCCTCAATAACGTGCTATTCCCGGCAGCGAAAAAGAAAAAGAGGAAGACTTAAGGGAGATGGGAGAAGGGAGAGGTTGGATGGGAGAAGGGAGAGGTTAGATGGAAGAAGGGAGAGGTTGGATGGGAGAAATTAGAGGTTGGATGAGAGAAGATAGAGGTTAGATGGGAGAAGTTAGAGGTTGGATGGGAGAAGTTAGAGGTTGAATGAGAGAAATTAGAGGTTGGATGGGAGAAGTTAGAGGTTGGATGGGAGAAGTTAGAGGTTGGATGGGAGAAGTTAGAGGTTGGATGGGAGAAGGGAGAGGTTAGATGGAAGAAGGGAGAGGTTGGATGGGAAAAGGGAGAAGATAGAGGTTAGATGGGAGAGGTTAGAGGTTAGAATTTGGATAGGAGAGGTTGGAGTGATGGATGGGAAGAGTGTGAATTGCCCCACGGCTTTAGCCTGGGGGTAAATGAAGGGAGAGGTTGGATGGGAGAAGGGAGAGGTTTGGAGTGATGGAGTGATGTTGAGCGAAGCGAAATCCCGCTTTTGCGGGAGAGTGGTGGAGTGAATTGCCCCATGGCTTTAGCCTGGGGATAAAAGAAGCTTGGGATATTTTCAGGAAAAGTCAATGCTTTCAATAAGGCAACAATTCACTTTTAAAATGTTTAAAACCACTACTATCCGAGTAAATTCAACAGATCCCTTGCCGCATTTGCGGCATACTAATAACAGCTTTTGGTAAAACGCTGTAAAACTTATTATTAAACAGACCTCTCAGTCGCAAGCTTCTTCGAGATGACAGAGCTTTTGCGGGCTTGTTGGGGTGAAAGAAAGCGGGCGCTTTGCGCCCGCTTTCTTTCACCCCATGTACAACAATTGCGATGTCTTTTCGACCAAAACGCACAGCGAAGCGGTGTGTTGCCGGGAGAAATCTATTCCACCTTGTCATTCCGAACGCAATTCCGTCCCGAAAGCTTTCGAGATCAGGATGAAGTGAGGAATCTTTTTTATCTTTCCATCATTTTGTCGGATACTAATGAATTAAAATGACACCGACTCTGGTCCTAATTTTTTATAAATATGGCATCGATCTGCCCCAATGATAAAATGCTGATTAATAACTTTCTCACCGTCTAATATTCCTACAAAATAAAAATCATCTTCAATTCCTTCAAGCAAAATCTGGTAAGTATCGTCCAAAACAGGATACCAATGCCCAATTGGATAGGTTTGATCTTCGTTGTAAGGGATGGTATCATTTATCGAGGGTCTGACAGTATAAAAATCTGTAAGCTCACCACCAGTAACGTTTACACCGACAATCCTAAATTCGTCTGTGCAAATGATCTCGTCCTTATGGTCGTTACCAGAACAGGCTACCAAGAACATAAATATTGCAAATAAGGGAAAGTACTTTTTCATCTGTATAAAATTAGCCACTGCCTGTCCCGATTTTTCGGGAGATGCACGGATGATATTGAATGATGTTTTCATTCATGTCAGTGGGTGTTAATAATTATCAAAGTCTGCCCGTCCTTATGGTTGGAATAATTCATTTTAACAAATTCATTAATTTTTGCAAATTTCTAATTATTTATTAATGAAACCACATCTTTGAAAAATATTACTTTTCGTGTTGCTGCTTTTTCAACATAATGATCCGGTGAAATGCAAATGCTCAAATTTTCTTACTTTCGCGGCCAAATTTACACCATATTTTAAATGAATATTTCTATTATTGTTCCGGCCTACAACGAAGAAGATGCCATACGATTTGGACTGGAAAAGTTTATTGAACTTGGCTACCACGAAAAATATGAGCTCATCTATATCAACGATGGCTCCAGCGATAAAACGGAGGAGATCATTCGTGAGTATCCGGTAAAACTATACAACCACAATGTAAACAAGGGTTATGGTGCAGCGCTTAAAACGGGTATCCGCAAAGCAAGCGGCGATAAGGTGATTATACTTGACAGCGACGGGCAACACGACCCCAAATACATCGAACAGATCATCGGGATGCTTGACGATTACGACATGGTGATTGGCGAACGCGATAATGAGTCGTTTCAGGTTAAAAGACGGCAGGCCGGTAAAAACCTGATCAGGCGTGTGGGCGAGTACCTTGTGGAACAAAAACTTCCTGACTACAACTCAGGCTTCAGGGGTTTCGACAGGGAATTGATAAAAGAAATGCTGCATTTAATGCCAAACGGATTTTCACTATCCACCACCTCTACACTTGCTTTTTTAAAGGAGGGTTACTCCATTGGAACCTTTCCGATAAAAGTTGAGGAACGCATTGGCCGCAAGAGCAATGTAAAAATGGTGAAAGACGGCTCAAAGGCAATGTTGCTCCTTTTCCGTATTATTATGCTTTTCAACCCCTTAAAAATATTTTTCCCCTTTAGTGTAGGTTTCAGTTTCCTGGGACTGGGATGGGGCATGGCAGGCTATTTTATTGCCGGTCGTTTTCCGAACAGTGCCATTATTATTTTAGTATTTGGAATGATGATGTTTTTTATCGGGCTTCTGGCCGATCAGATTGCCATGCTCAACCGCGTGAAAAGATAGTTATGAAGCGATGGGAACTAAATAATCACCGTCAGAAATGGCAGGATAAAGATGTGGAGGCGCACTGGGATCGGGTTTCATTAATTTACATTAGCGAAAACAATAAAGTTAAAGGTGCCCACGATCAACGCTTTCGCGAAACCGTGAAAAACCTTTTGCCTGCCGCTGGTTTAAAAATACTGAACATTACCAGCCGCGATTGTGAGGCCGACGACTACATACAAAAAGCCATGCCCGATGCCGAAGTCATCAATGCTGAAATTTCGGGTGGGCTGATGCGGGAAGCCAAAAAGGTAAGGCCAAATGTTACACAAATAAAAATCGAAACTTATTCGGAGCTCCCCTTTGAAACCGGAATTTTCGACCGTGTTGTTTCGCTCGAAACCCTTGAGCATGTTGCCAATCCTATTCAATTTTTAACGGAACTTAACCGTGTTTCGAGCCGTGAGGCAACACTGGTGCTGAGCTGTCCGCCGGCAACAAGCGAAATACCCTACCAGATTTTCACCGCGCTTTTTGGCGGTCATGGCGAAGGTCCACACAGATTTCCATCATCAAAAGAAGTGAAAATAATGTTCAAAAAAACCGGGTGGAAATTATTGTACCATAAAGGAACCGTACTTTTCCCGGTAGGACCAAAGGCTTTTCAGGATTGGGGTGAACGAATCATTTCAAAATTTCAAAACACATTTATTTCAGAACTCGGAATTCGTCAATTTTATGTCTGCAAAAAGTATTGATAAACTGAAAAAAGTGATGCGCTCGGAGCTGTGCAATCGCTGCGGCTCCTGCGTGGGTTTGTCGGAGGGTAAGATTATTTTCGATGACCGCGAAGGCAAATACCTCCCAAAAATGATCGGGGAAATTAACGATCATACCGCCGACAGGCTTTGGAATGCATGCACAGGTAAGGATTTTTCTTTCCCCGAATATAATGCTCATTTTTACACAGAGGCCGCACATTTTCATGAATATACGGGTTCGTACCAAAATATTTACATCGGCCATGCCAACGATGAGGAGGTAAGACGCAATTCGGCCAGTGGCGGACTTATCTCGGCGATCTTGATTTATTTGCTTGAAAAAGGCAAAATTGACGGGGTGGTTACTTTGCGGATGTCGCACGAAAAACCCTGGCTCAGCGAGCCTTTTATTGCTACCGGCAAAGCTGAAATTCTGGAAGCAGCACAAAGCAAATATACCATCAGTTCGGTAAATGAGATACTTCCCGAGGTGGAAAAATTCAACGGCACCTTAGCCTATGTAGGTATCCCGCCGCAGGTGCAGTCTATCCGAAAGCTTCAAAAAAACAATGATCCATCGGTAAAAAATATCAAATACATCTTCGGGCCATTTTATGGAAATACACTTTATTTTTCTTCGATAAGGAGTTTTCTAAAAACTTATGGCGAAAAAGATTTCACCAAAATCACAAAACTCTATTTCCGTTATGGCGAATGGCCGGGAAATATGCGCATTGAAATGAAATCGGGGCGGGTGATCGAATTGAAAAAATTTCACGCCAACTACCTCATCCCATTTCATGTATTGAAAAACAGCCTTTATTGTACCGATTTTACCAACGAGTTTACCGACATCAGTGGCGGCGATGCATGGGCACCCGTTTACGAAGACCGGGGCAAAGGCTTCTCGATGATACTTACACGCACAAAGCAAGGGCAGCAAATTCTTGATGACATGATTAAGGATGGCCATCTTACTGCCGATATTATTCCTGAAGAAGAAGCCATAAAAATGCACAGCCATGGCTACGACTTCAAAAAGCGGGGAAGCTTTATCAGGATAAAATTCAGGAAACTTACAGGTAAAAGCATTCCTGATTATGGTTATCAGATTAGTGGATTTGGTACAAGCAGGTACATCATGGAGATGATCATCAGCTCGATGTTTGTTTTGATGAGCACGGGTTTAGCCCGATGGACGGTGGAGCAGTTCCCCCCGGGATTTATCGGAAAGCTCTTTGAAAAAGCCAGAACAGCATGGAAAAATTCCACAAAAAAAATAAAACGCGACAAGTTGGGCTCATGAAGAAACACTTTCCAACAATCTTTAAAATTCTATCAACGACCCTGATTCTGTATTTGCTTTTCGCGAATATCAATTTCAGTGGTGAAGAATTTACCCATACACTGGAGCAGATCAACATCAACTGGCTCTTGCTCTCATTGCCCGTGGTAATTGTTGTTTTGGGAATTAAAAGCCTTCGCTGGCAGGCCATCATTTCAGCCGAAGGCTATGCTTACAGTCATTTTAAATCGTTCAGCGCCTATCTTGCCTCCTACAGCCTTGGGGTGGTTACTCCAGGAAGGCTTGGCGAACTGTTGAAAGTTTATAATCTAAGAAAAGACCAGCCCGGTATTGACGTAATCATGGCATTTCGCACGGTGGTTTTAGACCGATTATTCGATATGTTCTTTTTGGTGTGGTTCGGACTTGCCGGGGTAATTTTTTACTTTAAACCCTTGGGCTATTTTAAGGCAGCTCCAGCCCTGTTAATATCATTTATGTTGGCTTTCGCCGGATTGCTTGTTGGAAACCTCATCTTAAAATTTATCAGGGAAAAATATTTTAAGTCGAATGCTACCTTGCAATTTCTTCAAAGTTGCACTGCAAAAATGCTGTCCTTTAAAAACCTAAAAGCATGGCTGGCCACCGCCATAGCTTATGCCATTTACTTTGCCGGAATTAAAATGCTGTTTTTAGCGCTCAATATCCCCATCAATTTCCTGGAAACAGGATTTATCATCAGCCTTATCGGATTGATTTTATTGTTACCGATTTCGGTAGCCGGTTTTGGAACCCGTGAGGCCGGGCTTGTATTTTTGCTCTCCTTTTATACCATCAATCCCGAAATTGCCATTAGTTTTTCGCTGCTCCAATTCCTCACCTTTTTTGTGTGGGGTGGAATTGTAGGACTTATTTTTTGGATGGTTTCACCAGTGCCACTGGGGATTATCAGGGAAGACTCAAAAAAAATCTGGGAAAAGATAAAAGGAAAGCGTTAAATAGGGTCTGCTGAAAAACCTGTAATACTTTAACAACTTGGATTTTGGGTAAAAATGTTGTATTTCAAATACAAGGGTTTTAATGGATACCTGCAAACTTCCTTGCTTTTAATATTCCGGTGCGTTGCACCTTTGTTTTACCTGATCAGAAGGATATCTACAAAGATTAGCGGTGCTCTGCACCTGTAGGATGAGCCACAGCGTGGCGGCAATACTCGCCTCGCGGCGAAGCGGGTTTGTAGAAAATGGATTCATCATTGTATCATGAGGTGCAGCCCGCCTTGCCGGACGAGGCAGGAGCACCGACAATATTAATTAATGGAACAAGGTCGAGTTTTTCAGCAAGCTCTAAATAAATCCCGAGCTACTAACCCTGTAAAAACAAACTTCGCATTTAGCATTACTTAGTGAGTCTTTGTGTTCTAAGTGCCTTGTGGTAACTTTCCAAAACTTAACACTTAGACACCCAGTACACCAAGCAGCACTAAGTATTAATAATAAAAAAATGGAACCTGACTTATTCCCTCCATTATAAAATTGACGTTAATGGGACAGGACAAGGAATTTTAAATCTTCATATCATTTAAAAACAATAAAACTATTTTTGTGTCTGGAAATATTCAGTTTCAAAAAGTAAATGTATGAATCGTATAAAAAAATCAGCTTACATTTCTCTCATTATTGTGATATTGCTGAGTGTTTTTATCAGCTACCAGCGAATTTCACACCAACACAATAATTACCTCTCCTACGACAACTTTGGCTATTACATGTATCTGCCTGCACTTTTTATTTATGATGATATTAAAATAAAAGATTTTAGCTGGGTCGAGGATATTAACCAAAAATACAACAGTACCGCCACCTATTACCAATTCGATCTTGGCAACCAGGACAACAGAGTGATCAGGTTTTTTATGGGGATGTCGATACTTTACCTGCCCGGATTTGCTGCCGGGCACATCATTGCGCTGAACAGCGATTATCCCGCCGATGGCTTTTCTGATCCATACTATTGGGGTTTGCTTGGCTGGAGTCTAATCTTCCTTATCATCGGAATTTTCTTTTTACGAAAGGTATTGCTGGAATTCTTCAGTGATACAGTAACTTCCCTGACCTTGATTTTCCTGTTTGTTGGAACCAACCTTTATTTTTTCTCGGTCATGGGCAACGACACACCCCATGTTTATTTATTTGCAGTTACCGCTATCCTAACCTGGTTTGTAATTAAATGGCACAAGGAAAAGAAAACAGGCTACGCCATTGCCATGGGATTTTTTACCGGCTTGCTCATCATCAGTCGCCCAAGCGAAATTACTATCGCTTTTCTGATTTTATTATGGGGAGTAAATGGTTGGAAAGCATTGAAAGAAAAACCGGCCGTATTTTTCAGGTATTGGAAACAAATACTTTTGTTTATAGCCACAGGACTGATTTTCCTGGTTTTGCAAATGCTTTATTGGAAAACTGCCACAGGGAATTTAATTTTCTTCCCATATAACGATCCTGGCTCTGCCCTGGACTTGTCGCATCCTCGGTTTTGGTGGGTACTGTTTAGTTTCCGCAAGGGCTGGTTAATATATTCACCGCTTATGATTTTCGCCCTTTGGGGATTTTATTTTATGTACAAGAAAAACAGGGAAATATTCTGGGCCATCTTTGTGGTTTTCCTCTTGAACCTGTATCTTATCTCTGGATTCACAAGCCTTATCAGTTATGGTTACAGGGCCTTCATCCAGGCGTATGCCTTGCTGGCCATCCCCCTGGGATATTTCATTCAGTTTCTACTCACTAAAAAAACAGTTGTAAAAATTGCTGCAACCATCATCTTTATACTTTTCGCTGTACTCAATATTTTTCAAGCCAGGCAAATCGCCATGGGGATCATTCATGGTTCACGAATGACTAAAGAATATTACTTTGCTACTTTTTTTAAAAATCATGTAACAGATCAGGACAGGAAGCTTTTGCTCATCAAGCGCTCAGAAACCGGCATCGACATTTTTCCTGATGAGGAAAGTTATAATATGAAACAATTAGGGTTTGAAAGTTATGAAGAACCTGTGCAATACAAGGAGCAGTTTTTTGATACAAGCATTGTTTTCCACGGAAAATATTCAATTAAACTTGACAGTGCTTATGTTTATACACCAGCAATCAAGGCTACTTTTGATGAGATTACCGATGATTACTATGCCTGGATACGGGCTTCTGTAAAGTTTTACCCCACCGAAGACCTGGCCGGGCACGACCTGTTTCTCGTGGTAACCTTCGCCTACGATGGTGTAGCGCATAAATGGAAAAGTATGAGTACCGATAGAATGCCCGAACCCATCAGGCTCAACCAATGGAACACCATGACTTTGGATTACCTGACCCCGGAAATCCGTTCGCGGGATGAAAAACTAAGTGTGTATGTTTGGAATCCCCGCAACGCAAAGGTCTATATTGATAATCTGGAAGTGGAGGTTTTTGAGAGGAGAAGGTAGAGGGGAGAGGGGAGAGGGGAGAGGTTAGAGGTTAGAGGTTAGAGGTTAGAGGTTAGAGGTTAGAGGTTAGAGGTTAGAGGTTAGAGGTTAGAGGTTAGAAGTTAGAGGTTAGAGGTTAGAGGTTAGAGGTTAGAGGTTAGAGGTTAGAGGTTAGAGGTTAGAGGTTAGAGGTTAGAGG
>Ga0307990_1000543_pt1 | contig 33340 bp, 22 predicted proteins | sample EllFjometagen129_FD_203168 | JGI IMG/M metagenome (GOLD analysis project Ga0307990, IMG submission 203168) | Marine microbial communities from Ellis Fjord, Antarctic Ocean - #129 | ecosystem: Environmental > Aquatic > Marine > Unclassified | place: Southern Ocean | collected 2014-10-08
AACTGAGCAATCAACCAATGGGCACCCCAAAGACTTTATTCGCAATATAATTGCCGATGATCTATCCACTAATAAACACGCTGGGCGACTAGCCACCAGATTCCCTCCGGAACCTAATGGTTATCTGCATATTGGCCATGCTAAAGCCATCTGCCTAAATTTTGGCGTGGCCGCAGAGCAGGGCGGAGTATGCCATCTGCGTTTTGACGATACCAATCCGGTAAAAGAGGAAAATGAATTTATTGAGGCTATCAAGGGCGATTTGCGTTGGTTAGGCTTCGACTGGGGTAACAATGAATTCTACACTTCCGATTATTTTGAGCAACTATATCAGTGGGCAGTACAGCTTATTAGTGCAGGCAAGGCTTATGTCGATGATTTAAGCGGTGACGAGATGCGCCAGATGCGCGGAACCTTGACCCAACCCGGCACCAACAGCCCCTACCGCGAACGCAGCGTTGAGGAGAATCTCGACCTATTCACCCGTATGCGCAACGGTGAATTCCCCGATGGGGCAAAAATCCTGCGTGCCAAGATAGATATGGCAGCAGCCAATATGAACCTGCGTGATCCGGCGATGTACCGCATCCTCCACGCCCACCACCACCGCACCGGCAATGAATGGTGCATCTACCCGATGTACGATTTTGCCCACGGTCAGTCGGATTCAATTGAGCACATCACCCATTCAATCTGCACCCTGGAATTTACCGATCATCGCCCACTATATGATTGGTTTATCGAACAACTGGGGATATTCACGCCGCACCAGTATGAGTTTGCCCGCCTCAACCTCGGCTACACCATAATGAGCAAACGCAAGTTGCATCAACTGGTGAGTGAAAAACATGTTAGCGGCTGGGACGACCCACGCATGCCCACCTTAGTTGGTATGCGCCGCCGTGGCTATCCATCCACAGCGATTCGCGCTTTTTGCGAACGTATCGGCGTCGGCAAAAGCGATAGCTGGATTGACATGAGCGTTCTCGAAGACTGTGTGCGCGAGCAACTAAACGAGAGCGCGCCGCGCGCTATGTGTGTCATCAACCCACTAAAGATAGTAATAACTGACCTGCCCGAGGATCATCAAGAGCTGTTTGATGCGCCGATTCATCCGCAACAACCGGAAATGGGTCGGCGTCAGATAGCGTTCAGTCGCGAAATATACATCGACCGCGATGATTTCATGGAAGATCCACCGAAGAAATTTTTCCGCCTCGCCCCCGAGCGCGAAGTACGCTTACGCTATGGCTATGTCATCAAGTGCAACGAGATTGTGCGCGATGAACACGGCGAAGTGATTGAGTTGCATTGCACCCATGATCCAGCCACACTAGGAGCTGCCCCGGAAGGGCGCAAAGTTAAAGGGATAATTCACTGGGTCTCTCAACAACATGCACTGCCAGTCGAGGTACGCCAGTATGATCGCCTGTTCAGTGTAGAAAACCCTGGAGCCAGCAAAGAAGGGGTAGATTTCCTTGATGAGATAAATCCAGAATCCCTGAAAATAATCAGCGGCTGTTATGCCGAAGCTGGCCTGGCGCTGGCGCAACCAGGGATCACCTATCAGTTTGAACGCCTCGGTTATTTTTGTGCCGATTACGACTCCAGCGCTGAGGCACTGATATTTAATCAGACAGTCACCTTGCGTGATACGTGGCAAAAAAAATAGTAGCTGCACAAATCTTAAATCTATACCGCATTAGAGCAGAAAAGAGACAATCATGAGCTTACGTGTTTACAATACCCTCGAAGGTCAAAAAGTTCCATTTGAACCACTGCAACCTGGCAAAGTGGGAATGTATGTATGTGGAGTAACAGTTTACGACTATTGCCACATCGGGCACGCGCGCGCTAACATTGTCTTCGACATTATTTTTCGCTATTTGCAGTACAGCGGCTACGCCGTTACCTACGTGCGCAACTACACCGACGTTGACGATAAAATCATCAACCGCGCCAATGAACGCGGCATCACCTGTCAACAGCTATCAGAAGAATTTATCCAAGCCTTTGATGAGGATATGGCGCGTCTGGGCCTCAATTTGCCAACCGTCCAGCCTAAAGCCACAGAACACATCAGCCACATCATCGCTTTGGTAGAAAAACTTATTGCCAACGGCAAGGCCTATGCAAGTGATGGCGATGTCTATTTTGCCGTGGAAAGTTTTAGCGAATATCTCAAACTGAGCAAGCGCAATCTGGATGAAATGCAGGCTGGTGCCCGCATCGCTCCCGGCGAAAAAAAACGTAACCCTATGGACTTCGCTTTGTGGAAAACCGCCAAACCCGGCGAACCATCATGGGATTCTCCGTGGGGACAAGGGCGTCCGGGCTGGCATATCGAATGTTCGGCGATGGGGATGGAATACCTCGGTGAATCGTTCGATATTCACGGTGGCGGTAAAGATCTGGTGTTCCCCCATCATGAAAATGAGATCGCTCAGAGCGAAGGGGCAACTGGCAAACCCTTTGTCAAATATTGGCTGCACAACGGCTTTGTCAATGTCAACAAAGAGAAAATGAGCAAATCGCTGGGCAATTTTTTCACCATTCGCGATATTTTAAAAAGTTATGATGCAGAGATCGTCCGCTTCTTCATCCTTTCGGCCCACTATCGCTCGCCAATCGACTTCTCCGATCAAAACCTTAAAGAGGCGCGCCTCGGTCTCACCCGTTTTTATGAAGGGTTACAAGCCACCGCTGAAGCTCTGAGCAGGTGCTCAGACAGCGATATCCAGGTCGCTGATGGTGCTGAACTTGAAGCCAAATTTCGCGAAGCCATGGACGACGACTTCAATACCGCGCTGGCCATCGGTCACCTGTTTGAGGGTGTGCGCACTATGAATCGCCTGCTAGCGACTAAGAAATTGAGCAAAAAAGCTGATGTTGTCGCGGCGCTACGCTCACTGCACACCACCTTCATCAGGTTGGGTGATGTCCTCGGACTGTTCGCCTCAGACCCGCAAAAATGGCTGGATCAGCAAAACCTAGCCGCTTTAGCCGATCTTGGCATTACTCCAGAGCAAATAGAGGCTTCGATTGCCGCACGCCTCCAAGCACGCGCTACCAAAGACTTCGCCCGCTCCGACGAGATTCGCGACCAGTTAGCCGCCCAGGGGGTACTGTTATTGGATAGCGCCAGCGGCACCACTTGGAAGATAAAATAAACGGGATCACTTCTTGATCGAAAGTGATCAAAAAATATTCTGAGTAGCACTAATCTACCGCTCTGTTTCCCGTATTCGTCATACTCGCGAAAGCGGGTATCCAGAGGTTTTGCATAGTTTTCTAGACTCCCGCCTGCGCGAGAGTGACGACCTTTTGGCGATAGCGGAAGATTAGTATTAATCAGGAAAAATATTACCTAATATGAAATAAACACTGATCTTGGCAACACCTTCAATGCTATGTTGATAACAGACCATTTGTTGCTAAGATCTATCCTGATTAGTGCTAATCATATAAATTAATTTTTACTTGTTACTGCACCATCAATGCTTACGGGATTAGCACCCATGGCAATTACAGCTTCACAACCAAATAGCGCACCCCTTCTAGCCGCCTCCGGGATTGAGCGCTTCCAAAAGTATTCACAGCTCGCCAATGTGAACAACGATGTAGCTGCGCCTAGGCTTAACGGCGTTACCACCCAGACGGCGCAAGAGAAGATTGATCAGGTGCAGCTGAGTCCGGCCGCACGTCAAGCCTATGCCACAGCTGAGGCGAGTGCCAAACCTGTTTTCAGCCCAGAGTTGGAACAACAAACTTCTGCATCACAACCAGTAGCCAGCGCTGCCGATATTCCACAAAGCAGCCAGCAAAGACTTAGTGCAAACTCCGCTACCGCGACAGATACCCCGTATACCGCTTATCAACAACCTGCGGTAAATAGCAGTGATAGCGACAGCGCGAACCGCGATACCGCATCCAATAGCGTGGACTCGGTTCATTTATCCCCCGAAGCCCAGCAACAGCTAATGAAACTCGCCCAGCGTGACCGTGAAGTGCAAGTACATGAAGCTGCCCATGCGGCAGTAGGTGGACGTTACACCGGCGCGCCCAAACTGAGCTATACAACTGGCCCTGATGGCAAGCGCTATGCTGTTTCCGGGGAGGTAAATGTTGACATGAGTGAGATTCCCGGCGACCCGGCAGCTACCATCAAAAAAGCGGAAACCGTCCATGCAGCGGCTCTGGCTCCCGCCCAACCATCAGCGCAGGATCGCAATGTTGCGGCAAAAGCGCTGCAGATGAAAGCCGAGGCGCGGGCAGAGCTTATGGCTGAATCGACCACAACCAGCACAGAGATGCTCGAAAACTCAGCAACAACAGCACCACAATCAACCTCAGGCATTAGCCTATTTAAGGGAGTAATTGCTTGATTTTGCTAAAACTGCTTCAATTGTAATTGGCAACCACGGAAAAGGACACAAGGTGCGCCATGCTTTTGTCGGGAGCATGACCAAGCGGTTACTGCGTAAAACGTTGCGACCGATACTGGTGGTACCGCTACCAACAAAATAAGACAACACACAAATACCGCTATCAAGGTAATACGTTACCTGATGGCGGCATGTGCCAAGCAACTTCAACCTATTCTTCTTCGTCCCAAGCACCAACAATCTCACCAACCAGATCATATTCCGCAGTATCGGTTATCTCCACGGCAACGATATCTCCAACTTTAGCCTGCCCAGCGTTGATATACACAATACCATCAACCTCTGCGGCTTGACCCCGGCTGCGTCCTTGCAATAACAATTCGGTCTCAGCGCTGTAACCTTCAACCAGGACATCCATAACCTGTCCGAGCAGCTGGTGCTGTTTATCCGTTGAGATATGTTGTTGGACCTGCATCAACTGTTGTTGACGCTCCTGCTTCACTTGTTCATCAACCTGATCCGGAAACGTTGCCGCACTGGTGCCATGCTCCTGAGAATAGCAGAAAACTCCCACGTGATCAAAATATCCGGTACTGACAAATTCCAGCAATTTGTTGAATTGCGCAGCTGTTTCTCCGGGGAAACCCACGATAAACGAAGTCCGTAAGGTGATCTCGGGAATACGTTGCCGAATACGTTGGATCAGATCACGCAGTTCAGCTTCATCAATGCGCCGATTCATCTGAATCAGGATATCATCATCAATGTGTTGCAGGGGCAGGTCCAGATAGTTACAGATCTTCTCCTCGGTTGCTATCAGCTCAATAAGCTCTGCACTCACGCCATCGGGATAAGCATATAACAGACGCAACCACTTCAAATCGTCAATCTTAACCAGTTCTCGCAACAACTGTTCCAGGCTGCTACCGTCATCAAGATCGTTGCCAAAAGCGGTTATATCCTGAGCAATTAAGTTGATCTCCTGAACCCCTCGTGCAACCAACTCACGCACTTCTACCACAATTGATGCAATGCTGCGCGAGCGCAACTTACCGCGCAATTGTGGAATTATGCAATAAGAACAGCAGTTTGAGCAGCCTTCGGCAATTTTCACATACGCAGTGTAAAATGGGGTGGCTTGTACCCGCAAGGTGGTGTGATCGTACGAGCCACACGGAGGTGTAACCGCTTGCAGTTGCTGTGGATTATTCTGCCACTGATCGATCAACTCAACGATCCGCTCGGCATCGCTAGTCCCCATAAAAAGATCAACTTCCGGCATCTCCAGGGCTAACTCATGCTGATAGCGCTGCGCCAGACAACCACAGACAATCAGCATTTTACACGCCCCATCATCCTTGAGACTGGCGGCTTCGAGAATCGTATCCACCGATTCTTCCTGCGCATCGCTGATAAAAGCGCAGGTATTAATAATAAGAATCTCCGCCTCTTCTTCGTTAGCGGTAATCTCAAAGCGCTCCGACACGAGATGACCAAGAATGACTTCAGAATCAACTAAATTTTTCGGGCAGCCCAAACTTATCAGGCAGACTTTTTGTTTACTCATATTTCATTACAACCAGTTGGGTTAAATTGCAGTCAACGCCATGCTCGTGTACTACGAACGCATATTAACAAACTGCAGCTCAACGCCTACATCGGCACCTTTAAGCAGTTGCATCACGTTCTGCAGATCATCAATTTTTTTTGCTGATACGCGAACCTCATCGTCATTGATCTGTGGCTGCACCTTCAGCTTGGTATCCTTGATCAACTTGATAATCTCTTTGGCTTTCTCTTTGGAAATACCCTGCACCAGATTGATGTTCTGGCGCACTGAAAGACCTGACGCATTTTCGACTTTGCCAAAATCCATACACTTGGCCGAAACCTGACGGCGAGTCAACTTACCTTTAAGAATATCGACTATCGCTTGCAGCTTATAGTCATCAGCGGCAAGAATGGTAATGCTATCTTTGTTGAGAGTAATCTCGTTACTGGTACCCTTAAAATCGTAACGTTGATCAACCTCTTTACAGGTTTGGTTAACTGCGTTATCTACCTCTTGCATATCTACCTTAGAAACAATGTCAAAACTAGGCATCGACAACCTCCTTACTTGATTAAGTACTTGATAGAAAATTGGAATTCACAGCACACTAATTGGAATTTCGACCCACGTATTAAGAGTTTGGCGCCATGGACGGCGAAAACAAGCCCCATGAATGGGTTTATACGACCCTTGATATGGGGGTTTTAATTCCATCATGCTGAATAATCACGAGTAATTATTTAAAATCTAGCGTCAAATCGGCAGGGTTTACCACATCCACCCCGGCTGGAACAGTAAAGCTAAATTGATCCAGCGCCAGTTGTTGATTTATCTTGATGTTGCGAAACTCCAATTGGGTCTTATTACCTGTAGGATCGACGATGGTCGCACTGTGCAGCGGAAATCCTGACTGTTGCGGCGCAATACCCAGCCAGCGTGGCACTTCCAGTGTCAAACTGTGGATATAAACCGACGGCTGCAATGGTGTCAGCAGCAGTTGGTAGTAACCGCCGCCATCACTGGACAGCTCTGGAGCAAATTCAACGACAAAATGACTGGATAACTGACCCAGATTGCGCAAAAACAGCAGCGGATCCTCGCTGTAGTAGCTTTTATCATTAACCTCTGACACCATCACCTGATTATTATCTGGCAGATAGACCCACAGGGTTTTACCATCGGAAACAACCTGCTGTTTGTTGGGTACTGCATATATCCAATGAAACAGGGTACTGGAAATATTAGTGCTGTTGTGATCAAAAGCCATCGCCATGGTCCCACGTCCAGTTTGGGTGCGATTAAGGCTGGCAATCGATGCCTTTTGATAAAAATCGGCCTGAACATCCTGAACCGTTTGATCCTCACTACCAGCACAAAAACGCTGTTGAAGACGCTCCATCAACTGGATAGCACTAATATCACTGGCACTAACCCAGAGTGGAGAAATTAACAGGGAGATCACTAACAGAATAACTGTGCGCATGCACGTTTCCTTTCCGGATAAAAAATAATCAACCAAAATGGTTAAAGCCTTGAGTGTGGATCGTGCACCGTTGCCCGTTGCTGTCCAACTGTTGTAAACCGCCAGCAAAATCCTGAATTGTACCAATATCAGTAAGACTGAGCTCTAGCTGCTGAGCTAAATCAGCCACAGCATTGCCGTGCTGTGGTGACACACAAAAGAGTAATTCGTAGTCTTCACCACCACGCAGCACCAGCTCCTCATCTTCAGGATGCTGGCGCAAATGTTGTTGTGTCACAACAGAGAGAGGGATTTTACGCCGATCTATCAGCGCACCACAGTGCGACTTTTCCAGGATGTGCCCGAGATCAGCGCATAAGCCATCCGAGACATCTATCATTGCCTTGGCCAGCTTACGCTCTGCCAGCTGTTGTCCCAGCTGCAGCCGTGGTGTCGGAGTATGGTGGCGCTGAGCAAGATAATCATCGGGTATAATGCCGCGTTGCAGCTGCGCCAGAGCCAGAGCACTATCGCCCAGGGTGCCAGACACATAGATGTGGTCGCCCACCTGCGCGCCACTGCGTTGCACCACCTGATCAGCCGCAATACTACCCTGCACCGTAACCGAGACAATGAGCGATCCTGTGCTGCGACAGGTATCGCCCCCACACAAAGTAGCACCGGCGGCCGCTATTTCATCAAGAAAACCCTGAGTAAACTGCTCAATATCGGCAAGCGCCATATCTTCCGGCAAAGCGACCCCTAAAAAAAGGTGGTGCGCACTACCACCCATAGCGGCGATATCGCTCAAATTTACCGCAGCACTTTTACGCCCCAGTTGATACAGAGAGGTCCAACAGCGCCGAAAATGGACATCTTCAATGAGCAGATCCTTGGTGGTCAACAGCACATGTCCCGACGGCATAGTTGTAGCAGCACAATCGTCACCGATACCCACGCATACGCTGGAGTCTGCTTGCACCTGACGGCTGATCATGTCTATCAAGCCAAATTCGCCAACTGTTTTCAAATCATTCATTTTATGGGTGTCATTCATCGCACTTAGCTTAAGCAACCAGTGAATAAAAGTCCAGCAGAGAGCAACATCACCGGGTAAAATTTACCCACAATACCCAACATCAGCTGTTTACTCTAAACCCTCAAACCTATTAACCGCTGCCTTGAACTCACTGGGCAAACGGCGCGGCTTGTGGGCAGTGTAATCAAAAGCAATCAAGGTTGTCGTACCACTTGCCGTTATCTGGCTGTCACGCTCGATACGATATTCCATGGTAATGGATGAGCGCCCCAGCGCTACAATGCGCACTCCGATTTCCAGCTGATCGGCATAAAACATTTCCGCCTGATATTTTACCTGCGCTTCGGGCAGAATGATGCCACAACCACCAATATCCAGCTCACTGAAATCTCCCAGATGGTGCAAATATTGAATCCGCCCATCTTGAAAAAAGTTCAGCACCGCAGAATTAGCTACGTGGTTGCCATAATTAATATCGCTGATATGTACTTGATACGGCATGACGAACTTAAATCCATCCATCGTCTTTTCTCCATGTATTTACAGTAAGTTATCACGACCGCAGGATTTAGCGGACAATGTGTGTTCAATTATTTACAATGTACACGGGTTTTATACTTAAAGATTTGTTCAGTTATTGCGCAATTTTTTAGGATTTTTCACCATGTCATACTAAAACTTGTTATCTTGCTGCCGCGCATTTATAGTTGCGGCTGAGAAATTGACTAAATAATAATTAGGCTTGTGAGACCATACATGATGAAATCAATAGATACGAAATATATCGGCGCCCATGTCAGCGCCGCCGGTGGCGTGTTTAATGCGCCCCTCAATGCTGCTGCGCTTTCTGCCACAGCCTTTGCACTATTTACCAAAAACCAAAAGCAGTGGAACGCGCCACCCTTAACCGCTACGACCATAGAGCAATTTAAGCTTAACTGCCAACTTAACCATTACACTGCTGAGCAGATACTACCGCACGACAGCTATCTAATCAATCTTGGGCATCCAGAAAGCGATAAGCTGGAAAAATCGCGCGCTGCTTTTTATGATGAAATACAGCGCTGTGAACAGTTGGGGCTGCGTTATCTGAATTTTCATCCCGGAAGTCATCTGAAAGCACTGACGGAGAGCGAATGTTTAGCCCGCATTTCTGAGTCGATCAACCTGGCATTACAGCGCAGCACCACAGTAACTGCGGTAATAGAGAACACCGCTGGACAAGGGACAAATCTGGGCTATTGCTTTGAACAGCTCGCCCAGATAATTGAACTGGTCGATGATAAATCCCGCGTTGGCGTATGTTTGGACACCTGTCACACCTTTGCTTCCGGCTACGATTTGCGCGGCAGCAGCGCCTGTGACACCACTTTTGCCAAATTCGGAGCCAGTGTAGGCTTCGAATATTTGAAGGGGATGCACCTCAACGACAGCAAAAGCAAGTTCGCCAGCAAAGTGGATCGCCACGCCTCGCTAGGTGCGGGAGAGATTGGCTGGGAATGTTTCGAGTATATTATGCTCGACCCACGCTTCAACAACATCCCCCTGATTTTAGAGACTAGCGTCTCACAGCTCTGGGCACAGGAAATTGCCACATTAAAAGGGTTTAGATAAAGTAACTATAATTATTCAGCACCTCTTCAGATTGGTACGCATTCCCCATAGCAAGGGTGTTTGTCGTCATGGACGGCGACAACAAACCCCATGGATGGGTTTATGTGTCCCTTGTTGAGGGGATTGCGTACCTATCATGCTGAATAGTTACAAGTAACTTTAAGTTATTTACAGCAACATGGCTTGAGCTTCGGCACGTGGCATTGGTTCCACTGTCAGAATCTGCTGTTCCCCGGCGCAGCTGAGCAATACTTCAACCTGCTCCTGTTGCGCTCCCTTACCATAGGAAGCCACGATAGCCGCGCCTCTGGCCAAATCATCAGCCTGCGCATCGCCGCTGATAACACCAAGAGGACCGGAAAAATTGCAACAGCGCAGCAACAAACCACTTTCTCCAGCCAAGCGCTTCAAAGCTTCATTGCTGGAGCGATTGCGCCCTAAGGTTAATTTAGCTGCGGTCGAAAGACGAAACGGACGCCCCAGTTTAAGTAACTCAATGTCGTAAGTACCGCACTCCGGATTATGAGCAAACAAATCCTTCAAGCGCCCGGAAAACGAGTTTTCAGTAAGCACACAACCCCCACCCGAGGATGGGTAATCAGTTACCCCGAGCTCTGCGGCCAACTGCTCCTGAGCCTTACGCGAACGCCCTTGAATATCCAGTAGTTGTTCACGATCAACAAGACCGGCTTCTTCTATCGGCGTCACCGGCAGCAGCTTGGCACTTAGCGGGCGTAAAATCTTGCCTGCCCAGGTAGACGCCTTATTGACTGCCATCAGCGCTGTTTGATTTTGACTTTTGGGACGCTGCCCCAGCACTTCGCCAGAAAACAGAAAGTCATAACCCTGCTCCTGCATCACCTTACCGGCAAATTCAAACATCTGCGCGTGACAGTCTATGCAGGGATTCATATTACGCCCATAACCGTAGCGCGGATTTTTAACCATCTGCAGGTGTTCAGGACCAATATCCATAACTTGCAACGGTAAATCGTAGCGTTGAGCTGCGCTGCGCGCTTTGTCACAATCGAAAAAAGGGCTGGTAAAACAGATACAATACACCTCTATCCCCTGACGCCGCAGTAACAGTGCTGCCAAGATACTATCCAACCCACCGGAAAAAATGCCCAACGCTTTTACCATTTACCTGTCTCTCCACGAAAAAAGAAGCAGGTAGCCACTACCGGCAACCTGCTTCCTGAGTATATATATCCTATTGCGGATCTTGATTCGAACTTACCGAGTTTTAACTAGCGCTGATGACAGCGTTTACAGTTACCTTGCGCCCTGAAGGCACGCTTACCATTATGGCAAAAACCACACTGCTCACCGGCATAAATATTTTTCATGTGAATGCTGACTGTCCCCTGCTTCTGTTTCGGGAATAGTTGTGGATTATGACATTCACGGCACCCCTTAGTCACAGCATTATGCACAGTACCGTCAAATACAACATTTCCCCTAGATGCTTTAGAGAAATCCAAGGTTCGCCCTTTAGGCACCGCGTAGACACTGGTGGCCACTGCCGCAACTAATATAAAGCTTAACAACGTTACCATTTTTTTCATAAACTTTTCCTTTCGTGTTTCTCACAAAAAACATCCTGAGTAGAGCTAATCTTCCGCTCTGGTTCTGTTCCCCGTATTCGTCATCCTCGCACTTTATAACGTCATCCTCGCGAATGCGGGGATCCAGAGGTTTTGCATAGATTTCTAGACTCCCGCCTACGCGAGAGTGACGACCTTTGTGACGATAGCGCAAGATTAGCATTAATTAGGAAAAACATTAACAATAATTACACACATTATGGCAAACAATCAGCCAACAATTGTAGCACATGGGTAACCTGTTGCGGCAAATTAGCATGATTTATCGAATCTTGCAGTTGCATCATGCACCCCGGGCAGGCAGAAGCCACAATGTCGGCTTCACTTGCAGCAATGCCGTCCGCTTTACGCGCGCCAATTTTACGACTGGTGTCGTAGTGGTAAACGGAAAAAGTTCCCCCCAGACCACAACATTTGTCAGCGCCATCCATTTCGACAAACTCCACATTGGGCAGCGCCTTGAGTATTGCCCGTGGCTCTGCGGTTATCCCTTGGGTGCGCAAATGACAAGGATCATGGTAGGTGACGCGCTTTTTCTGTGCACATGGTGGCAACTGAGCCAATTTATCCAGTAGACCGTTATCGACAAGAAACTTGTTTATATCAACAACCTTACCAGCCATCTGGGCGTATTCGCCACCCATCTCATGGTAATGTTTGCCCACCCCCGCATAACACGAGGCACAGGCAGTCACTATTATCTGCGCAGTTGACTCTTGGCTGAAGGCAGCCACATTGGTATCGGCAAGCTGGTCTACTGTCTGAGCATCACCAGCAGCGATAGCGGGCAAACCACAACAACCCTGCTGTTGGGGGATAACCAGCGGATAGCCCATGAAGCGCATTACCTTGACCAGCGCCTCGCCGACTTCAGGATAGGTGTAATTGATCATGCAGCCACTGAAAAAAGCAACTAATGGTTTATCGCTATCACCGGGAAGCGGCTGCGGGTAGCGCTCACAAAATGGCTTGGGAGTAAATTCAGGAATACTGCGTTCACTGGCGATAAAGGGCACTGGAAAGCGCAAGCGCAAGCCACTGTGATCGGGAATTTTTTTAAACAGCAGGCTGCCAAAAAGATCACTGCCCTTAACTAGAGTATTCATCAATTTAGGGCGCTTCACCACAGCGGTCAGAACCTTTCCAAAGGTGGACAGCCCCTGACGCTCGGCAATCTCGCGCCGTGCCGCCATCACAATCTGATCGGTCGGCACCAGATTAGGGCATTTGTCATAACACGAGCCACACAGCAGGCATTGCGACATGTCGAGGACAAAGCGCTCATTTAACGGCAGATCTTTATCCAACAGCGCACTGGCAATAGCTATTTTACCACGCGCCACCGTCGATTCACGTTTGATGGTTTTGTACACCGCACAATGCGCTTGACAGGCACCGCATTTGACACACTTATCAATGTCCGTACGAAAGTCTTCCAGTTTTTTATGATTACTCATCCGTCTGCTTACCCCAGTTGTCCAATCCCTTGCGGGAGATCTTCAAGTAAAATTTTACCCGGATTTAATACATTTTTCGGGTCCAGCGCCTGCTTGATGGTTTTCATGTAAGCTACTGCCGCGGGATCAAGTTCCATTGGTATATACGGAGCCTTGGTGTTGCCGACTCCGTGTTCACCACTCATAGTGCCGCCCAGTTCAAGAGCACCGGTAAATACCTCTTTTATCGCCTCTTCGGCCTTTTCCTGTTCGCCAGCAACCTTGCTATCAATCATAACATTGACATGAATATTACCATCACCCGCGTGACCGAAATTGACAATGGGAATCTGATATTTTTCAGCAATGGCATTAACTTTACGAATCATATCCGGCACCCGACTGCGCGGCACACAGATATCTTCATTAAATTTATCCGGATTAACACTCCGCAAACTTGCCGATACCGAACGGCGTACTTTCCAGATATCTTCGCTTTCCGCCGCGGTGGTGGCAATACGCGTGGCAACCACGCCCAGGGGCTGAACAATAGCTAAAATGCGCGCTGACTGCTTTTCTATCAGGTCGACATCTCCGTCAACCTCGACAATCAGTACCGCTTGCGCCTGCTGAGGCAAATCCAGATCGGTGGCTTTGCGCAAACACTCAATAGTTGCCGCATCCATAAATTCCAGGGTGGTGGGGATAATCTTACCACGAATAATTGCCGAGACCGCCTGCGCTGCGCCGTCGATAGAATCGAACATTATCAGCATGGTTTTTTTTGCTTCGGGTAGCGGCAGCAGCTTGATAATCAATTTGGTGATAATACCCAGCGTCCCCTCGCTGCCAACCATCAATTTGGTCAAGTCGTAGCCAACCACACCCTTCATGGTGGCGCCGCCGGTTTTAATGATATCGCCCTGCGGAGTAACCACTTCCAAACCGAGGATGTAGTCTTTGGTGACACCATATTTAACACAGCGCGGACCACCGGCACACTCAGCAGCATTTCCACCCAAGGTGCTGAATTTCAGCGATGCTGGATCGGGGGGATAAAACAGCCCGACTTTTTCCACCGCCTGCTGAAATTGCTCGGTTACGACCCCAGGCTGCACCGTAGCAACCAGATTATCTTCATCAATCTCCAGAATCTGATCCATACGGCTGGTAACTAAAACAATGCCCCCCTTGGTGGGCAAACTACCACCAGAGAAACCGCTGCCAGCGCCGCGTGGGAAAACCGGGATATTCTCCACATTGGCCATCTTCATAATCAGACTGATCTGCGCGGCATCTTCTGGAAACACCACGGCATCAGGCAAAAAAGTCTGCTGGGTAGCATCGTAGGAGTAACACAACATATCGGTCGCCGCAGTTGTCACATTTTCAGCGCCGATAATATCTTCAATTAAGCGAATAACTCTGGGTGCTAACATGATATTTTATCCTTTTTAACAACAGCTGCGCCACCACAAATCGCGCGAAACAATAGGTTATTGAACGAACCATAGGCAAATAAGACCAAAACAGTCACATATTAAACAAACTCGAGCCAAGACGCAAGTTATAAACTATATCTTATCGCAGACAAACAATAAACCACAACCTCGTCGGGCAGTGCCCGACCTACGCAACTTATCGAGTTTCGATAATAAACCTCTGATAGCTCGGACTAACATTCAACTCAGGTTAGATATAAGAATAGCCAGGTAGGGCGGGCATTGTCCGCCCTCATCGCAATAACCATCTCACGACCACAAACCCCGTCGGGCAATGCCCGACCTACGAAAATAGTGGAAACGGGATTGTTCACAATTTGACACATACCGCGTCCGTCATTTCATCAACACAACCAACCACAAAACCCCGTCGGGCATTGCCCGACCTACGAAATCTTGTAAGGTGGTTATACGACCTACTCACCAAAATTACCATCACACATCTGAATATCCTGCCCCCACTCTTTGGGGTACACACCCAATTTGTATTGGCGATGAAATGTTGAATAGGACCATTGGGCAACATCTGCAACTAAACCATGTTTAACGGGGTTATAATGGAGGTAATCCATGTGTTGTCGGTAATCTTTTGGGTCGCGAATCTGGTGTTCCCAAAATCTCTTTTGCCAAATTGTTGCGTTACACAAACCAACCTCGCGCAATCTGCGCGTTACGCTGGCTTTAATCTTTCCCCAACGAATTGAAAAATCGGCATCGTTTTCGGGTAATATCCAAATGGTGTGGAGGTGGTCAGGTAACAACACCCATGCTTCAATGGTAAATGGATGTTGTTCGCGGGTAGAAACGATGGCTGCGCGTAAAGCGTTGCGACAATCGGGATGGGTCAAGATCGGTTGGCGTTGATGGGTAACCAAAGTGAAGAAATAGCAGCCACCCGGAGTGTTAGCACGACGGTAATTGGGCAATAGTTTTCCTCCCACGTTGAGTTGAAACAAGGGCGGGCATTGTCCGCCGGTGTAAATGCGTACACCCCAGCATAGCAATTGTTGCCCATTTGGTAAAACCAATAACCCCGTCCGCCACCATCAACATCGACAAACACCAACCACAAAACCCGTCGGGCAATGCCCGACCTACGAATCATTGCATGGATGCACCCCACACCATATCCCAAATTTAAAGGTAGGGCGGGCATCGTCCGCCATCACAAGAATGCAAGACGTTTCCGTTATGCGAACCCAATAAATACAAACAAAGGTTGACCAACATCACAAGAACCACCAGCCACAAAAACACCTACCCTATCGTGCCGTGCCCAACCTACGAACTACATTAATTATTTTATCTAGCTACCTTAACGTTTATTATCAGGTACAATGATTAATCATGGATATTTTCCCAACGAATGAATAGAAAACACACCATTCCCACAGAGTGATCAATAATGGCACAACGCAAAACAAAAAACATCTATACCTGCTCCCAGTGTGGTTACCAGAGCCCCAAATGGATGGGCAAGTGTCCCGATTGCCAACAATGGAACTGCTTTAACGAAGAGGTGGTGCCAACCGGCAAGGCAGCAACACAGCATTCGGCTGCCCACCCATCAGCACAGGTACAAAAGTTAGCGCAGATATCTTCCGGTAATGAGCAGCGCCAAAAGTGCGGTATCTCAGAACTGGATCGCGTACTCGGTGGCGGCATTGTCCCCGGCTCTTTTACCCTGATTGGCGGTGACCCGGGAATAGGCAAATCGACACTCCTATTGCAAGCAGTAGCTCAACTAGGCAAACACAGCACCGCGCTATACGTAACGGCTGAAGAATCTTGTCTGCAGGTTAAATTACGCGCCGAACGTCTGGTAGTGCAGGCAGATCAGCTCTATTTACTGGCCGAAACCGCGCTGGAGTTGATTCTGGAGAAGGTAAGGGAACTGAAACCGGGCTTTCTGATTATCGACTCTATCCAGACTATTTCCACCACCCAGCTTGAGTCGGCTCCGGGCAGTGTAAGCCAAGTGAGAGATTGTGCCGCTCAATTGATGCAGCTGGCAAAACAAACCGGGCTGCCGACATTTATTGTCGGTCATGTCACCAAGGACGGCAGCATCGCCGGACCACGAGTACTGGAACATATGGTCGACACTGTTCTGTATTTTGAAGGCGACCCCGGTCACCCCTACAGAATATTGCGCGCGGTAAAAAATCGCTTTGGCTCAACCAATGAAATCGGCGTTTTCGAGATGGGAGAACACGGTCTGAGTGAAGTAAAAAATCCCTCGGAAATTTTTCTCGCCGAGCGCGCCGAAGATTCCCCCGGCAGCGTGGTCATAACTTCGGTGGAGGGCAGCAGGCCAATTCTGGTGGAATTACAGGCTCTGGTGTCCAGCGCGCCCTACGGCACCGCGCGCCGTACCACTATGGGGATTGACCACAATCGGGTTGCATTGCTGGTGGCAGTGCTGGAAAAAAAGGTCGGTCTCGCCTTACTAAGTCACGATATTTTTGTCAATGTCGCCGGAGGATTAAAGATAGATGAACCGGCGGCTGACCTAGGCATCTTAGCGGCAATGGCTTCCAGCCATCTGAATAAAGTGATCCCCAAGCGCACTGTGGTGTTTGGTGAAGTTGGCCTTGCTGGTGAAATACGCGCGGTATCACGCCCAGAGCTGCGGGTACAGGAAGCGGCTAGGCTAGGCTTTGAGCGCTGCATCTTACCCGCTGGCAACCTTAAAAACCTCGAAGTGCCAACAGGTTTAAAGCTGATAGCTGTGCGCTGTGTGCAGGATGCCTTGGACGTGCTCTTCAACGATTAGTCCAAGTACACTTACAGCAATATGTGTAGGCAAGGAAACAGGTTTATTTTGCCGCTATTTTGTGAGAAAATACACATCAACCTTAACATTAACCGACCGACAAATTACCATGGTATGACTGGAGCTAGACATGAGTTTTCGTATTCGCAAAGCGTTTCTTATCCCCTTGGGGTTATTAGTAATTGAAATTATTACCCTGTTGATAAGCTGCATAATGTTTGATCAGCCCATCGGGAAAGCTATTATTCTCGGAGTAATAATTTTACCGGTGATAATTTTGTTCATCGAATGTGTGTTTCGCAACACTATTATTGGCGATGATCATATTTGGATGCGTAAGTTATTGCGCAGCAAACAGATGAACTACGCTGAAATCACCGCAGTTGAAACAATTTTGGTAAAAAAACGCGCCTTTATCACCCTGTGTACTCCCGATGAGTTTCTCATTTTTTCCAATGCCTATTCCAATTTTCCCGACATGGTCAGGCTTCTGCTAGACAAAGTTCCCGCCGCAGTTGTCACCGAGGAAACTGCTGCAATGGCCCAGAACCCGCCCACCAAGAGCACTGACATTTTATCGTGCTGGATGGCAGTAGTGTTGATGGGGTTTATCCTGTATGCCCAGTTGAAGATGTTCCTTTAAACCGTAGGGGCTACACAGCTGCGAGGGGATAGATCATGACGCAAATGCGACGCATCAAAGATTGGCCTGAAGGTGACCGTCCACGCGAAAAGCTATTGGAGCGCGGAGCCCAAGCTCTCAGTGATGCTGAATTGCTGGCATTGATTTTACGCACCGGCGACGCCGCCAGCCACACCAGCGCCGTCGATCAGGCACGCATTCTGTTACAGCGCTTCACCGACCTCCCCCAGCTAGCACGTGCCAACTGTACAGAATTACGCAGCATCAACGGTATTGGTCCGGCAAAGGCTGCTGAACTGCACGCTGTCTTCGAATTAGCTCGCCGTTTAAGCGCCTGCAACATGCAGCCGGGCGCCACATTCACCAGCGCTGCTCCGGTATTCCAGCGGTATCGCAACCGTTTTCTCAAGCATAAAAAAGAGGTATTTTTAGCACTATTGCTGGATGCCAAAAATCGCCTAATCCGTGACATCCAGATCTCGGAAGGGAGCTTGACTGCCAGTATCGTCCATCCACGCGAGGTATTCAGTGCGGTGGTGCGTAACTCAGCGGCGGCAGTTCTTTTCGTCCACAATCATCCCTCGGGTGACCCCACACCGAGCACGGAAGATATTGCCATTACTCGCCGCCTGCAACAGGCTGGCACCTTACTGGGAGTTCGCGTGCTGGATCATATCATTATTGGTCATGATCGCTACAGCAGCCTTGCCGATATGGGTTATATGGACCAACCATGAAACGATCCTTTGGCCTGCGCAGCGAGATTATCATTTCCAGTAGCCTGTTGGTGGGAGCAGCATTGCTATTTGTCGCATTACTGCTGCTGCGCCTCAGCGAAACACGCCTCATTGAACAAAATATCGACATACACTCACGCAACACTCAGGCATTGGCTCAACTACTTTCCAGCTACCCCGAGCAACGCTTAGCGCAACTAATAAAAAGTTACGCCCAAACTAATCAGCTGGATAGTTGGCAGCTCAGCGCCAGCAACGGCAGCGTCATAAGTGCCAGTAGCGCCGACACAATAACGGACGCCCCCGGTAGCACACTAAGAAATCGGCGTATTCAGCAAACGCTGTTGTGGCAACCATTAATGCTTGAGCTCAACTACCCGCCCAGCTGGGCATGGATAATCGGCGATACCGACAAACCACGCTATATTGAACTTCACGTAGCGCTCTCCAGTGCTAACAGCCAGCGCTTATCCCTGCAACTGCGCTTTTCTTTGCAGGATATATATAATCAAATGATCACCCTGCAAAAATTTGCCTTAAGTTGCTGCCTAGCTTACGGTTTGGTGTTGGTATTGACTGCGGTGTTTGTCCTCAACCGTTCGGTAGTCCGCCCTATTGTCAAATTGACCGACAGTACCCAGCGGATCAGCAATGGTGATCTCAGCCAACGGGTTGAAGAGGATGGTTCTCGAGAGCTGGTCATGCTGGCACAGGCATTTAATCTGATGGCAGCAAACTTGGAGCGCAACTGCGCCGAACAGCAACGGCAACTGGAAACGATAAGCGCAAGCAACCGCGAGCTACAGCTGACCCAGCACCATCTGGTTCAGGCAGAGCGCATGGCATCAGTGGGGCATCTCACCTCAGGAATCGCCCACGAATTGGGTAATCCGCTCAGTGCAGTTATTGGCTATCTGGAGCTATTAAAAAGAAAATCATTGCCCGCAGATCTTCACGATCTAGCAACACGCGCCTTGGACGAAAGCGGGCGCATGGATCAACTGCTCAAGGATATGCTTGATTTTGCCAGTGCCAGTATAGAGGTAGGTCAAAGTTCTTGTGATCCACTGGCAGTAATACAGCAAACCTGCGACCTGCTGCACAATCAGGGGGCATTAAAACAACGCCAATTGGTGCTGGAACTACCGGATATTCTGCCCGAGGTTACTATCGCGGCGCACAAGCTACAGCAGGTGTTGGTTAATTTAATGATCAATGCCCGCGACGCCACCGCCGAACACGGGACAATATCTTTAAGTGCCCGCACCATAGACAGTGTGATAGAAATAAACGTGGCGGATAACGGTCACGGCATCAGCAAGGCACTTCAGCAAGATATCTTTGACCCTTTTTTCACTACCAAGGCCCCCGGATCAGGTCGAGGCTTAGGGCTATTTGTCAGCTATCAACTCATCAGTGCCAGCGGTGGCAATTTAAGTGTCGCGCCACAGGAACCTAACGGAAGTTGTTTCACTATAAATTTACCAGCTAAAGGAGCCAGCGCTAATGACTGCTGCTGAAAAGTTGCTGATAGTTGACGATGAGCCGTCGCTGCGCCATCTACTGCGCACAATATTGGAAGAGCGTGGCTACGCTATTGAGGAAGCAGCGCACGGAAAAGAGGCCTTAGCCTGTCTACACAGCACCAGCTACTCCCTTATTTTGTGTGACATTCGCATGCCGGAGTTAGATGGTCTGGGATTCATTCGCCAAGCGCTGGCTATTGATGCTGGCCTGACCATAATCATGATGAGTGCTTACGGTTCGGTTGATACTGCCATCGAATGCGTCAAACTTGGAGCTTACGACTATATTTCCAAACCGTTTCGTCCCGACGAAGTTGTCCTGACAGTTGAAAAAGCACTGGAACGGCTAAAACTCCAGCACGAAAACCGCCAGTTGCGCCAGCAGCTGTGCACCAGCAAAAACGCTACTCAGATCATCGCTACCAGTGCGAGTATGCAACAGATTTTAACCAAGGTAGCCACTTTGGCGCAGGTGCGCTCGCCAGTATTAATTCGTGGCGAAACTGGCACCGGCAAGGAGTTGATTGCCCGTGCCCTGCACGAAAACAGCCCGCGTTGCTCCCAGCCATTTATCGCCGTAAACTGCAGCGCCATAGCCACCAATTTGATCGAAAGTGAATTATTCGGTCACAGCAAAGGATCCTTTACTGGAGCCAACAAGGACCATGCTGGTCTTTTTGCCGCCGCCGATGGTGGCACATTGTTTCTTGATGAGATCGGCGAACTGCCGCTTGAACTACAGCCTAAATTGCTGCGGGTATTGCAGGAAGAGGAGATTCGCCCGGTAGGAGAAACTAAGACTCGTCCTATCGATGTGCGCATCGTAGCGGCAAGTGCCCGCGATCTGAAAGCAGACAGCACCCAGGGACTGTTCCGCGAAGACCTGTATTACCGCCTAGCCGTGGTTGAACTGCAACTTCCCTCCCTGCGCAGCAGAAAAGAGGACATTCCCGCCCTGTGCCAACATTTTCTAAAACAGATTTGCGCGCGCGCGCAACGCCCATTGCCGCAGCTGGTCCCGGAGGCAATAAAAACTTTACAGTTATATAGTTGGCCGGGCAATGTGCGCGAAATAGAAAACGTGATGCAAAAAATCATGATTTTCCATCAAGGTCCGAGCATTGCTCTGAGCGATTTGCCACCAGATATCACCCAACAAAAAATGACCGCTACGCTACCCCCTGCCGCTGGCAATCTATCCATCAAGCAAGCTGTCGCGGCTATTGAACACCAGTATATTGCCCAAGCAATTGACCAGACCGGCGGCAACCGCGTACAGGCAGCCAAGCTGTTAGAGATCAGCCTGCGCGCGTTGCACTATAAAATCAAAGAATATGGTCTATAACACCGCTGCGGAGATCTTTCCAAATCGGACCTATCGTATGAATTCGCCCCCTTAACTTAATTTTCAGAATAGAGTGCCAGCATGATTCCTTGGAAACTTTTAGATGTCGCACTGATCCCTAATAATGGCGGTGAGTTACGCCTGCATCAACGCAATGACGAATTTATGATTAGCATTGTTGGCGGTGGGGTGTTGATGACGACTCGTATGCACGGATCAGAAGATGTTTTGGCAAAGCGAGCTTGCGCTGAGATTGCTGGACGCTCGCAAGAGCGGGTGTTGATTGGCGGTTTAGGGATGGGATTTACCCTAGCGAGTGCTCTCGCGCATCTAGGACCTGAAGCGCTGGTGACAGTCGCTGAATTGGTGCCAAAGGTGGTTCAGTGGAATCAAGGTGTGCTTGGAGATGCTGCAGGACAACCTTTAGCTGATCACCGGGTTAAGGTTTTTGAGGGAGATGTCGCTAAGTTGATCCGCAATAATTCGTGTGCTTATGATGCGATCATTTTGGATGTAGATAACGGCCCCGATGGGCTAACCAGTAAGGGCAATAATTGGTTGTATACCCATAAAGGGTTGATGACCTCTTGTGCCGCATTGGCACCACGCGGAATTCTTGCGGTATGGTCTGCAGCGGATGATCGAAGTTTTACCCAGCGGTTAAAGAAGGTTGGTTTTACCGTTGAAACAATTCAAGTTGGTGCCCATAACAATAAAGGACAAAAACACACCATTTGGCTAGCGCGGCGTAACAGCAAATAGTTTTCAATCTTGATTCTGATTAATTTGTCCCCTCAGAAAAACCACCCAAAGAACTACCTAAGAAATATGTTCCTTGGGGGACAGACTACCTTTTCAGTCTCAATATCTGCCTGTCCCTCTACCCCAACAGTCAATCATTCATTATTAATTGCCTGCAACATCTGCCTTACTGGCTGCGAGTCGTGCCACCTACGGCATTGATAATCTCCCCGCCTGTGGCTTTTATTTTTGTATCAGTCAGTGCAGTCTTACCGCCTGAGGAAATGTTGAGTTTCCCTCCAGTGCTGATCTCAGATTGTTGGTTTTCGGTAACAACGCTGTCGAAGTGTAAGCCAATATGGCTCCCTATGCCACTAGTTTTGGGCTCCTTCTTATCTTCAGAATCAACTGGTGGTTTCTCCTTATCTGTGCCCTTTTCTGGGGTCTGTACTTTAGATTTTCCGTCCGATTCAGACGCTGGCGTTTCTGTAGAGCTAGTCGGAGTCTTGGTTTTTTTCTCCGCTTCGGCACGTAGCGACAGATCAAAGCTTGATTCAGTGCTCTTTGCTGCGGTTATGTTTACATTATTTTTAGCGGATATGTTTGCATCACCGCTGGTTTCAATCTTGGTCCCCTCCATATTGACATCACTGCCACCGGCAGAGATAACTACACCGCCCCCACCAGACTTAATGCTAACACCCGTTTTAGTGGTAGAATTCTCGGTCTGTACTTGAAGACCAAATTCCCCTTTTTTCTCGGTTTCTTTTGTGGGACCGGTCTCTTTATCCTTGGCTGTTCCGGTAGTGCCAGGAACACTGTCTCCGGTTTTGCTCTCACTGTCCTTTGTTCCAGAGCTCTTTTTCTCCTTCATTTCCTGCAACAATGCCGCCTGCTTGTCTTGCCAGGTGGAGAGATCTTTGTCACTTTTCTTGCTACCATCAGATCCTTGCGTACCTCCGGTGCCGGGGTTCTTCGCTTTGCCTGTATCTGATCCAGTCGTGGTATCCGGAGTTTTTGTACCATCTGCTGGAGCTCCAGGTGCCTTTGTTGTGGTCTTGCTCGTTACCTCCCCGGAGAGGTTAAGACCGAAGCCCTGGCTCTCAGAGGTGCTCTCGGCGGCTTTAAGATTCACCGCACCACCTGCTACAATACTTGCCTTATTGCCTGCGGAGAGCTCTGTCCCCTCCAGTGTCACGTCTTTGCCACTGGTTATCATCAGGTTGCCACCAGACTTGACCTCTCCCCCAACTGCATCGGAACTCTTCTCACTACCGAGTTCAACCTTGAGGGAACCTCCACCTTTACGCTCCTTCGTTGTCTCGGTATCTTTGGTACTTTTGCTTGCGGACAGGTTCACGCTACCACCAAACTCCATTGACTGTTCACTGGAAGTGCTCTTGGCGGCGCTCATGGTTACACCTTCCTTACCGCTAATCGTGGCGTCACCTCCCGCATCGATTATCGTCCCCTCAAAACTAGCTTTTTTCCCTGCGGATAGGTTCAATTTACCGCCGGTGGTGATATCGCCTGCAGTGGCATCGCTACTAGTAGCTGACTTTGCTGCATAACTCCCAGCAGCTTTCGCACCTACACCAAGCATATTTTTCCCCTTGGTAGTGGTCAGACTGGCACTGGCGTTTATTTCCTGTTCGCTCGAGTTGGCAGTATCTCGCGCTGCATCGAAGACAAGATTTCCACCTGCAGCCACATTAGTATCCCCGACAGAAGTCAGCGAAGTTCCTTCCAAGCGGGTGTCACCCTTAGTCTTGATACTTATATTACCGTCGGATATGATTCCTCCAGCAACAGCAGTTGAGGTGTCTGCGCTTTGCTTGTTCCCCTTAAAATCGCCGGACAGGTTGAAATCCACGGCAACAGCCTTGGTAGCATCCACGCCCGCTCCCACTTCGACGTAGGCATTAATGGCACCACTGGTGGACTTTTTAGAGGTAGTGTCCTTGGCCGCGCTATAGTCCAATGAGCTAGCTTCAAGTTCAACCCCTTTACCACCATCGATCAAAGTGCCTTCCATACTGGTTTTCCCAGTAGTAACACTCTTTATCTTACCGCCGGATTTAATCGAGGAAACTACTGCCTTACTCGAGGTCTTAGTCTCATCTTTCAGTGTTCCAGAATAAGAGGCATTAGCCCCACCGGTAACCTTGGCCTTGGCACCCGCGTCAGCGTTCGCATCTGGAATAGGACCGGTGCTTGCGCCCGCTTCGACGTTTGCACTTGCTGCGGCTCCAACATACATACCGAGCTTCGCAGAGTTAGTCATAGTAAAATTGGTTTTAGTGGAGGTGTCCGCCGCCGCCTTGCTGGTAAATGTCTTGGACGACTGATTAAAATCACCTGCTGCATCAATATCGGTCCCCTCATCGGTGATACTGTTGTCTGCTGTACGAGTAATAGATCCGGAACCAGAGGTGATGGTGGAGACACGGGCCGTGCTGCTACTCTCAGTTTTCTTGGTGTAGGTATTTTGCACTTGCATGCCCATGCCAGCCTTAGCTTCTGCTTTTGCTTCGGCATTTACCCCGGCTTTTGCACCCGTGCCACTGAGTGAAGCATTATCGCTAACTTCAGCACTGGCTTCTATAGTTTCTTCTACGTAGGCACCAGCTCGGGTATCCGAGGTAGTTTTTTCGGTTGTGTGACTATCCTTGCCAGCCAAAAACTCCATGTCTTTGGCCTTGATCTCTACATTCTTGCCACCTTTGATATCCGAGCCCTGTACGGTGAGCTTGTTTCTGGTGGTGATACGCAGATCGCCACCGGAGGTCAAGTTACTGCCGACATTTGTGGTATCTGTGGTGACAACATCAACATCTTTTAGACGCAAAATATCAATTTTTTCAGATTTATTGAAGCTACCTGAGGCCCCAACACCTTCATCGACATTAACTCCATCCGTGCCAACAGCATATTCACGTTTATAGTTAGCGCCGACATTAGCTTTCACGCCCTCACTGACATACAAACCTTCCTTGATCGTGGAGGTTGAAGTGGAAACAATGTGTTTATCCTCTGCGGCCAGAATCTCAACGTCTTCGCCCGAGAGTTCTATGTCGCCCTTAGCATCAAGCTGAGCACCCTCCAAAGTGACCTTTCTCCTGGCAGAGATGGTGATGTTTTTAGCCCCCAGAGTGGATCCAACCGCCTTAGTGGTCTCATCTATCTTGGTAGTCGTGGTTTTCTTTACCCAGTCAACACCAAATAATTCAGTATCGGCTTCGACCTCGGCTTCGGCATCGGCATTGAGTTTGATGCCCACGCCGCTCTTGCTCGTGATTCCAGTACTCGCGTTGGCTCCAGCTCCAGCACCGGAACCAGATTTGCCGTTACCCGTTGTATCATCACCGGCTATGGCATCTTTAACACTGGAGATAGAACCATCAGCAGCTGCATTTGCTTTGGCGCTGGCTCCGGCCTTAGCAGTCCGGTTAGCAAATGAAATCTCCGCTTCGGCTTCCGCATTAGCATCAACTCCAGCCTTATATGAACTCTCTCCCAAAATATCCAAGTTGAGGAAGGTGATGGTATCAGTTGTGGTCGTCGTTCGGTTCACATCTTTACCTGCAAGCACTTTCACATCTTCAGCAAAAATTTCTATGTTCTCATCGGCTTGCACATCAGAGCCCTGAATGGTCACGGTTTTCAACGAATCCAGAGAAACATTCTTGCCAGATTTAATCGTGGTGCCAACATTCTTGCTAACAAAGGTCCCCTTGGTTACCTTCTCTTTACCAAAAAGCCCGCCGCCGACAAATAAACCCTCTAGCGTATTGGTCTTAGACGTTGCTGTGGTGTTATCACGAGCGAGGAGATTAATGTCGCCATCAGCCTCCAAAGCAACATTGCCTTTGGCCTCGACATCTGTTCCCGCCAAGGTGATGTCGTTCTTAGCCTTCACGCTAAGATTGCCGCCACTGGTCAACCCAGACTTAACTTGAGTAGTCGTCGCAGACACTACAGAGGTGCTGGTCCGACCAAAGATAGTACCATTAGAGCTACTATTTCCACTGGAGGTCATTTCCTGAACGGTATCAAAAGTTACATCTCTGCCAGCCGTCAAGGAGGCATCACCACCGGCTGACATTTTGGCACCGAGGTTGCGGATATCTTTTTCGGCATTCAGGTTAAGTTTGCCGGTAGACTCAATGCTCGCCTGCTTACCCACGGTTGAGACATTGTAACCAGGAATCCTTGTCGCCTCAGTCTCGTTGATGATACTCCCTTCAGTAGAAGTGAGATTAACGTCGTCACCCTTAATTGTACCACTGACGTTCTTGATATCATCCTTGGTTGTGATATTCAACGAGGAAGCAGAGATGGTGCCACCCTTATTGGTGACCGATTTAAGATCCATATTAATCGTGTCGGCAGTGATAACTCCACCACCAGGAGTGAACAATTCGCGGGTACTGGCGGACAGATACACCACCGGAGCCAGCACCTTCTGCCCGTTCACCGTGGTTTCCACCATCCACACCATATCTTCTGTCAGATTAGCCTGCTGGGTGGACGTAAGCGCTTCGCCATAGACCAGACCCAAGGTCGCGGCCTGACTACCGGCTTGATCCATCAACCCGCGCATCTGCTCTTTCTCGTTTTCATATCCCTTAAGCAAATTAGTGCTCGCCTGACTGACCAACTGTTGCTGTACCAGATAAGTCTCGTAGGCAGCATCGCCCAAAGTCTTGATGAGTACGTCTGGCTCAAAGCCGTATTTTTCCACCAAGTAGTCACTACCGAGAAAATTATCGAGGTTAGTATACAGCGGATTGGACTCAACCAGATAATTTAAGCTTGGATTTTGGGTGGGTATAAACCTTCCGTTGGGATTGGTCGGCAGGGTCAGGACCAAACCGGGAAATGTGGTTGCCGAAGCAGTACCGGCATCAGGAGTTGTGGTCGGGATTTCATTGCCCGGAGTCGTGATGGCGACCTCAGCCAAAGCAGTAGTATCCAAACTGATAGACCCTTTTAAATCCAGGTGGTTGGCCGTTATTGTTCCAGTATTTTCGAGTGTGCCAGCTCCACTTATCGTAACAATAGGAGCAGCAATAAGACCGCTATTGCTGCTGTTCCCCCCCATCTGTAGAGCAAACTCAGTACCAGCAAACACTTGACTACCACCAACCTCATTGAAGAATTTGCCACTCCATGACACGTTATTGTTGACTTCGATGAGACCCCAATTAGCTAAAATATTAGATGAAATATTCGGATCCGATATCAGGTTCCTACCAACGTAGACAGTTCCCAATGTATCGTTGATTAGTTCCTCTTTAACCGTCAAATCCTGACCGGCGTAGAAGGCGCCACGGTTAATTATATTTCGCAAAGTCAGATCGTTGAGCGCCGAGATGCTGCCAGTATTCTGATTAACGCAAGAAGGGATATACCCCCCACTCAAAATCAGGTTGTCACGGGAAAACAGGTTACCGTAATTGTGGATGGTTCCATCGCTCTCTGACACGGTGATCGTGCCTGTGCCAACACCAGAAGTAGCTACCAGTATGCGCGAGGTTGTATCCCCGACACCGCCAATGGTTATCCCCTCACTAGCATCAATGGTCATATCGCCAGCACTTTCAATGCTCCCGCCATCAGTAACCGAAAGAAAGCGGTTAAGATATATGGTAACGGTCTCACCCAGCATTTTACCGGTGTTACTGAAGCTACTGTCTGACCAATCAAACTCACCTGGCAAGTATTTCGTGCCTGCCACATGTAGCAGACCTGCTGCTCTAATGATGCCACTGTTAGTTGGGTCGTCAGTTATTAGCGGTGTTTGCGGGCCGTCCGTTATTAGCGATACATCACCAGTACTGCTAACAATGTTCCCAGCGTTTACCATCGTGGGGGAATTCAAAATAATATTGTTAGCTGCCCCAATAGAGCCGATTGAATCGTTTTCGATCCCTGCCCCATAGACGTCAAGGTTGTTGCCAGAATACAACGTGCCCAAATTGGTGAGACCAACGAATCTTTCATCCTCGCCGTAGCCCTTGATGGTGGCCGTGCCGGTGCCGCTGGTGGCTGCCACGATGCGAGAGCTACTATCGATAGTTAACTGAGTGTCCAGCCGAAGAGACATGTCGCCCGCTGATTCAACGTTGCCACCATCGGTAACAGATAGGGATGTTGTTAGCAAAGAAAGTGTCTCTCCCTGCAGTGTCCCAATGTTAATAACGCTATTGCTGGGGGCTAATGGATAGGCGTTGGGAAACTCTTCTGGTACCACCGTGTAATCGTAATCAGTTTCCTCAGGAGGGTCGGTGGCGTCTTCTACCAAGCCCCACTCCACCAGTAATTCCCAAGAGTCTTCGGTGTATATTCCCCATTGTGCGTCCGCTTTGTCGGCAATATCGAGCAATCCCGCGGCGTGTATGGTGCCAGAGTTGTCAATGATGCCGTTAGCATGCAGGATGACATCGCCAGCATCTGCCGTGATTATTCCCCTGTTGGTCAGGTTGCCAGTTGAAGCCAAACTGAGGGTTCCGGTTGTAGACTGAAGGTTGGATTCTGCCGCAAAATCCAGCAGACCAACGTCTGAGGTAATAGTCATGTTGCCTACAGATTGGAGCGTAGCATCACCCAGGATCAAATCAACGCTGGTTACATGGAGATCGAGATTGCTGGAAGAATAGAGCGTGCTCCCACCTGACAGGTTAAAACTTGCGCTGGTGGCAGTAAAAAACCCGCCAGAACCGTAATTCACGTCGTTCATATCCCAAGCACCCGTGCCATTCAGGGTCATCGCCCCGCCTGCGTAGCGCTTGTTGTTGTCCGTAATAGCCGTGGTCGTTGCGGAATCGGTCAGAGTAGCAAGGTTGTAGGTCAAGTTGTTACCCGCCACGAGCACGCCGCCATTAAGGGTAGCACCACCACTGCTCGCATAAAGGCCAAGGTTGCGCCCGGCGGTGAGACTGGCATCGTTAGCAGCAATGGCATCAGCCCCGGCACTGGTAGTGGTCAGGACGAGGTCACGCTCGGCGGAGAGCTGACTGCGGATTTCGATCTTACCATCCGAGTTGATGGTGAAGTCACTTGCTGTTGCTGCGGCGTCAGCAAGAATGCGCACTCCCACACCGTTTTCTGTGGATTTAAGGCTGATGAGCCCGGCGTACATACCGCCCAGGATACTGGAATCAATAGCAAAAGCTGGTGCCGCGCTACCGTCATCGGGCAAGGGCGTGGCAGTGTTGCTTGCATAATCCCAACTGTTGCGCCCTGCGACCATGTTTAAGGTTTGCGCATTGATCTGCCCTTCGACGCTAATCTGACGCGAGACCAGATCAAGCATCTGCTGGGCGCTGGCGTTTAGACCATTACCGGTAATGAGGATGTCGCCACCATTGACGCTGAAACCGCTGAGGACACCGCCGGTGATGTTGGGTGTGCCGGTGACCAAACTGACCCGATCGGTGTTGATGAATCCTGCACCATTGGTGGTGATGCCGAAGGGATTAGCCAAGATGAGATCTGCCTTGCCGCCGAGCACCTCAGTGTAGCCCGCCAGTATGCTGCGGTTGCTGCCAGTCACCTCGTTGAGAATGATCCGCGCCTGATTACCCGCAGCCAGGTTAGCATTACCCGCCACCTGTCCTGCCAGCTGCGACTGACGAAACTGCTGACTTGTGTCACCGTTATTGAGGACCAGACCAATGGCATCAACGTTGTAACTGGTAAACGCATTATGTGAAAGACCAGATCCACTCGGTGTGGCAATGTTCACCACAGGTACGCCATTTCCGGCGTTGGTGACCGTGGTGCTGGTTGCGCCGGAAGCGACCGGGGCTTGAGCCATAACCATTTGTGGTGTAAAAATCAACAGACCACAAAGCAACATGGCAAGGGTTTTATGAACAGTATTTAGGATCGTTTTCATCAACAACTCCTTAAAATTTTGCGGTTACAGTAGCGAAACACTGCACTGACTCACGCTCGCAAGCATCGGGCACAGAGATGGATTTAAGGGCGGAAAGTTCACCCATCAAGTGCTTGCCAGAACAACGTATACCCATGGCAGCACCACTAAGATTTGCAGAGTCGGTACTCTTATAATCCTCTATGCGGCCGGCGTCAAAACCCAGAAAAAGTCTGACCGTGATGTTGAGAAAAGGTAATTTAGGCAGCGAGGTGGAAAGCTCATTGCGCACGAAGTATCCGCGATCGCCTGCCAGGCTGTATTTGTTGAAGCCGCGAACACTGTAATGGCTGCCAATGGTGATCTGCTCGGAGCCGTAGAGCGGCTCGTCCGCGTACTGACCTGTAAATTGAGTGCTGAAAGAGATCCCCTGACCAAATACTGAAAAGGGAACCTGCGCCCCGCCCGAAAAACGGAACTTGGAACCCTGGGCATGGGGCGCGGCGTCGTCGAGACCAGCCTGATCCACCAGAGCGTCAAACCATTTCAACCCTTTGCTCCAGCCAAAGCCCAAATTCACCGAGAAGGTTGAAAAGCGCTTGGCCCAGTTCAAGTCTACATCCAGAATAGTCAGTTTCCGGCTAGAGACACTCAAAAATTCGTCTTCCAGATAATTCATGGTCGACTTCCTATTGATTGCCACCAGCGCCGTCAACTTTTGGTTCTGATCGCGGTAGGCGACCTTGTTCAATTCGGTACGAAAAGTTTCCGAGTCGCCATGCGCCACCAGAGTGCGCGCGCTCGTGATCAGCGGGGTGCGATAGTCGGAAGAGCTGTAGGATTGTTGCAGGGTAAAGTAGCCCAGGGGCAAGGAATAGAAGAAGCTGTTGGACGTTGACTTGCGATCCTGATTGGGTTCAAAAAGTGTGCGACTGTGGGTATAGGTGATGAAATCATTCAGGCGCAGAGGGTTGTCCAGGCTCAGGGTGAAGGATCCTTGGTCTTTACCGGTGCTTTGGCTACCGAGGTTATTAATGGTCGCGTAAGCACTGACGGGAAAAGAGGGGGGGTTGATAATATTAACGATGCTTGCCCCCGGCTCCGCCCCCGGACTGACCTCCATGGTGGCGTTGTTGGAAGCTAGACGGTTGATCTGATCCAGCCCCTGCTCTATGTCGCGCAGATTGAGAGGTTTTCCCTTCACAAAGGGAAAAGCCGTAGTGAGGTTGACACTGTGCTTATCGTCATCATCCAGGAGAAGCCCCTCGACCTTCCCCTCCAGAATAAAAATCTCCAGACGTCCGGAGCTCAGGTCTTGGGCCTGGATATACGGCCTGACCGCGATGAACCCACGATCGATGTAAGCTTTCAATATATCGGCCAGCACCTTCTCAACGTCTTCGGCAAAAAGACATTTCCCCTCGTATGGAGCCACAAGCTTCCGAATTACGCTCTGTGGCAAAAGCTTGACGCCGGTGAGAACTATTTCCCTGATTTCGCGGCACTCACCTTTAGGAAAACTTTGCGGCTTTACCTCCGGCAGTTCCTGAGGCTCAGTCTGCTTACCGCGCTGCTTGTCTAACAACAATTGCTGTTGCTGGCGCTCCTGCTGTTCGCGCTGAATTTGATCTACGGCACGATTTACCCCCTCAATCTCACTAGGGGTTTGCGCCAGAGCAGATGTACCAGCTAGCAAGCAAAGTGCCAGAGAAACAGGCACCAGAAAAACAAAATATGCCGAATATCGACTAAGTAATCCATCCATTTTGCACTACTCCAGAAAAATATTGTGATTCAAAGGCATGTGCACGCCGCCCCATCAATTAAATCGTTTACAAAATAATGACGGAAAGTTAATCTGGCAGGCTTGCTACCCTAAAGGAAAAAGCACACATAAATTGAATTATTGTACAATATAGAGAATAATATATAACTACCCAAGCAGGTAGTTTAGGTTCAAAAAGACTAAATAAAGGACTTTAACGAAATATTTCTGACATCAAAGTCGAGGTATGACATGTCTATACCCCCAAATATAGATGCAGCCAGATTGAACCAAGCAGATTCAACGGAAATCCTCAAACTTATCAATGGCTGCCTTCACTGCACCGATGAACAAGAGTTTCACACCTTGTTGCTCTCTTTTGCAGCTTTTCTGGGTTTTGAATTTGCCCTTTACGGCTATACCAAAACGGCTTACAACAACAGGCACTACGCACAGGTTATTAACCTCTCCAACCCCAAAGAATGGGCGACGGAATACACGCGCAACAATTACTTACTCCACGACCCAGTGATGCACGAAACAGAGCTACGGATAAACGCCGAAGTTAACATCTCTTTTATTTATTGGGATACCTATGAATGGCAACTGTCCCCCCAGCAGCAGCAAGTGATCGACAGAAGAAAATATTTTGGGCTGAACTACGGTTGTTCCATCTTTGCCAATTCCCACAAAAAGGACTTTATGTACCTTATCTCCTTTGCCAGCCGCACTATGGTACCGAACGCTCGAATGGAGGTCATAGCAAAAATGGTGGCCGCACACCTGTTGGCAACACGAAAACGACTGGACATGTTAATGCTAGTGAGGTCTCTTTCGAAAAAAGAACAGCAAGTCGCGCTAGAGATGATGCAGGGAAAAACCAATCAAGAGATTGCAAATGAGATAAACATAACAGGTCATACCGTAAAATTTCACATTAAAAACATCTTTGAAAAGCTACAGGTCAACAATCGTCTGCAAGCCAGCGCTGTGCTTCTTGCCGAACGCTATCTGAGCGTGTAAGAGGATATGGGGAGTCTCAGAAAAAGTGGATAGCATAAAATCGATATTTTGAAATATGAGCTCTCGGTTCTTTGAGAACCGTTTAACATTGTTCCTCTATCCACGTTATCCACAGTTATATTAGATATTGGAAACCAAACTTCTTACTCTCCTATTTTGCACCATTTGATTTATCACTATGTCAGGTTTCTTTTTACTTGCTATCACCCACCCTAATCCATTAGAACCTTCAGTCTTGTTTTCTTTTATACCGTTCTTCCTGCGCAGGAGGAGCTATAAACCTTTTATCCTCGGTTAGGGGTACG
>Ga0307990_1000544_pt1 | contig 33324 bp, 26 predicted proteins | sample EllFjometagen129_FD_203168 | JGI IMG/M metagenome (GOLD analysis project Ga0307990, IMG submission 203168) | Marine microbial communities from Ellis Fjord, Antarctic Ocean - #129 | ecosystem: Environmental > Aquatic > Marine > Unclassified | place: Southern Ocean | collected 2014-10-08
GGAAACAAACAACAGAATGGAGATTATCGATCTCGAGCGTGTCTGAAGCTATTAAGAATAATCATAAAGGCATCTTATGCGTTTTTATTTCAGGGAACCCTGTAGTTACCTTTTGTAATATTCAGGGCGGGTACGATGGTGAGGGCAATATAGACTCTGGTCCGCTTTTTGTTTCAAACCCTGACGTCCACCTTCAGGAAACATCTCTATGCATAGACAAGGGCAGCAATAACGCCCCTGATCTTCCGGACAATGATTTTGAGGGGAACTCTCGAACTATTGATGGTGATCGCGATGGCACTCCAACAGTAGATATTGGTGCATTCGAATACAAACCCACTGTTATTGCAGACGGAGATGTGGCGCCCCTTGGAAACAGAGATGGAATAGTAAATGTAGGTGACGCCCTAATTGCATTACGCTTTGCATTAAGTCTTGAGACGCCAACCCAGGAGGATGTTGATCATGGCGATGTTTCGCCTTTAGACACAAACAACCAGCCTAACCCAGACGGACAAATTACAGTTGGCGATGCCCTGGTGATTTTGAGAAAGGCCCTGAATCTTATTACATTTTAATTCTCGGGGATATTTGCAGAAAGTTAATTGTAACTCAGGTGGTTAGACTGAAGACTGTTAGGAAAAAGGAGAATACGGCTCGTTTTAAATCCATGTTTTGTGCGATAATTTTCTCTATTTCCACCAAAGGGAGTCAGTCGTGCTTTTTGGACCCCTTCAGCCTTTAGTCTAAGCCCCTTCAGTCTGACTACGTGAGTAGTCACAGTTAATTAAGTAAAAATCTTCCTTAGTGTCTTTGTGACTTTGTGGCAAATAAATTTTTATTCCCCGATGAATCGGGATTTCTGCTACGCTCCAACCGGCTTGTCAGGGTTAGGTGTTACGAAAAAAGTATTTAAATGGCATTTTTATTGCGTAACTAATACCATTTAAACATGTTTAGTCTCCCAAGAGATCTAATATCAGGTCATTGCAATAAACAAGTTTATGAAATAATTGTCTAATTTCAATATCTTGTAAACAACACATGCATAGACAATAAGGGAGGCTTTTAAAAATTTTGCCTCAATTAGAGTGTTAAGGAGGCTGAAAAAGGGCAAGCATGACAGCGTATTTTGTCATACACTCTGTCCGGATGTTCTAAGCATCTGCCAATTTTTTGACGTATCTCACGATACTGAAGGGAAGGTTTAAAAATGTTAGAAAAATTTTTTAGAGTCAAACTTATTTCAAGGAAATATTCAATGCCTGGATATTTCAAAGGAAGACACATGATAGAAATTACTCTCATGTGTCTTTTTATGTTCTTAACAGCTCCTTATTCTTCTGAAGCATCTGAACCGATAAAGGTGGCGGTCATTATGTCCCAAACCGGCATAGCCATTGACGACAACAAACCGGCTATTGAAGCTGCCCGGTTGGCTTTTGACGAAATCAACAGCCATGGAGGAGTCATAGGCCGCCCCATGGAAATGATTCTAATAGACAACCAGAGTTCACCACTTCGATCAAAAATAGCAGCTCAAGAGGCAGTAAATCGCAATGTTACGGCAGTTATTGGCGCTATATGGAGCTCCCATTCCATAGCCACGGCCAGGGTCTTGCAAGAGGCAAGAATACCGATGATCACACCATCTTCTACTAAACCGGAAGTAACCAGGATCGGTGATTATATATTTCGTGTCTGCTTTATTGATTCTTTTCAGGGAAAGGTCATGGCAAGGTTCGCTTATTCAGATTTGGGCGGCCGTACCTCCATTGTAATGGGAAACCTCAATGAAGAATATAGTCTGACATTGACAAAATACTTTGAGAAATTTTTTAAACATCTTGGCGGAAAGGTGCTTTACCGTGGCAATTATAAGGGTAATGCCGTGGATTTTAAAAATATTTTAATAGAGGCAAAAAAATTCAACCCGGATGTTTGCTTTATCCCGGGTTATGCTCGGGACAGCGGATTGTTGGTCAAGCAGGCCGTAAAAATGGGGATCAAGACGACCTTTTTAGGATGTGATGGCTGGGATGGCCCGACATATAAATATGCAGGGAACGCCTTAAATGGGAGTTATTTCTCAACACATTGGCATCCCAAAGTTCAGTTTGCAAAAAGTCGGCATTTCCTAAAGATCTATCGAGAAGAGTATGGCATGAAAGAGATAAATATAACTACTGTCCCATTGACTTATGATGCCGTTATGCTTTTAGCAGATGCAATCGGCCGCGCCGGATGTTTAGAAAGAGAAAAAATTCGAAATGCAATCGCCAAAACAGAAAACTTTCAAGGATCAACCGGTTCCATCACCCTTGACCAAAACGGAGACCCAAAGAATAAGGAAGCGAGCATTATTAAATGTGAAGGGGGAAAGTTTGTTTTTCTAAAATCCGTTAAACCATGAAACTTTTTAGGGAAAACCGGCAATTGGACAGGGATACTGAAAATAAATAATAATCCAAAAACAGCTTTGAATTTGTTGCTGTTCTTAAGATAATAAAATCCCCCAAACAGGTATTTACAAAATTGTTAAAAAGGGATAGAATAATTAATTATTTTTTACCTATTTTTTAAAATGAAAATACAAACATTTTTATTATATATTTCCATACAAGTTGTTATCCTTTTTGCGCTGCCTATGTCTCAGGTCCAGGCAGGGGGAAAGATCAAGATTGCCTCAATCTATTCTTTTAGTGGCGTGGCAGCTCAGACAAACGAGCCTTCCATCAGAGGTGTGCGGCACGGTGTTCAGGAAGTAAATAGCAGGGGCGGTGTGTTAGGGAAAAAAATAGAGTTGATTGAATTTGATAACAAAAGCACCCCTATAGGTTCAAAAGTGGCGGCAGACAAGGCTGTTAAGGCTAATGTTTCAGCTATTATTGGAGCGGCCTATAGCTCACACACCATTGCTATTGCAAAGGTTGCCCAGGCAAATAATATTCCAATGATTACCAACGTATCAACCAACACGATGGTTACCCAAATTGGAGATTACATATTCCGGGTCTGTTATAGTGATCCATTCCAGGGAGAGGTGATGGCTGCGTTTTGTAGACAGGAATTAAAGGTTTCAACTGCTGTAATATTTGTTGATCTAACGAGCGACTATAGTATGGAGCTATCCAATGAGTTTCAGCGTTGTTTTGAGAAAAGGGGCGGAAAAACATTAGCTAAACTTACCTATAAACATAGTCAGAGAAGCTACCATCATTTAGTCCTGCAGGCAAAGAAAATGAACCCTGACGCTCTTTTTATCCCAGGCTATGATGAAAGCGCCCTTATAATAAAAAATGCTTTAGGTGCTGGTATCAAGGCCATCCCATTAGGTGGAGACGGATGGGAGAGCAGCTCTTTTTTTAATAGCGGAGGAGTAGCATTAAAAAGAGGTTATTACTGTACACATTGGGCAGAAGAGGTAGGAAATGAAATCTCCAGACAGTATGTAAAAAAATATAAAAAAAACGAGCAAATCAAGGCCTCGGAGGTTCTTGCTTGTGATGCTGTCTTGCTTTTAGTTGATGCAATCAATAGGGCAGGCTCGACTGACAGGGGAAAAATACGTGATGCCCTGGCAAAAACCAAAGGTTTTAAAGGAGTAACCGGCACAATCACCTTCAATGACAAAAGGGACCCTATAAAAAATGCCGTGATCATGAAGATAAAAGATGGCTGCGGGTATTATTTTAAAAGCGTTAGGCCCTGAGAAAAAATAATTATAAATATTCTATAATATAAGTTTAATGAAATTTCATAGTCTCCGATTTAAAATCAATACATCAATATTTCTCACTTTCATAATTATCGCAATGTTTTTCAGCGCCATTTTTTATCCATTCGAGATTAACCGACGAAAATCACGTTTGGAAGATACCCAACTCTTGCTAAACACAATTTTTGAACAGAGAAAAGAGGGGCTTGCCAACGAAATTTTCGCTGATCAAAAGGATGCCCTGGCCCGTTCCCTTAAAGAAATTCAAGGGGTAAAGGGAATAGCTGAGGTGAGTATATACGGAATAGACGGGGGACTTGTGCTTTCTACGGACAAGAATCTCACTGCTTCCCTCCACCCTTCAGAAAAAGAGGCTCTCAGGAAAGCCCTTTTTGTTAGCAAGATGATTAAAAGAGACCATTCTTTTGTCGAATATTCTTCAATTATTGAGATTATTGGAGAGCGAGTGGGTTATTTTAAGATGTGTTTTGATCTGACAGAGATGGAGAGGGAATCATTTTCCTACATCCTATTTTTCTTTACACTGATGGTTTCTATTTTGCTCATTACTGCCGCCCTTCTAAACCTTCTGCTTTCACGTTCTTTGATTCAGCCGGCATCCAAACTGCGGGATGCAATCAGAAAAGTATGGCTTGGGAAACTTGGCGAGCAGGTCCATCTCTCTTCCAAGGATGAGATTGGAGAGATTGCCTCTGACTTTAACGACATGTCTACCAAGCTTTACGAACAGCATGTGGAGCTGGTGAACGCGATAGAGGCAAAGGATTCGTATGCCCAGAAGATAAAAAAAGCTAACGAGGAACTTGAAGATCTGAACAACAAACTTGAAGATATGGTTACCGAGCGAACTAAAGAATTGAGAAAGAGCTATGAACAACTAAAAAAGGAAATTCAAGAACGACAGCGTTCGGATAAAGAAAAAGGAGAGCTGGAACAAAAGCTTGCCCGTTCACAGAAAATGGAGGCCTTGGGGTTACTTGCCGGGGGTGTGGCCCATGATTTGAATAATGTGCTGTCAGGCATTGTCAGTTATCCGGACCTTCTTTTAATGGACCTTCATGAAGACAGCCCCTTAAGAAAACCTATCGCTACCATTAAAAATTCGGGACAGAAGGCCGCTGCCATTGTTCAGGATTTGTTAACATTGGCGAGAAGGGGTGTGACAACTACAGAGGTCTTAAATTTTAATGATGATATTATCTATGAATACTTGAGATCCCCTGAGTACGCGAAACTTAAAACCTATTATCCTTATATTGAAATTGAAACATACCTTGAACCGGACTTGATGAACATTAAAGGTTCTCCTGTTCATCTAAGAAAAACGCTTATGAACTTGGTTTCCAATGCAGCTGAAGCTCAGCCAAACGGCGGAAAAGTTGCCATTTATACAATAAATCAATATGTTGACAGACCTGTAAAGGGATACGATAATGTTCAAGAGGGTGATTATATTGTCCTAAAAATTGAGGATAATGGCGCCGGAATTGCCCAGGAGGACCTAAGCAGGATATTCGAACCCTTTTATACAAAAAAGGTTATGGGGAGAAGCGGCACAGGTTTGGGCATGGCCGTTGTGTGGGGTACGGTACAGGATCATCATGGTTATATCCATGTTGAGAGCACTGAGGGAAAAGGAACAACCCTTCAGCTTTATTTCCCTATTACAAGGGAGAAAATTAAAAAAGAAGAAAACCTGATACCTATTGAAGATTATAGGGGGAGCAGTGAATTAATCCTGGTGGTAGATGATATAAAAGAACAGCGGGAGATTGCCACGCTTATACTGAAAAATTTGGGTTATTCGGTAGCAAGTGTTTCGAGCGGCATAGAGGCGATAGACTACATAAAACAAAACCAGGTTGATATGATAGTGCTGGACATGATTATGGACCCTGGTATAGACGGCCTCGATACATATAAGGAGATAATAAAAATATCACCAGGGCAAAAGGCAATCATTGCGAGTGGATTTGCTGAGAATGAGCGCGTAAGAGAGGCCCAGGAATTAGGGGCAGGTCAATATATAAAAAAGCCATATACCCTGGAAAAAATAGGTCTTGCCATAAAATTTGAACTTTCAAAATAGATTTATTCTGCATTTAAGCAACAGCGATGGTCTCGTAAAACGAATTTTATGAGACCATCATTTTTATGTCTAAAAAATATTACCTTTTAAAAAAATCAATGATAAATCTCAGAGGCTGGCATGGAGAAAAAGCATATATTAAAGATTGCAGTTGAGTTGACACTGAAGAAAAATCAGGTGGAGGCAGTTGCCCTTCTCCTTGAGCAAGAGGCAACTATTCCGTTTATTGCCCGTTATAGAAAGGAAGCCACGGGAAGCCTTGACGAAGTCGTAATAACCTCTATCCGGGACATGCTTCACAGACTAAAAGAACTTGATGCACGGCGGGAATTTATACTGAAATCTTTGGACCAGCACGGGCATCTCACTGATGAGCTTAAGGAAGAGGTGACGGCCGCTGAAACCATGACCGCCCTTGAAGATATCTATCTGCCATACAAACCTAAACGCCGCACAAGGGCAACCATTGCAAGGGAAAAGGGTCTTGAGCCCCTTGCTGAATTGATATTTGCACAGAATGGGATTGATCCGTTGCAGGAGGCAGCTCAATTTATAGACCCTGAAAAGGGGGTTGAAAATGCTGAGGATGCCCTGGTTGGGGCAAGAGATATTATGGCTGAGAAAATCAATGAGGATCAGGATGGGAGGGTATTGATACGGAAGCTTTTTGAATCCAAAGGTATGATTACAAGCAAGGTAGCTCCTGATATGGAATCAAAGGGACAAAAGTACAAGGATTACTTTGAATGGGAAGAGCCTTTGTCAACGGTTCCATCGCATAGGCTTCTTGCAATGAGAAGAGGGGAGAAGGAAGGCATCCTTTATCTTGCAATAGAACCCAGCGAGGAGGACGCCACTACAATTTTAGAAGGACTGTTTGTAAAAGGAAGCGGTGAAGATTCCAATCAGGTTAAGTTATCAATTCATGATTGCTACAAGAGGCTGCTGTCACGATCCATGGAGACGGAAGTAAGACTGAAATCAAAAGAAAAGGCGGATAAAGAGGCAATAAAGGTATTTGCAGATAATCTTAGAGAACTCCTGCTCGCATCTCCTTTAGGAGAAAAAAACGTTATGGGCATTGATCCCGGGTTCAGGACAGGATGCAAGATAGTCTGCTTAGACAGACAGGGGAAGTTCTTGGTCCATGATACTATATTTCCCACTATGAGTGATAAAAGGGAAAGAGAGGCTGGAGAAACAGTCAAAAAGCTATGCATGGATTACCAGATAGACGCCATAGCAGTTGGGAACGGCACAGCAAGCAGAGAAACCGAGGCTTTTTTAAGAAAACTTGAGCTTCCGGAAAAGGCCCAAATTGTAATGGTAAATGAAAGCGGGGCCTCAATATATTCTGCGTCCGAGGTTGCCAGAGATGAGTTTCCAGATCTTGACTTGACGGTTCGCGGGTCTGTATCCATTGGAAGGAGGCTTATGGACCCCCTTGCCGAGTTAGTTAAGATAGACCCCAAGTCAATCGGCGTTGGCCAATACCAGCATGATGTTGACCAGACCGACCTTAAAGGCTCTCTCGATGATGTAGTAATGAGTTGTGTAAACAGGGTGGGAGTGGATATAAACAGGGCAAGTGTTCAGCTCCTTACCTATGTTTCCGGGCTTGGTCCTCATATTGCAAAGAATATAGTCACATACAGAAATGAAAATGGCCCTTTTGACTCGAGAAATGCATTAAAAAAAGTGTCCCGCCTGGGACCCAAGGCATTTGAACAGTCAGCCGGTTTTTTGAGAGTTCTTAATGGAAAAAATCCCCTGGATGCAAGCGCCGTGCATCCCGAATCATACCATGTGGTTGACACAATGGCAGAGGATTTGGAGTGCAGTGTAGGTGATCTTCTCACCGGACGGGAATTTAGAAGCAAGATAAACCTTTCAAAATATGTGAATGATGAGATAGGAATCCCCACCCTGAACGATATAATGGAGGAACTGGCAAAACCAGGACGGGATCCCAGGGAAAGATTCGAGTCCTTTGAATTTGAAAAAGGTATCGAAAAGATAGGTGACATCAAGACAGGCATGAAACTTCCGGGCATTATAACCAATGTGACGGCATTCGGGGCGTTTGTGGATATAGGTGTTCATCAGGATGGACTGGTCCATATTAGCGAGCTGTCCGACAGTTTTGTTAAAAATCCATCTGACCTTGTTAAGGTCGGTCAGAAGGTCAGTGTGTCGGTAATAGGCGTAGATATTGAACGGAAAAGGATTTCTTTATCCATGAAAACAGTGCCTAACGGTAAAAGGGAAATCAAAAAGGATAAATCAAAAAAACCATCCTTCAAAAAAGCAGGGCGAGCCCAAAAAGAAAAAAGAACCTTCAGCAACCCCCTTGCCGACCTGTTTAAACAGAAGTAAATGTTGTAATTATTAGCCGCCCCATCGCTTTTCAGCGATAAAGATCAAATCACGAGCAACCAGTAACCAGCAACGAGTATTGTGCCCATCGCTTTTCAGCATCAAAGATCAAATCGCTCCCGCACTTTAGCAAACACTTCTTCACCTGACACAGGATTAACCTTTCCTAAACGAATTTCTTGGAGCCGACGTTTTGCAACTCTTATCCATTTTTTGTCAATATCACGGTCTGGTGCAGCGCCTTGTGTATCTGCATCTATCATGTTTCCTTGAGCGCCGCCAAAAATTCATCTCGCCCTATGCTTGCTTGAGAGCAAATAGTTCTTAACGTGGATGCTTTTATTTTGGGGTGATTAGGCATTGTAAGAGGAGTGCTCGTACCATCTGGATTATCACGAACCATAGAGATGTGTTCTCTTTCTCTTACGATACGAAATCCCAAATTTTCAAAGGCCTTAACGACCCTTCGTTTTGGAGCATCAATTGGAAACTTCGTCATTAAGCCTCTATCCTCGCCTCCACAACGAAAGCCTCAAGTATCGGGGGATCGATATCCAGTACTTCCTTCCCAAAGCTTTCAATATGAAATTTTATCGCTGATTTTACATCAGTAAGGACCTCTTCGTAGGTATCCCCTTGTCCTACAACCACTCCTTTTATTCCAAGAGGGTATGCTACATACCCATCAGGATGTTTTTCTACTATTATTTTGTATTGTTTCATCATGCGCCCCCATAAAGACTTTTGTACTATTTTAACACAATACGATGTCAATGAAAGATTTATCTACAGATAATGCCGAGCTGAGACGCGCGCGGTTTTTGCGCGTCGTTTCCAGCGATATGTTATGTACATTTACTTATCCTTTGGTTATCGAGCCGCAATTTAAATATGCAAACTTATTCCTTTAAGCTTCGGACTGGCCAAATATAGCCTGCACGATTTTTAACATCTTCGTAACAAGTGGTACCGGATTCTATGTACACGATCCAGGCCATTCCGGAGTAATAGTCAAGCGTTGTCGCTGACCAATGGTAACCTGTTGGAACAACCCAAAACTTATGCCCGTTTGGTAAGGCTGGATCTCTTCTGCTAAAATCGATCAATGTGCATAATTCTTTCATTGTCGGCAATCGCCAATCACCTGCAGATGAGCCATCAGAAAGAACTAGCGTGGGATTCGGGCCACAGTCTCCTTCCTTAAGGCCTTTTGCCGCCTGTACGGCACTTCTCCAATCCATCATTCCGAAGCAATTCGTGTTCTTAAGCCAGATGAGTTTGGTCAGGTTGTCGGTCACCGTACCATCTTTGTTATCAATAAAACGGGAATCAGGGATGGGTTTATCAGACAGGAGCTCTGCATACGGTCGTTTAAAATCACATGGAATGATATTTCCTCTCCAGTCATAGCAAGTCGAGTTAAAAGGGTTCACTATCCCTGCCAATACTTCATCATTTTGAGGCACTGATAGCGGATTATCTTCGTTGGCATAAGACAACGATAGATGAAGGCAATGAAAAACGAAAAGCAATAAAATCAATGCTGGTCTAATGTATTTAGTTGTGATTGATCTATTCTCTTTTTGAGACGATCGCGATGAAAAACTGTCCATTATAATTTCCTCATTTTTCAGCAATCCATAATTTTGGCATAGACGCACATAACGTACTGCTGTGGGGTGCGGGGTTTTTTGCGCGTCCCTACCAGCAGATTGTTCGGCATTATTGTTTGAATTAGCCTATTTTATTTCTTTTAACAATTCGTTTGATACAACAAAAGAATGCCTGGTTAACATAATCGAGCAATCAATCAGATCCTTGGTATCAAGATTGGTAGTTGATTCAATTTTTCGAAGCAATTTACTCAATTTGTCTGGCACTTTAATGGTTGTAAAGTTTGGTATATATTTTTTATAACCTCCTTTGTTGAGACTTTCATCTCCAAACTTTGGGCTTCTATGAATTATATCACTTCTGAAATCTATAAGAGGATCAACCCAATCTGTATGCAAATCAATAATTTTGTTTGAGAACGTCTTTTTACCGATTGTTGAGGTTTTATTTCTTGCTGACCTTACAAGGCTATTCCATTTATAAAACTTGTTCTCAAACATATACCCGATCATTGCAGAAAGATAATCAAACATTGAAAGAAGATTGAAGATGACATCATCAAAAAAATAGTAATGGTGCAAAATTAGATGTTCTATAGAAACCGGATTGGCGGTTCCATTCGCGAAGTGGCTTTTTATGTGCTCATTAATTCCTTTTCGTTGCTCAATTAATATTACTATATGATATCTAATAGAATTTATCCTGTAGCGCAGAGATCCTCTAACCGCATTAATCGGATGATCAACAGGTGGAAGAACATTCGGATTCAATCGGGAAAAAACCCTAACACCACAGTCGCTAACTTCATATTGAAGTGATTGCATTTCAGAATTAAGCTTGGCTATTTCGCTCTCAATATTTTCAAAGGCATACATTTGCTACTTCCAGCTATTAAATTCGCGTTGTTATATGAAAGTCTGTTCGATTACTAATTCTTGATGCCGAACGCCAAGCTAAGCGGCGCGGTTTTTTGCGTCAGCTTGAGCGAAATGTTAGGCATTGTATTTTTTAATTACAAAGTAGCACATAGATGCAGATATGTTTCTGCCAAGGCGGACAAATTCTTCTTCACTAAATCCAATTGGAACATGGGCACCATCACTCACAAATGTAAAAATAGACGCCAAAGCCTTCTCTTCTTTTTCAGTAATAAAACCCGTGGTTTTTAAATAACCAAGAGATGGACCCCATGTATTACCAGTCCTGTCAGTAACAAATTTTTTCGCAAAGGCAATTTTTCTAACGATTGTTTCTAAGCAAATTCTTATATTTGTTAAGCTTCCGTTATAGTCTGGCTGGGGTTTGATGAAATCTGATGCTGAAGCACGTAAACATGAATTAATTTCATCATTTTCGTCTAAACCCGATTTGCTGATTTCATTTAACAGTTCATCCTCAACGGGCTCTTTACCTTCAAAATTTGGATCGAGAAACTTAATAGTACTATCATCAATCTCATATCCATCAAGCAATAGAGATTTTCTAAATTCATTAAATCGATCATCATATTTATATTTTGGCGAAACACCATTCCTTAGCGTACTGCTGGTATGCACGATTTCTTCTATTAAATCAGACAACTGTCTCTCTGAACCAGATTTCATTTCATCGCTGATACCAATAACTGAATTTGCCTGATATGAATCAAAGTCATACTTATCAAGAAGCACGTGTACAGATTGTCTGTCCATAACCCCGAGTAATTGTGACAAAGATAGTTTTGATCTTTTAGTAATTTGCATAATTCTAGATGCCTAACGCTGCGATAACCTGAAAAACCTCTACGCTGTTACTGATACAAAGCATTTAACTTTAAATATCTCCACTATATTCGATTTGAAACATGGCGGTTTTTTCAGGTTAATTGCATTGTTGTGTGCCGGGCACGGCACGTATTCTTAAGGGTGAGTTGAGCATACCCTTTTATTGAAAGCTCAGCAAGTCCCAAACCCAGCCCGATGGAGGCGAAGGGTATAGCGGTATGGCAAACGGGTATCGGCGACGGTGCTTGGGGAGGAAGCCGCCCTGCCGAGGCAGGGTACCGCAAACGTACGGGGCGATGAACAAGAACCGAGTCAGGCGGGCCTGGTGGGACGAGCCTGCAACACAAGGTAAAGTCCTCTATCCATCTTAAGTCAGGCAGGTATACTCGGCGCTCGTGTACGGAAAGATGCGTGTTTACCCCGGGAGATCTGCCGCGTGTCCATTAATGGACTGACCGAACCGTAAGGGGAGACTATGGCGTGGCAGAAGTCAGCAGAGGGCATAGTAGTCGGTGGAAACGAGCTCCGCGAAGCGGGGAGGCCTCACCCCGATGAAGGCCCGAACGGTCCCCAGCCGGATGGTCTGGGTAAATGGTCGTGGTTATCAAAGAGCATGTTCTTATCGGCATAATGCAGCAGTCGCTGAAATGCCGGTATCGTCTTGCCTTTAATGCCCAGCAGGCCAGACGTTTTTTTATGTGTGTCTGTTTTGACCAGCCGAACCGCCGGATACGTGACCCGTATGTCCGGTGGTGTGGGAGGGGCGCTCAGTGATGGGCGTCCCTATCCCTATATACCAATTGTTCAAGTCGGTCTTTTGTACATTCGAAATATTCTTTTAGCCAAATATATTTTTTCTGAACATTCGGTTCTTCTTGAAATTTCTTAATATTATCGTCAATAAATTTAGGTACAGAAGAAAGATCTTTTAATTGGTCAGATTTTGTGTATCGAGATTCCACTACATCCCCATAAGGTAATAAATAATCAATATAATAATGTTCATCTGTGTCTTTCTTAAGGCGTTCAAATATTGAAATTCTATTTGATTTATCCCTTTTTACAGCATTATCAGCCAATTTTATGATTTCAGGAGAAACTACTATTCTTGGAGCACCACCTATTTTACGCTCTTGTTCATATGCAGTAATATATCCAGGACCGAAAATTATTCCATCTTTGTTGTAGACAAGCCCCTTATGTAGATAGCCTCTAAGTATAGTTTTGAAGCTTGTGACCAATAAACTGTATTGGAAGTATCTCATAAATTCGATGGTTTTGAAGCAAGCTGCAACATCTGTATATGGAATCGTAATGATCAGTGAGTCGGACACAGCAATAATTTCAATTCCACTAAAAAGGTTATCATTTTCTTGGCTAAATCTAATTGCTGTTTCTTTTATTGCCAGCATTAACTCAGCTATTTTGTCAAAATCATCTTTGGTCTTAATAGTTTCAACCTTTTTTTTAAACCCAAGAATATCTATGAACGCAACAAACGATTCTTTGAAATCTATGAATTGAGGAAGTTTAAATATTATGTCATTCATACTAATTTTTAGGTATAACGCTACACATCAGCATTTGGCGCGCCAGCGACAATATGCTGGATGTGGTTGTTGGATGTCTTCTATTCTGGAACCGAGAACCTGATCTCAAGTTCCTCGGGTTTCAGAGTCACAACTCTCAGTTGCAGTTTCCCGATTGCATTCTGCAAGGTTGTGAAAGCATGGTCTTCACGCTTCCCAGTATGTCCTTTCATGACGATGCCAGTTCGCATCGGAGATAGATCGACTTCCTGAACAGTGCTGCCAAAGGCTTCAACACGTAAGCTTGGAATGGGATATGGGGCCTCAAGTGTGCCTCGGTAAAGTGATTCAAACTTGTTGCCAACAGGCTTGTTGACATGAACGGGTCTCATTGTGAGTTTGCGTTCCAGTTTTGGCGACACCTTGATGGCAACTTGGTCGGCGTGCTCGATTGCGAGCTGAGTGCCACCGGGAGAATTCTCCATGTTTTGCTGAACACCGCCAGGCGAGCTCTGCATATTCTGCTGTACGACGATTTCGGAATTCGTTACCCGCTGAGAGTCCTGCAAAACGACAACATGAGATTCACCTTCCCACCAGAGTCGCTTGGCAACAAAACCGATAACCACAGAGATGATTATCAGAACTACTCCTCGCTTTAGCCATCGAAAACGTGGTTCGGCTTTCTCTTCCATAACGTCTACCTTTCAATTCACTAGTACATCCAACGCCCACCATCACAGGTAAGCAGGGGGCACAAACTTCGCAAAAGCACGTTAACACCAAACTGATATTGAGCTACAGTGTTCCGCCCCTGCGAATCCTGTGCATGGTGGGCGTTGGACGAAGCCGCTACGCGGCAAGCAAGCAGTCAACGTCATAAATTAAATTATTGCAACCTCCGTATTTATGAGTGATAAAAGATTAATTGTAAAGTGACTATTTTATCAATTCAAAAACAGGAGGTTACAATGGACATCAGATTAACAGAAGATACACAATTCAACAAGTATTACACAAAACACTGGGTCGATAAGGGGTCAAGTCTGCCTTTGACCCATGAGTAATCTATTTTCTGTTGTTTTAATGTTTTTCTGTTTTTTTCTTTATTCTTAAACTTCTATACCCTATTGGGCCTTGACCAATTAAACAACATGGGTCAAGGGCAGACTTGACCCATGTTTCACTTTTTTTAAAAGCTACTCTTTATTTTATTGAAATGTCAAGACAGAAGCGCCGCAAAGGCATCGGTGTCAGGCCTACACAGTTGACAAGTCGAGATCTAAAATAATTTTATCAATTTTTTTTAGTTTTCTCTCGTCTTTGATTTGCAACGCAACTCGGAGGCTTGTCTGAGAAACCCCAGATACGCCAATTCCAAAATGTATTCCGATGTCTTTTAGTTTTTGCCCACTAAATCTACGGTGCAAGTAGATCCGCACTCTTTTTAATAAGGCTACATTTTCACCCAATACTTTGGCGGCTTGTTTAATCATAGAAACATATCTGTCAACTGTGTAGGTCTGACACCTATGCCTTTTATTGGGTAGGTTCCGTGAAACGCCCCGTGCGGTCCCGCATGCGGGTGTTGTGGGAGCTGGGAAAGAAACCCCTCCGGCTACCCGATTGGGCAATATATTGATTTTATAGCATTCCATTCCTTGCTATGTGTTTTCCAAATAGGCTGAAAGCTCGCTCACGATCTGTTCCACGGTTTCCCCTCGTTCTTGGCATTTGTGTGCCCATGAACGGCCAGGATGAAGCGTATCCCATCGTGAACGTAACTGTTGGTACCGTCCCTTTCCAGGGTCATGATTTCCAAAACCATCAATAATTTTATTCCAGATTGGTGAAAATTTAGCGATCAGAAGCGCCTCACCCAGTGGAATCCAGATGTCATCCACAACAAGATACCGGCATAGAAAATCGTTGATTTCAATATTTGAAGTCTGCCGAATGCTCTCTGCATGTTCTTTGAGACGCTTATAGAGAGCTTGCCCTGGATCTGTGTTTAAACCAAAGTTGCCCTTGCGCGCTCCAGGGGAAACAGCCTTGCCCACATAAATAGGAATTTCGTTGGCAGTGACGTGGTTATAAGGAGTGAAGTCACCAGAATAATAAATGGCGTAAATCCCTGCTCCAACAAATTGCTCAATATCCTCTATGGCCACTTTGTCACGTTCTAATAAGGCCTCCGCAACACTGGCACCGAGGTTGTTTTTATCCAAAGGGTTATATGGAGTTTCCCTTTTCATGCGGCAATGCTCAATATTTTTTGTTTCATTTGTGATTCTTTGGTATGTATTAGCTGAGAAGCCACACTTGCCCCTATAATTCGAGCAAGGTGAACAGGCACAGCATTACCAAGTTGTCTCATGGTTTCTGTCCAAGAACCATGGAACTTATAACCGTCTGGAAAGGTTTGTAGACGCGCTGATTCCCGTATGGTGAAATACCGCACCGAACCATCTAAGTCAACCATCATGTTTTCACCACCAGGGACACCATGATCACCTGCCTTTAGTGTTTTTGCCGGAAAATCCAATGGACTGCCAGTGTGACCAAGATAAACCTTTGCACCAGGTTGGTAATTGTGATCATGGAACATATGCTTTTTTCTACTTTTGGGCAGGGGGTAAGGTAAATCATGAATACCATCTCTTACTGTCCGCCATGGCTTTAGTGCTCCTTCAAAAAGATTGTTTTGGAATAGTTTTTTTACTCGCGTTGAATGCCGAGCGGGGATAGCTGGACGATTTTTGGTGGATATTTTATGCCTTTCCCAATAGTTTTTTGATACCCACTGTTCATACAGCAAGGAATCTAACGAATTAGTTTCATTAGGGAATGACCATTCCCGGCTTTGATCATTTCTAAATCCTACAATGAAGACACGCTCACGATTTTGTGGGATCCCGTAATTCGCGGCATTTAATATGCGGGCTACGACATTGTACGTCAGTCCATTATTTTTTCCACTTGTCTTTTGTCTCTCAAGTCTTGCCAAATGTCCTACCCAATCCTCGCTTTCTTTTTTTACCAGTTCTGGATATGTAAGTTGAAGAATGATGTATTGGAAATAATTAGCGAATGACGCCCTAGTGATGCCTTTGACATTTTCGAAAATAAAAGCCGGAGGCGATAATTTTCTTACAGCGTTGACAGCAATTGGAAACATATCCCTTTTGTCTTTGTGGGCCTTATGCTTACCGCCGAGTGAGAAAGGTTGACAAGGAGGACCACCAGAAACAAGATCAATTTCACCAGAAATTGAGTAATAATCAAAATCCCTTGCATCTCCTTCATGTATATTCCAGTCCTTTACCAAGGGATATCCGCAGGTTTTGTTTTCCCTGATTGTGTCGCAAGCCCATTTATCCCACTCAATTACAATTGATGGCTCAAATCCTGCCAAGCTTAAACCTAGACCAAGTCCACCAGCGCCAGCAAAAAGTTCAACAGATTTCATATGATGCCTTTATCAAGAAATTGAGTTATTCGAGTCTTTAAAGTTTCCAAATCGTTAATTTCACATTCCCAAATTACAAGAAAAGTCCATCCCAACGCAACAAGTTTCTCTTGATTTCTTTTATCTCGCTCTTTGTTTCCTTCAAGTTTTGGCTCCCAAAAATTCAATCGAGACGATAAGGGGTCAAGTCTGCCTTTGACCCATGAGTAATCTATTTTCTGTTGTTTTAAGACCCCATTTTCATTGGCCTAATGATGATAACGGCAATAGCAATGCAATCTTTTATCACCATGAAGATGTCTAACGGCGATGCTCACCGGCAAAAAACGAAACGAATACTTTAAAAATAAGAGTAATTCCAATAAACTTTAAAATTACTAAAAACCGTCAGCGTTTTTTGTCCGCGTGTAGCATTTTGTGATGGCTACTCTTTAATTTTAAGTTTATGTTCTGCTATCTTAGTTTTTAATTCTTCATATTTTTCGTCTACTTTTGATTTGTGATCTCTAGCAAAAGCAGCACCAACATCAAACTTATTTCTTTCCATATTAAAATTAATTAAGTCAAATGTATAATAAATAGAATGTATAAGTTCTAATATTTTTGGGTCACTGAGAAATTCATAGATAAAATGAGAAAGATTAACTTGCATGTTTTCCCATAGCGATACGTATATTCTGGAGAACGATATAACATTTTTATCCAATTGTTGAATTAAATAATTACATCTTCTTCTACCAAGATCAATTTCAGCTAGTATTGAAAATAAAAGTTGGGTTCCTTCTGCTTTTCTTTTTTTCCTATCAAGACATTTTCTCAGTATATCACCTAAAAAACTAAAAACAAATCCGATTATTGCACCTGTGATTATTAAAAAAATGTCTCTTGATAGCTTAGCCTCACTTATATTATCATTTATTATAGTTAAATTATTTGATAGATCTTGAGCGAGAACCAAATATGGTAGCAATAACAGAATTATTATTATAATATATTTGCATTTTGACATATTTTACCTCATTTTTATTTGCCATAACGTTGAAATGACTTTTCGGCGGTCTTCCGACGATAAAGTCCATTTCTTGGTTCTGCGATTCATTGGCTACTTCTGGGCCTCTTCGATGAGCGAGTCAATGCGTTTGTGTTCGTCGAACACTTTCTTCAGTTCCTCTGGTGATGCATCACGCTTCTCCAAGATACCGAGGAGCTTGCGATGGTAGAGGAGATAGGACGTAAGGGGGTAGACTTGAAATTTCCCAGGGATTCGCTTTGAATGCTCCATCGCAAGCTCGAAATCCCGCATGGCCAAGTCGGCGGCCACTCGGACCCTATCCCGTTTGCTTTGGTAGTGCTCTCGGATCAGGATAGTGAGAACAGACCCCGCCGCGCCGATGATGGCGCCAACGAAACCGGAGATGAGTGAAATCGTGGCTGTGTTCATGTCTTCCTCCTCGCAGAACATAGATTATATGTTGTAATGTAAATAACCCACCCCTACTTTTTTTTTAAAAGCTACTCTTTATTTTATTGAAATGTCAAGACAGAAGCGCCGTACCCCTTATACGTCATGATATACAAGAGATAGGTTTTTTTACATTTATAGATGTAAACAAAGAAATTCTTAAGACCTTTTTTCAGCATAAGCAGGGGTCACATAAACAGTGGCCATGCCTTGAATCTTGAATGATTGAGTTTATTAATCAGGTTATCAAATTTTTTCCACTAAGGCACGAAGGCACTAAGTTAAAGACTGCCCAAAGCTTTTCAGCATCAGATATCAAATCACGAACAACGAGCAACCAGTAACGAGTAAAAAGCAACCAGCAACGAGTATTGTTCTCACCGTTTTTCAGCATCAGATATCAGATCAGATCTCGCGCCAAGACGCCAAGACGCCAAGAAAATGTGCTCAACGCTTTTCAGCATCAAAGATCAAATCACCTGTCAAGAACGTAGGTATCTATATTGTTTTTCTTCATTGTCCATTGATCGATTCCATGATTTGCTTAAAACTCTCGACACCCGCTTCAAGGTTTTCGATGATCTCTTCAGCAAGCACATCCGGATCAGGTAGGTTGTCCAGGTCTGCCAGACTTTCATCTCTGATCCAGAAGATATCCAGGCTCGTTTTGTCGCGGGCGATGATGTCTTCATAGGTGAATTTGCGCCATCTGCCGTCAGGATTGTTTTCTGACCACGTTTCCTTGCGTTTATGCCGGTTTTCAGGCTTATAGCAGACGATGAAATTCCTCAGATCGTCATGGGTCATCTGGTTTTTCTTTTTTGTGAAATGGATATTGGTCCTGAAGTCATAAAACCAGACCTCTTTTGTCCACGGGTATTTACTGGCGGGTTTGTTTTCGAAAAAAATCACGTTTGCCTTGACCCCCTGGGCATAAAATATGCCGGTTGGCAGCCTCAGGATGGTGTGTAGGTCGGTATTTTGAAGAAGCTTCCGTCGAACCGTTTCCCCGGCCCCGCCTTCAAACAGCACATTGTCAGGAACGACTACGGCCGCCTGGCCGGTGGTTTTGAGCATGGTTCGGACGTGCTGGACAAAATTGAGCTGCTTGTTCGAGGTGGTGGCCCAGAAGTCCTGCCGGTTGTATCTCAGATCTTCTTTTTCCTGTTTCCCCTCGCCATTGGTGATCGTGATGCTGCTCTTTTTCCCGAATGGTGGATTGGTCAGGACATAGTCGTACCGGTCACCGGTATCGGCAATCAGGGAATCGTTGGGTGAGATGGTGGATTCGCCGGTAATCTCCCCGATATTATGCAGAAACATGTTCATCAATGCCAGGCGGCGGGCATTGGCCACGATCTCATTGCCGAAAAAGGTTTGATTTTTTAAGAAGATTTTCTGGCCTTTGTCAGGGTTGTAATTCTTGATCAAAAAGTCATATGCCGCCAGGAAAAAACCGCCTGTGCCGCATGCTGGGTCGGCTATGGTTTTGTCAGGTTCTGGTCGGACGCACTCCACCATGGCCCTGATCAACGACCGTGGGGTAAAATACTGTCCGGCGCCGCTTTTGACGTCTTCGGCATTTTTTTCAAGCAGGCCTTCATAAATATCCCCCTTGACGTCCGCTCCCATCATGACCCAGTCTTCCGCATCGATCATGTGAATGATCTTATAAAGCTTAGCCGGGTCCTGGATCTGGTTCTGGGATTTAACAAAAATCTGGCCGATCATGCCTTTCTGCCGGCCTAAGGCCCTGAGCAAGTTGATGTAATGGGATTCGAGTTCAGCCCCTTTTAGGGTTTTCAGACTATCCCAATTGTATTCAGCCTGGATTCCGACCTCTTTGTTGTGAAGCTTACTGTATTCATCGGCCATCTTGAGAAACAGCAGATAGGTAAGCTGCTCCAGATAATCGCCGTAACTGACGCCGTCATCCCGCAGGGTGTGACAGAAACTCCAGACTTTTGAAACGATGCTTGAAGTATTGTTCATTTTTTTTCTTTCTCTTTGTTTGTGTAGTATTTTTGTTTTGAGCTTGTGGGTTTATCCGGAATTGTCGGCTTCAAAATACCCTGTTTCAATAAAGGTTGGAGAATTGTTGCTCGAAAATGCTCTCGATGCTTCAACCTCAGAAAATCCATTATTTCAGAAGTTGATTTTGGGCTTTTACAAAACTCAATAATTTTTTCGCTTTTCTCGACTTGCTCGGCGACTTGCTCGGCGACTTGCTCGGTAGCTTGCGGGGTAAGAGGCACAATACACTTAAAAATATCCCCCTCGATCAGTTCAGGACGTTTTCTCCAGGAATAATGCCGACAATATTTGAAAAGGTTTCTCACCCCGGAACCCAGTTCATCCGCGCCTCCAATCTCCTTGAAGAAACGGGCAATCACCGGGTTTTTGGGGAAGGGGGTAAAATTCGCGGGATCGATCAAACCGTAGCCGTGGGGCTTGTTGCTGTTTTCAGCAAACACCCGGTGGGTTTCAATAATAAACTTGGCAGGAAAAGGATTTAGAAATTCCCGGTGGATTAGCATGTTGGCGGCCACTTCTCTGAATATATGATCTCTTAAACTGATCCGCTGATCCTTCTCCAGAAAGAATGGGTCTGGTAGGTGTTTGGCAACAAATGCCATCAGGCGCTCGTAGCTATCCATGAGGTTGGTTCGAATGTCATCCCTGTCGTCATATCTGTCGGTGTTTTCCCTTCGGAGCAAGGCATCGGTGCGGTGATGGGGCAGCACGGACAAAATGACCTGATCGTGTCCTAAAAGGAGGACCGCGGCCAGAGTATAGCCTTCCTTGCCGCTTTGATAGTCCCTTTGAAAAAGCTGGGCGCTTTTAAGCAACTCTATATCCGACATTCCGGCCCAGGGATGACCTTGTCTTTGATTCACCGCCAGTTGCCTTGCTTTGGCTATCAGGTCCGGTCGCAGGTCTTTTATGGATACATAAGGATATATGAGGTTTTCCGAGTAGGTGGTCTGCTTTCGGATATAAAGGGCGGTTACCAGATTCGTGTTGATAGTGATATCAAAGTCTCCGTCTTCATTGCGATCATAGATTTTACCATTGCAACGGTGAACCTGGGAGCTTTCAGGGACAAAGAGGCGGATGATCCGTTTGCCTTCAATGACTACCTCCTCGGGCATTAGATAACTCGGCGGATTCAGTTTCTGCGGATTATTCAGGGCGGTCACCAAATCTTTTTTGACCTGCTCCACTGCTTCGGGGACAATGCCTGTTAATTTTCCGCTGTCATTGACGCCAAGTATCAACTCTCCGCCGTTCCGATTCAGAAACGCGCAGATACTTTCGAAAACGTCTCTGCTCAGCTTGTTTCGGCATTCCTTAAATTCGATGGAGATGCCTTCTCCTTTACGGATCAGTTTTTTTATTCCGGCTTTGTTCATTTTTTCTTCGTTTGCTTTGATCGCGGTTTTTTCCGACTGGCGGTAAACAGGGCCTTTTCCGCCTTGATTTTTTCGAGCAGCTTCTCCGCCGAAAGATATTGCTCTGCTTTTTCTTTTTGCAGTTCTTTCAACCACTCTCTTCCTATACCTGATTTAAGATACTTTTCTCTCTCAACGGCTTCTTTTTCAGATTTGAATTCTTCATAGTGTATTAATGCAATTGGTCGATGTGTCTTTGTCCATTCAGCTCCAATGCCAGCTAAATGATCATTTATTATTTTATTCAAAGTTGATGTAATCCCCTTATAAATGGAACCATCCTCACACTCTAAAACATATACGAAATGACTCTCTTTTCTTTTAGGCATAAGTTTGCCGGAACTATTTTCAACAATATAAACCTCTCCATTCTTTTCATGCCTGCCGGCAGGCAGGCGCCACTCTTTTGTCAGTTCCCCCGAAAATGCCTTCTTCAGGATGCTCTGTCGCAGGGCTTCTGCTTTTTTAAGACTGTCTTCAATGGTTTGTTCAAGTTTGTCGCAGACGGATAGGCGGGTTTCGATTTCGGAGACGATGGCTTGTTGTTCTTCGAGGGTTGGGGGAATAGGAATTTTAAATTCTCTCATCGCTTTAAGTGAAACATTTTTTATTGTGCTACCCGTTGCATTTTTATGTGCATAGTTTATAAAACGCTGACTTATTATAGAATATCTTATATAATGCTTATCAATTGTATTCAACACATTAAAATAACAAGCACTTTTGCCAAGAATAACCTTTTCTCCATTATAAAATGCAGTATTTCCAAGTGTTCCATTTATAGAAACTAATACGGTATTTTCACTCAATGGTTTTTCATATTTTTCATATTCCTCAATAGTGACACGCTTTGTATTTTCTTTGATTTCAATCTTTCCATCTGACAAATTATTTCCGTTAATGAAATAATAGTCGCCTTCATCTGAGTAAATTGGTGTCCCGTGTAATCCATCGCCTAATACAGTGATTATTTCCTTTATTTGCTCCCACTTCCACCGCTCCGGCAATTCCTCCAATTCCTTTTCCGTTAACGCTGACAGTTCTTTTGGTTTTTTGGGCTTGGCGGGTTTATTTTTGCCTTCTGTTTTTGCCAGCTCGCAGACCTTTTCCCAATCTTCCACCTGCTTTTCATAATGTTTTTCCCGCTCTGTCTTGATCTGTTCCAGCAGTTTTTTTGCCGGTTCAGGTGCGTTTCCCGCCCGCCTCTCGAGGGTGCGCCATTGTTTGGCCAACTTGCCTTGAAAGGCATATTTCAGCACGGCCTGACGGTAAATTTTCAGTTGCTCTCGGGCTTTTTTCAGTTTTTCGATGCCGTTGTCGAGTTCGGAAAAGAGTTCCTCAATTTTGGTGACGATTTGCTGTTGTTCGGGGAGGGGAGGAACTTTTATAGGTATTTGCTTCATAGAAGCCTGGTTCAATTTAAGCCTTGTTGTGCCAGTTACAAAATATCCATAATCAAGCTGATTTAAATAATGGCATAAAAGCTTATTTGAACCGTATGATTTTAGTATATGAGCATGGTTATTCACCCAGAACCGACCGTTTACTATGTATGCTTTGTCTTTGAATGCGTCTAAAAAAGGTGCACCATCTTCCCCTAACAATATGTGCTCACCTTCAAAAAGGTAATCATCAATCCACCCAACCTGCCCTGTTGCCCCATAATAAGGGAATAATTGAATTTTATCTTTCCCGGCGATTCTGTCATCTCGATCCCTTACATTTACTGGAATTCTCTGCCGATCCAATATTTCACAGATGTTATCAAGTTTCACCAAGACCCAGTTCTTGGGTAAAGATTCGCTGAAATTCTCACTGTTTAACATCCTAAGCCGCCAATGCCTCATTCATTTCATCAATAATCGGCTCCATGCCATCGCCAAATAACTGAACCATCTTTCCAACGCCGCCCTTACCGTCAAACGGGGCATAATCCAGATCGTCCTTTTCAATATGCACGGAACTGATGATGTGATCCTTTATCATGCGCAGCCATGCCATCTGTTCATCGGTAAATTTCAGAGACCCGGCCTGTTTGGCAAACACCCATTTCTGAAAATTGCGGTTGACCGTCTGTTCAAAAGAGGTCAGGGTATCATCGATGCCGGTTATGCGCCTGATCAACGAAACCAGTGCGGTGAGTTCGTTTTTCGGGGATCTGCTATTGACCTTTTCCACCTGCTCATATGCCTTCCAGACCCTCGCCGGGGCAAGTCGAGGCTTGTTCTGTTTCAATATGTCGAGCACCTCTTTGAGCATTTCATAGGTGATGTTTCTGCGGTTATACGGCTGGTTGTAGAAAATGGAAAGGGCCGTGATCTCATCCTTGTTTGCGTCCATAAAGGTTTTGAAATCCTCTATGGTATCTTCGGCCTTTATCCGGGCCTGCTTGTCCCATCCGGCATATTTTACCTTGTCGAGGTTGATGTCGTCGATAATCTGTTCATGGGATTTGCGGACGTTTTCGATAAATTCGTTTAATTCACCGGTAAATGTTTCCCTGGCGCGGTTGATCAAACCTTTTTGGGCATCCTGTTTCTGACCCTCATCCGGTACCGTAACCGGAGGAAGGTTGAACTTTTCTGTTGCGGTTTCAATAATTTTATCCGGATTGTAGGCGTCTAACAGGCCATGAACCAGTTTGTTAACGGGTTTTCCGCCGGACAGGTGCTTAAATTTTATCCGTTCATCTTCCGTGATCTGTTTCTCCAGCCGGGCCAGGCGCCCTGCCAGCGACGTGAAGATGTCTTCATCGGTCTGCCCCATCAGCACCGCCTGGAGGAGATCTTTTAAGGGAACCGATTTTTTCCGTTCAAGAGGCCGGCTGTCGGTTTTGACGGACCGGCTAACCCCCACGGCATCAACAATAACAAATCCGGTTTTATTAGTATGAACAGAAGGGGTGACTTTTTTCAGATCGTCATATCCCAGGGTGCGGGTTCCCCTGCCTTTCATCTGTTCAAAGTAATTCCTGGATTTGACATCCCGCATAAAGAGCAGGCATTCCAAGGGTTTTACATCGGTTCCTGTGGCGATCATGTCAACGGTGACGGCAATCCTGGGGTAATAATCATTGCGGAAAGATGCGAGAATGGATTTGGGATCTTCATCCGCCTTGTAGGTGACTTTTTTGCAAAACGCATTTTCCTCGGCAAATTCTTCGCGCACGATATTGATGATATCGTCGGCGTGGCTGTCGGTCTTTGCAAAAATGAGTGTTTTAGGAATTTCATCGCGACCGGGAAACATTTCCGGCAGTTTATCTCGAAAGGCTTTGATTACATTTCTGATCTGACTGGGGTTGACCACATCCCGATCCAGGTCCTTTCCGTTGTAATTCACTTCCTCATCGAGTTGCTCCCACCGCATTTTGCGGGTCAGTCGGTCCCTTTTATCCACCCATTGTTCGGCAATTAGCTTGCCGCCGTCTTTGGTGATCTTTGTCTCAATCAGGTAGGTGTCAAATCCTACATTGACCCCGTCGGCCACCGCTTCTTCATGCCGGTATTCGCTGACTACGTTTTCATTGAAGAACCCGAATGTCCGTTTGTTCGGGGTTGCAGTCAACCCGATATAAAAGGCGTCAAAATAATCCAATACCTGCTTCCACAGGTTGTAAATGGAGCGGTGGCATTCATCGATCACGATGAAATCAAAAAATTCGGGCGGGACTTTTTCATTATATTCAACTTCCTGGGGACGCCCCATCTCAACGTATTCATGGGGATTGATCTGTTCTGCTGTTTCATCGAGTTCTTCCCCCTTGAGGATGGAATACATCCTCTGGATGGTGCTGATGCACACCTGGCTATCCGGCGGGACATATCGCGAGTTCAATCGCCGGACATTATAAAGTTCCGTAAATTTACGGTTGTCGTCACTGGGCATGTACCCCATGAACTCCTGTTCGGCTTGCTCCCCCAGGTTTTTCGTATCTACCAGAAAGAGGACACGTTTAGCATCGGCAAATTTGAGCAGACGGTAAATAGAGGTGATGGCGGTGAAGGTCTTCCCGCTGCCGGTTGCCATCTGGATCAACGCACGGGGCCTGTTTTCCCTGAAGGATTCTTCAAGCTTGGTGATCGCTCTAATCTGGCAATCCCACAGCCCTCCAACGGGTAAATCGGGGAACTGCTGCAATTGTTGCCGCAGGCTGGTCTTCTTCCTTATCCTCTCTTTTAATGTTTCCGGATGGTGGAATGAAAAAATAGACCTTGCCCGAGGTTTGGGATCCCGCAGATCCGTATACCGTGTTACGATGCCGGTGCTTTCATAAACAAACGGGAGTGGTCGGCTATCGGCAAACCATTTCAGTTTGCTTTGAGCATAGTCTTCCGCCTGCTGTTCATGAATAGGCAGCCGATGACCTTCCTCTTCCCTTTTTGCTTCAATCACCCCTATTGGTTCACGATCAACAAACAGGACATAGTCGGCAGGGCCGATATCGGTCTGATATTCCCGAACCGCAACCCCCGGCCCGAGGCTCCAGTCGATTGCATTCTTGTCAACAACCATCCAGCCAGACCGTTCAAGCATTGTGTCTATATTGTCTCTCGCCTTTTGTTCGGGTGTTTTATTCATTTCAGAACCTATTCATGGGCAAATAACAGGATCAGGCGATTCAGAAAGGCACGTCCGCGGGCCTTTCTGAATCGCCTGAATCCTCTGATTGGCTCTCATCATCGTGTTTTAGTAAACGCCTAGCTCTATCAAGAACATGGTCGTACGTAAGAATCGTGAGGTTGTGGAAACAAGAATTGAGAATTCTGTAGGACTCTGATCTTCCTGAATCCCAGTCGTTTGATCGACCGAAGATCAGGATGCAACGGGGTTTGATTGTCTTCACATGGTCCACTCTCTCCAGGAACTTAACGCTGTTCGCTTCACGTTCAACCTCGTAGATATACCGGGTAGCCTGAATAATCGCTTTGGTCAGGGCAGACGACGGAATGTAGTTGTCATGATTGAGTTTGTCTGCCCAGAATTTCAGCTTTCCCTCGGGTCTCTTGATCTCTGCAACATCAAGAAAGCCGTCATATGCTTGCATGAGGAAATCGGATATGTGCTCAGTGTCGATCGCCCGTTCATCAAGAATGCGAACGAACTCGGTTCCAAGGACCCAACTGTTTTTCTGGAACCATTCCTGCCAAGGCTGCTCCGTCATGTCATCGGCAAGCATGTGTTCGTACGAGGCAATGGCGGTCATCCGGCGTTTATGATGCAGCGCCAGAATCAAGTGCTCAGGAATAATGTCGTGTTTGGCAATGAAGTCGAGAAGTCCATGCTTCGACGGATGATTGAACAGTCCTTTGACGACGTCAGCCGTGTGTGAGTCGAACGGCCGGTCAAGCGGAATGAACGCCTTTGTACCCGCCTTGAATGGCTCATAGTTCTCTTGGATGAACTCAATCAGGTTTCGGAATTCTTGATCATCGAGAGTTAGCTCGCTCTTCGGCGCGGGGGTTTCCGGTTCTTCAAGATGGGTCCAGTCCCGGACCTTCTTGTATCGACCGAGCTTCAGCCGAACGTCCTGATTCCCAGTGTGGTGGGGAATGCGCCAGAATAAGGCACGCGTGATAACGGTCTTCTTGTCACGGAGAACCTTTGACAGATGGTCTATGGGATTCTTGCTCATCTACCTCCAGAGCCAACATTTACGTATAAGGCAATTTTGCCTAGTTTCAATATTTAATATAGTAAGGTAGTATATTATTCCTGACCATGAAAAACAAGGTAAAATGGGAAGAAAGCCGTGTCAATTAAGATTCTTGATGATATGTGTGATGTGATGCGGCGGCGGCACTATGTATTCAATTTGCACAAAGCGAAGCTGCTGAGAGTGGGTGAAGGGCTTTGTCCTTCATTTCAACATAAAATCGCGGATTACATGAGCAAATAAACAGGGGCCATGTCTTGAATCTTGAATGATCGAGTTTGTTAATCAGCTTATCAATTTTTTTCCACTAAGGCACGAAGGCACTAAGTTAAAGAGTACCCAACGCTTTTCAGCATCCAAAATCAAGCAACCAGCAACCACCTACCAGCAACGAGCAACCAGTAACCAGCAACGAGCAACCAGTAACCAGCAACGAGTCACCAGCAACGAGCATCAGATATCAAGTCACCTGTCAGATCTCTATGTGCTTATCTCCTTTTTTTTCATCTCGAAGTGAGTCATTTTTTCATTTTCTTTGCTGCCCGTGTTTGTTTATGTCTTACATAAATATTTAATAACTTTTCTGATAATTTTTTTGATAAAGCTTGTATGTTCGAATTATTCTTATCAGATGAAGTTATTGAAGCATTTTTCAGATTGACCATTTCATTTTTTGGTCCATATAAATTTGTAAAAATATCCAATACTTGCTTACGAATAACACCTCTAAATGGAACATTTGAGATCATTCCATACATTGCAGCATCACCCTGAGCACTCAATTCAGGGTGTTGTTTTACAATTTCGACAGCTTCCTCTAAGTCAGACAAATAAGCATCCGCCACTTCAGCGTGTTTCGGGACAACCATCGCATGCAAAGCTTCCGGTTTTTGCAGACGGTCTATGTGCCAACCCCGCTTTTCCATTTCATCACCAACAGCATAAATATTTATTTCCGGTGATAATGATTGATAGGAGATTAAACTGGCTTTTGGGTTTCCAATAATGTTGAGTCCTTCAATTGCATTAATTCCATTTATCAATTTTCGCGTCGTTTCCATAATCGTATTTGTGATTTTTAGATACCCTTTTTCACCAATGATTTGAAGGGCTGCCCACGCAGCAGCATAGGATCCTCCGGGACGGGTTCCAAGTAGCGCCGGAGAAGCAAAAATTCCACCCGGCCAATTTTCATAAACAAAAAATTGATATTTCAGAATATCTTTTGACCTGTATGTAATAGTTGATGCGCCTTTTGCGGCAAATCCATATTTATGAGTATCAGCGGAAATGGAGGTTACTCCAGGGACCCGATAATCCCAGGGTGTTAACTTAGCCCCCAGTTTTTCGATAAAGGGTAAAATATAGCCCCCCACGCAGGCATCAACATGGAATGGTATCAAACGAGCTGATGCTATTTGTCCAAGTTCTTCGATAGGATCGATTATACCGTGTGGATATTCAGGGGCGGAACCCAATATCATTATCGTATTTTTAGTAATCATCTTCTTTACTGCCTGAACATCGACTCTATAGTCTTTATCTAAGGGAGCGCGGAGAATTTCTACACCAAAATATTCACCACCTTTTTCCCAAGCAACATGAGCTGTTTCCGGGATGATCATTTGCGGCTTCTTAATTTTTTTCTTTGCTTTGCCATAGTCACGGTAAGTTTTTACGGCGAGAAGACAACTTTCTGTTCCACCTGAAGTTACTACACCGCATACATTTTCATCGCCATTCAGTAAATCAGCAGTGATCCGGATAATATCGGATTCAAGTTGCTTCAGGCTTTTAAATGCCATCGGGTTAAGTCCGTTAGCCGAGAAGTACATATTGTAGGCATCCTGTAATAGAGACGTATGCTCCTCTCCCAGGTAATATACGAGGCTCCAGGTTCGCCCATCCTTATATGCAGGGTCCTGACTGCCGTATTCTTTCAATGCAGATATAATGTCATCTTTTGACCGTCCGTTTTTTGGAAGCTTATTATTATTCATTATATTTCTCAGTGTATTAATTTAAAAAGATAAGCCAGGCTAATTCCAAGATAGTTTCCAATGGCATAACCAATGATCCCGGTTGTTAATCCTGACAGAATAATGGTTTTATTTTTTAAAGCCGCTGCAACAACCGGCACAAAAGGAGGTGAACAAATTGCAGAAGTGGAAGTTATTAAGAAAGTATCCGTATCAACGCGAAAGAGTTTGCAGAGAATTGCATGAACAGTTAAAGATCCTACGATGGATATAGCAACAAAACCCATTATCTGCCAGTTTATATTTGTTATCTGGCCAATGTCCGTCATAGAAGCAACAACAATACAAAAAATATATATGATATACATCCCTGTTTGAAAAGTGTTTTTAATATTTCTTATCTTCGGGATAAAGGAAAACAGTATCCCAAAAGATGTAATGATCAAAATTGTTACGGATGCAGAAAAATGCTTAGGAACCAGTCCTCCCAGCAAAACAGAAACACCTACAATTGCAATAGACAAAAGTACTGCCCCTCCATTAGGAAGTAATATGTCTTTTTTGAAAATTTCTTTGTAAGCATCAATATCTTCTACTTCCTCGGAATCCGGTTTTAATACACCAATACTTTTTTGCAGTGCGCGTTGATATGGAAGCAAAAAGCGGTTAAAAATTGCCTGTGCACCGGAAATAAAAAACATTATATAGAGAAAACTTATGACCGTATCGTAAGTATGGAAAAGGATATAGGTTGAGCTGTCAATATTTAATGCAGTCTTTATAGCTGCTAAATTGGGTGTTCCCCCTGTATACACACCGATTGCCATTCCGGATAATTGCCAGGCATCCTGACGCTGTTCTTTGAAATAAAAATATAATAAAAATGATATCGCTACAATAGAGGCCGTAGCGAGTACTATTGATAAAATCGCTTTACCGGCAATTTGGAACCATTTCCTGACATTCATTGAAAATAACAATAAGGGAAGCGATAATGCCACTGTTACTTCTGATAGAGACATTTGAACCGACGCAAAAGATTTTGGTAAAATACCGGAATTTCCGATAATGATTCCAATAAGATAGCTTAATAGTACCGGACTTATTTTATTTATTGCCGGATAACGAAAACATAGATAAAGTATTAAAGCAGGTAAAACCAGATATAAAATAATCAGACTGACCGTCATCTCTATACCCATTTCTTTATTGTTTGCTTATGCATTTTTACACTTTATTCTGTCCCTGGAATAGTTGCTTGCAAAAATGACTCCAATCTTTTCCAGAACTCCGGATGATGGTGGCAATTACTATGGCCTTTATCAGGGACATCCCAAAACCGGATTGTTTCAGGATTGCCGGCATCCCTTAATCTTTTCCCCTGCTCGATAGGAATAACCTTATCGTGATGACCGTGGATTAAAAATACACTTCCCTCAATATTTTGAATGTTATTTACAGGGGCAATTTTATCAAACTTTACACCTGCCTTTAATTGTAAATATTTTAAAAACAGCCATATCAATGGGAAATAAGGAATGTGCTTTTTTTCAAATTCCGATCTCATAACGTTAACAGGATGTGCAGGGGAGCCAACCGTAGCTACAGCCTTTATACGATTATCAATGGATGCGGCATAGATTGCAGAGGCACCGCCAACAGAGAGTCCTATAACTCCTATTTTCCTTTGTTCAGCAGGGATTTTTCCTTCCACGAAATCAACGGCAGCGCTTATATCTTGCGCAAATCCTAATATGGTCGGATACCCGTCCTGATCACTGCTACCATGGTTTCGCAAATCAAGGGCCAGCAGATTGTAACCCCTGGGATGAAGTTCCTGGATATACGGCATCATCCGTTCCACATTACGCCCCCACCCATGGACCAATATCAGGGTTGGATCAATGGCTGTCGGCTTATGCTGATTAGGCAGCCACCAGCCGTATAATTGACGACCATTTTTTTTAGGGAACCATATTTCCTGAAATTTAATGCCGATATCTGCAGGCGTGATCTGATGCTTTGTTTTGTGATATTGGTATTTTTGTTTCATCCAAAGATGAAGTAATCCGAGCAAGAAAATTAAAGCAAGTATAATCCAGATGAGTAACATATAGTTTTTTCACTCCTTATTTTATATCTCAAAACAATAGAAGTTATTAACCAGGGGCCTGTCCAAGAATAGAACCATTTCCAAGAAAAATAATTCAATAGCATGTATGACATATAGCCCCCAGAATCAAAAGTCAAAGAAATATAATTGGTAACCTTCATATCAAACCTAAAATCCTGTCAACATCGCAGTTTGCCTCAAACAGGGCTGCCAGTTTATCATACTGGTGAAAACGTGCAAGTCTGCCCTGCATTGCGTTTCTCTCTCTCAGGCCCTTTTCCCTCCGAATATTATTGAGAAAATCAGCCCTGAAGCCTGGAGAATCCAGTATGCCGTGAACGTACGTTCCAAGGATTCTAAGGCCATCCATTGACCAGCCATCCTCCCAGGATTTGCTGTTCCTCGGTTTGTGAATCTTGAGTAAAGGTGCTCCTGACGGCTTTACCACCTTGCTTTGACCCATATGAATCTCATAGCCTGTAATCCGTTTCCCATTTAGCAGGCATGTTCCCGTCACCTTTCTGACAATCTTTTTTCTTTCCAATGTAGTATGTATTGGGATTATGCCAAGGCCTTTTACCTCCTTTTTGTTTGATTCAATACCAAAAGGGTCGTTTATTTTTTCACCAAGAAGCTGATATCCACCGCAAATTCCCAGACATCTTCCGCCATTGTGTATGAATTGTAATATTGTCCTTTTCCATCCAGACCTTGCCAGCCACCGGGCATCTTCCATAACATTCTTTGTGCCTGGAATAATAAGAAGATCATAGTCCTCTTTCATCTCTTCCGGTCGAAAGAGAAAATTAACCACCACATCCTTTTCCAGCGTCAGGATTTCAAGGTCTGTAAAATTGGAGATTCCCGGGAGCCTCAGCGCTGCAATATTAACAGTTTCATTTGTTATCCTCTTAAGATCTCGCTTATCCTCCTGAATTACTACTGAATCCTCGGAATCTATTAATATATCATTGAAAAAGGGTATTACGCCAAAGACCGGTCTTTTCGTCTTTCTCTCAATAAACTCTACGCCGGATTCAAAAAGACGGAGATCTCCCCTAAATTTGTTTATTAGAAAACCAACTACAAGGGTCTTTTCCTTTCTTGTCATGAGCTGCATACTTCCTATGAGCTGTGCAAATACACCCCCTTTGTCTATGTCGGCAACAAGCACGCATGGCGTATTAATTTGTTTCGCAAAGGGAAGATTTACCAGATCATTTGCCTTGAGATTCATCTCGCAGCAGCTTCCCGCCCCTTCTATGACAACAACATCATACCTGTCGGCAAGTATTTCATACGATTCCCGGACAATTCTTCTTAACCTACGTTTGAATTGCTGATAATCCATCGTCTCCATCTGGCCGATTACCTCGCCCCTCACAACGACCTGCGAGCTAATGTTCGAAGAGGGTTTGAGGAGGATTGGATTCATATGAACCGAGGGAAGTACGCCGGCGGCCTCTGCCTGTACCACCTGAGCGCGGCCAATCTCGCCTCCCTCCACTGTAACAAATGAATTGTTTGACATATTCTGGGCTTTAAATGGGGCGACCTTGTATCCTCTTTTTTTTAATATGCGGCAAAATGCCGTAGCAGCGATGGACTTTCCAACATCGCTTCCTGTCCCTAAAAACATTATAGATTTAGCCATTTCCATACAATCCTTGGAATTTCGCTTAGATAAATGACGGTTAAGGTTGATAAATAAACATGTTCAATATGCTAAAAATCCTTGCCTTTTTATGATAAATATGTTTGTATTTATCATAAATATAAGCTTTTAACAATTATAGTTTCAGCATACCGGAACACGGTGCGAATCCGTGGCGGTCCCGCCGCTGTAACCCCGCTCTTTTCTGATTTCATTTGGGAAAGAGAACCTTTTTAGCCATGGTGTGCCACTGTCAGACACTCAGATATCTGAGTGTCTGGTGGGAAGGCTGCTGAAAGGGAGGGGAAGTCAGAAGACCTGCTGAGATGTAAAATATTTTTTATTGAGATCTGATGGAAAAGGGTTTCGGCAGGTTATTTTTGTAATCTATCGGAACCCTTTTTTGGTAAATGAAGGAACCATAAAATA
>Ga0307990_1000545_pt1 | contig 33312 bp, 16 predicted proteins | sample EllFjometagen129_FD_203168 | JGI IMG/M metagenome (GOLD analysis project Ga0307990, IMG submission 203168) | Marine microbial communities from Ellis Fjord, Antarctic Ocean - #129 | ecosystem: Environmental > Aquatic > Marine > Unclassified | place: Southern Ocean | collected 2014-10-08
AACATAGTCAGAATCGCATTCCCGGACAAGGATGTCATTTTCACTAACGACTTCTACCATGCGTGTGAATATCTTCATGAGGCGATTACTCTTGCTGAAAACGATGCGGAAAACATTTCAAAGATATACAAAATAACTAAAACTATCCTGCGTCGCTTCGGCGGTACTTCTCTGATAAAACACATGCGGAAACGATATGCCGATCTCGATGATGACCATGCGATCTGGTCAAAACTGAAATACATTGCCGACAGATGCGAACATATGAAATATGGAGAGTATAAGAAAGACGGATTATTTATTGGATCCGGTCTTATCGAATCCGCCTGTCGTACTGATGTGGCTAGACGTTGCAAGCAATCAGGAATGCACTGGTGTTACATAAACGCAGCGTCTATCTGTGCTCTTGTAGCAAGATTTCGATCAAATCTGGTGGCGGTATAGGGTGTGCAAACTAAATTGAATCACACCCGTCAACAACACTTCGTGTTGCATAGAATAAGTGTGATTATTGAAGCCCGAAGTGCTGATATTATTGTAGATCAAATTGATAGAAATATATGAAAAAAGTCTTCATTATTGATTCTTCACTGATTTTTATGGAAAGCGTCTAGGTTTGGTTATTCCGACTTTTGTGTGGGTAACCCTTCCGAGGTCCAGCCTACGCCCCGCAAAGCGGAGCTACGGCTTGGCATGCAAGGACCTCAGCTACAGCAAAGGCTTTGATCTCTTTAAAACTGTAGGGCGAGAGCCTTGCTTGTCGGGCGTAGCCTTGGCGAAGACTGGACCCCGCCACGCAATTTGTGAAATATTTCTTTGACCCATAAAAAAAACCGGAAGAGCCTCATTATTTCGTGCTTTTAGTGGTTTTCGTAGTTAAAAAACATGCATAATTATTCTGTCACGCTATCGTTTGGACGCATAGAGACCGTGTAAGTTGGTCGGTTTACACTTAACCGGTTCGCGTTCAATTATAGCCATAAGCGCTGCTGATGCGACTACACTAGGCAACCTATGAGAAATCTTTTGTGATTTCGGTGTCGTTTTTATTTGACGCAACGGGAAGCCTCGGAGTCAAGGTTACTTCCTCACCTTTTTTTATGTCGATCTGATAGACCCCCTTAGACACCTCATTCAGCGTATGCTTTCGATCTCCATGTACTCCGAACGGACCATTAAAATCTGGCGTCACGCGACAGGGCTCTCCAGCCAGACTCCTGATTTTTACCCACTGACACTCTCCATGCGTACGTTTTGCCGAAACAAGAAATGCACCCTCGGTTCTCAAGTCGTGAAACTCGACATCCTTCCATTTAGCGGGAAGTGCCGGAAAAATGCGGATCGGGCCGGAGTCCTCCGCCGCCGGGTCGCTCCAGCTCTGAATGAGCATATTCTGGATAATGTTGGCCAGACCAAGAGTCGCCTCAATACATGGACTCTCATACCAGAGACCATTTGGATAAAGGTCGCCCTGCAGCAACTTCAAGCTTTCAAGGGCCTTGTCACCTAGTCCCAGAGCGGCTCCTATTGGTCCGGCATGCGCCTGTACCATAGCCTGCCGCTGTCCAGGTCCAGCCGTACCGAGAGCACGTTCAAAGGAACGCCGCATAACATCCTCGGTGCCTTCCTGATCAATGTTAACCAGATAGAGCGGATATATCATCAACAGATTGGAGAAGTGCTGATGGTTGCTGCTGGACGACTTATCAAGCCCCAGTCGGAATCCATATTCATCGGCAGGATAATCGGGCAGGCGCTTAATCACATCTTTCCAGCGTGGAATCAGCGGATCGCTGATTCCCAGACGTTTACTGGCCTTCAGCAGAGTATGGCAACCCCATTTAAACAAGGCCAGATCGAAGTTGCAATCTTTGAAAGTCCCGGTCTCCGGTGAATAGGTCGGTGGCAGGCGTAGCTTACCATCCTCACTCTCCTTCACCATATGCAGATAAAGATTGATGCTGCGCCGCAGCAAAGGGTAGATCTTTTCGCGCAGCATCTCATCATCCATAGAGTACCGATACTGCCACCACATGTTGTGCATTGTCCAGGGAAGGGTTCCTACCATATCATAATAACGCACATCCCCGTCGCGGCTGCCTCTCATATCCCAGGCCACGGCAATCGGCAGAAAGGCAGAGTCCGTCTGCCAATCCGCTGGACGCACCGCTTTTATCAGCTCTTGCCGCTGCTCGTGCAAACGATCAACCAACCCCTGTCCCAGCTCCAGTCGGTTGGCGGCATAAACCGGCCAGAGCGCACTCTCGATATTCCAGTCGGTGGTGAAATAGGGCCACGATCTACCCTGAAACCAGAGACCCGGTGTATCAACAATACAGCGTCCCACCCGGGCGGTACAGCCGAAGCGGTAGATGGTCTGCCAGTAGAGCGATTCCAGGCCCTGATCGGGAATAGAGACGAAACTTTCGGGATAATAGTCATGCCACCACTTACGATGAGTTTTGATCCAGTCTGTTCTATCGCAGGCCAGGAAACGCTTAACATCAGCAAGCGCACTCTCGGCAGCATTCGCTTCCGGATAACTATTGGCGATTGTAGCAATATGGGTCCGGGTGCCATTCTTTTCCTGTTCGCTCCAGGCGGTGGCATACTGACCACCAACAAGAAAATCCTGTATCCAGACCGAAAAATCGCCTCTTTTTTCAAGCCTCCCTTCCGGATTGGGTATATAAAGCTTCAAAGTTTCAGCGTAATGCTTTCCATATTTTCTGGCAAATCTTTCAATACCGGCTTGATCAGATGGATAGCCCCCCCTGGTTGTCTGCGCCTTAACCGGATGCCAGCTCCAGCGACATTCCCTCTCACCCTCAGATGGGGTCAGTTCGGTGATGATCGCCATATCGTCGGCATGGGTCAGATGTCGAATTTTGATTTCACCTTTATCAGTTTTAATCACCCCGGTCAATTCAGCATTCCAAAGATCTTTGCGCCAGTTACATCCACTCAGTTTTCCGACAGTATGCAATTCAAAATGGCCGATCCTCAGACGCGGCCGGCTATAAGCCGTCCAGCCACATGTATCATCACGATGATCATGCACATCGGCACGAAAAACCTGAAGCCGGATGGAATCATCCGACTGATAGAGCATCGATCCAATCATGGCATTTCCGAAATGAGGTGCCTGCTTCCAGTCTTGCGGCAACTCATCAAAGTGCATATCATGCTGCTGCATAAATGCCTTCCAATCTATCCTGGTTTGAGCCAGAACTGTAGTAGAAACCAGCAAGGCAATTATGACGAATAACGATTTTTTCAATTTCATGATGCATCTTTCTTTAGTTTAAGATTGGAACATTGCAGAATGTCAGTGCTGCCATCTGATTCTCGCCTGCAAGCAAGCGTTCCTGACTCCATGACATCTCTTTAATATAAGAGATCTTATGCGCGGCAGAGTGCTTCTGCAGCTTGAGCGTAACCACATTATCGGAGACCGAGCCTGAGACTACCAGCCCTTTAACACCATCCAGGTAGAACTCACCTACCAATGAATCATCCCACTCCATCGCTTGATCAAACTCAAGAGCAATAATTTTTTTTGAGGCACCCACATAGCGGGCCTGCTTGAGATTGGGAGTTGTCAGTGCCTCAATTGGTTTCAATCCGTAAAAATCACGTTCTATAAGAGGTTGAACCATCTCCGTAAATTTAGACCAGCCAGCTAGAGGATAATGGCATGAACCCGGCGGAGTGATGCCCAGTGTCGCTATTACGTCCATATTAGAATAGAGCCCCGGTAAAGTCCGCTGGACCTCTCTCATCATGTCGCCATTTCCAGAGCCCATGCTACAGGCGTTTGGCCATATCTGGAAAGTGTAGTATCGGCTGACGTTGGGGAAGTCCCGCTTCCAGTTCGCTGACATCTCAACAAAGTACCGATGATAACTCTCCCATCCATATCCACCATCAGGACCGGCCGCACCCTGGTCACTCTCACCTTGATGCCAGATGACTGCTCGGATACCATGGGTCAAACGTGCCTGCTGTATCCTCCAGAGCATACGTCCGTAAATCGTATCGAGGTCTTCGGGATCATCATCGTTACGCTGATGCTGATCGATCCTACTTCCCCCTTTGGCTGCATTGAGGATGAATATCGGCACCTTCTGACTTTCAACCAATCCCCTGGCAAGCTCCATTCCCCACCAGCCTAATTCGGCAATGTATTCTTTCCTGGCTTTATTATTCGCTTTCCAAACGGGCTTGCACCAGAGATTCTCACGCTTGCCCTCTTTGAAAAAATGCGCTCGTCCATAGCTGCGAACCCATTCATCAGTAACACGCGGAGATTCATCGCGCGTATCGGTTGCCAGCGCGTTGGATTGACCCTCGATCAAGTAGGCATCACCACAGACAATATCCCCCGCCTTATGTAAAATTGTTTCAATCCCACCAGTTCTGGCACCAAACTCGATGCGGTATTTGACCAGGGCGGGCTTTAACTTGATAGCAAAGCAGTAAGAACCATCCTTGCCCGGATTCTTGCTTTCGTCGGCATACTTTTTATCATCGGCAAAGACTCGCAGAAAAACCTCATCGGCCTTGTCCTTCAATACCGACTTGCAATACATAGTACCTTGGCCGCTGTCATCGCGTGCATAAAACTGCCCCTCAATCGGCATTTCTATATCAGCGGATACGTACCGGACCCAGGCGTCAGTCGCCGGTTCCTTAACGGTGACATTCGTCGAGGCAATGCCGGCATCACCCCCGTTTGTCAACGAAAGTTTCACTGTCATCTTGCCGCTATTCTGAGCACGAGTTAGAATAAGCTTTCCAGCTACCTCGTCATTTATCGTCGCCAGCCCGGAAACCTTCCACTGGTAATCAAGTTCACCGACACCGGCATCGATCATCGCTTCCATATTCTTGATCTGCGGCTGAACCTCAATAGTCTTTCGCCCATCCCAGTTCGTCGGAGCCTTGAGAACAAAAACAGGCTCTGGAAGCGTTTCCTTAACCGTAATAGGAACCTCAATTGTTTTCATTTTGTCGCCATAAACGGCATCAAACCGAATCTTGAATTTTCGATCACCGCGTACCCTTCCAGCATCAAAAGAAATGCTAAACCGGTCCGAGGCGATTACGGATTTTTCATTACCCTCAACCACTGACCAGGATATTTTTTGTGCACCGCCGGCCTTGGCCGTAAGTCTCACGGTTTCGCCCTCGTTCATCGTCACACTGCTGACCGACAGCCCAAACTCATCGCCATCCTGAACGATCGGTCCGACCAATGTCTGCATGGGCTTTTGGTTTTCATACTCCAAACGCACCCACTCTGCCGAACGTGCCAGGCTGGAAACACGAACCTCATCGATATCCCCAATGTAGCCGTATCTGTTATACCAACCGCCGATCCACATCCTGGCAGGCCGCTCAATCGCCAACGGACTGCTTTGAAGATTGCCTTGAGCACACTTAACACCATTGATATACATGACGGCCTGGCCATCCTTGTATGTATTGACTGCATGGGTCCAGCCCTTTGAACTACCCGGAATTTCAGTCCTGATATCGGCATTAGAAAAATAGCAGTCCATTCTGATTCCAGGAGGGCTTTGGTACATCATCGTCACCTTGCCCTGTCTCTTTTCGTTGCCCCAAGCGACTATTCGCCCGTTTGATCCGTCCGACCGAAACCAAGCCTGCGTGCTGTGGTCCGCAGCACCCAACGGAAGCGTCTGGATATCCTGACCGCAGAACACACCTTTATCTCCTGGAAAATACCTCGCCCCTCCGATCACTCCATTAGCTTTGGTCGTACCCTTATCCACTGAATTCAGTTTACCCACTACATCTCGAACTTCGCTGCCAAGGTGCCACACACCAATATATCCATTGGAATCATTGAATACTGCTTTACCATTCGAAGCACTTTCAGAACCTGCCTTACCCCAATGAATATTGATCTCCTGGCAGTCGTTTCCTTTTATCAACGGGATCATCACCCAAATGCTTGCCTTTTCGGCCTGCTTATCCCACTGCTCAATCTCGTAGGATAATGGTTTCCCTGCGGCTGAAAATCTAATGTCGCTGCCGCCGTCGGCAGCTTCGGAGAAATCAAAGTTATCGCCGTTTAAACGAACCAGCAACGGGAAATCCTTAACCGATGCCGTAGCAGAAAGGTTCGCTCCCTCAGGTGTAGTCAGGATGTACATTGAACCGGAAAATTTCCAATCTTCGTATTGAGCTGAAACGCTGCTCGCAGCAGAAATAATTGATGCAACTCCACATAGCAGCCCAACGAAAGTAACGAAATATCGTTGTCCATATGTATAATGGAAAATCTGTTGTTGTTTCATAATTTCAATCCTTTAAAATACTTCTTAAATCCCATCATGTTTGCGAAAGATTTCCGCTTTGGTTATGTCGCATACGCGCCCTCTACGAGAGGCACGTCCTACAACCGAATACTCCTCTATGGTGTAGGGCGTGCCTCCCGCCAACCCTGACCCTGTATGAGCCTGCCGAAATAGCTTCTCGAAGGGGTGGGGGCGCGCAAAACGTGCGTTAGGTCATTAATGATCTCGAAGCCCCACCAAGGTCACCGGCCCGAGCAAACCCGATGGAAGCAGCGGGGTATTCTTATTAAATTTACCGTACAAGTTGGTGCGGGTTACACGATCTTTTTTATCAAGGAAATTGTCACCCACCAGACGGTTGTTCCAGACGTTTGTGACTTTAACCTCAAGCTTGTGCAAACCTTTACTCAAGATTCTAGCGGGCACCTTGATACGGAAGGGATAGGTCCAGGCCGTGCCAAGCATCTGACCATCGATACTAACTTCGGCAACCTCACTTACTTCACCAAGGTCCAGCCAGAAATCATCGACAGCTTCGCGGGGCATTTCAAACTGAATTGAATATATCGCCGTACCCGAGAAGTATTTAATCCCGTCAACATTGGAAGTTGTCCAGTCTATCAATTTGTCGAACTGAGCAGATTCCGGAGCGCGCCTGCCGGGCTGAAATTTCACAGTCCATTTTCCTTCGACAGGAATCTTAACTGCGGATTCATTTGCAATCAGATCAGCCCTTTTTGTCGGAGCCTCACCGTCACGTCTGAACACCACAAATACCGAACCGAAAGCAGGTAGCTCAAAAGCTATATCACAGGAACCGTCTTCATTGCGGCTGACCACATTCGCTGAACATATCTCTCCGGTTACCGGATACCATAGCTCGGCTATACCATTGGCATCACGGAATCTGCAGGTAATAGCCTTTGATTCTTTGGCGCTGTTGCAAACAAAATAAGCGTCGGCATTGTCGCTACGACGGTGAATATAATCGATCCTGAAAGGACCTTCCTGAGAGCCGCCCTTTAAAACGGTAAAGTCCTGCTTTACGCCCATTTCCGCAAGCACCTGGCGCGAAGTCATATCTGTGTAAACTCTGCCTTTGCCGAACGCCCGGCCAGTTGCTTTCTTTTTAGTAATAACAGGCCAGAACTCGCCTGTGATAACCGAGCTGTTACTTATGTCTTTTTCTGTATCTAGCACAGGCCAGAACTCCTCTGTGATCGAAGCGACCTTGGCATCGTCTTCTGGAAAACCTGTTAGCGAATTGGTACGTATCGGCCGGGTGGAGCCTACTATGGTTGCGCCTTGCTTGATGAGGTCTTGAATCTTTTCCAGTACCTCCATGCAGATATAATCATAATCCGGAAGGACGAGCAGCTTGTATCTCATATTGCCGACGACCATCTGACCGGTCTTAGGATCAAACTTCATTCGCTTAATGATCGAGTTCGCATCAATGTAATCATAGCCGTATCCTTTACCAAGTGAATGAAAGTCAACCGGCAGATCCCGGCCGCAATGCAAACATTTTCCGGGTGGATAGATTGGCTTGATGTTAGGATCAATTCGTCTTGGCGGAACAAGATTAGGAGCCTGATCGCCGTAGTAAAAACAGGTGTCAGCAACAAAATGTCCCTGCTGCATCATGTAACAACAACGCGACATATATTTAAGCATTGGCCCGGACTGCTTCCACCAGGTATTGTTGGCATTGAAATGTTCACCGGCATGGTAGGCATAACCGGGCAGTCCGGCCTCGGGTGGATTATGCGCAAATGTATGGAAGGTCACGCGATTAAGCCCGTCGCAGATAGCAACATCAAAAAGCTGCTTGTAGTGCGCCGGCCCATCCTGCCAATTGCGCCAGCCGGTAAAGGATTCTGAATCGACGTAACGTTTCCCGTAGAGATTTGCTGCACAGGCAGCCTCCTTGGTGACCCAGTGCTGTTTGCCGTTCCAAAACTCACCGCGGGGAATATCGACTTCACCCATTGCCCAGATCGGATCAACTCGCGGATAACCGCCATGACCGCCTTCGGCCGCCAGTTTCATCCCATGGCGGTTAAGCACCTGACGACTAACCCGAAAATGCCGTTCGACCATAAGCTCACCAACCGTCTTGCGATAGTCGGCCATAAAGCGGGTCTGGATATCATTGTCAGCAAGGGTCCATTCTTCCAGAAGCGGAAGATATTTAATTGGATCATAACTACGGCGTTTTTTGAACTCGTCTACAAAACCCTCGGTCCAGTCGTTTGCCGGGCGAACTTCATAGCTGTCATGCTCCATCATTTTCAAAATTTTGTGTCCGGGGTCAATTTCTCCAAGCTTATGTATCATGTGCAGCATATGTCTTTCGGTAGCACCGGCACTGAGATGATCAATAATCAAGCCATTTGAATTTGGAGTTGGAACTGCCAGACCCTGATTCGTACCGCGACAGATAAAACGCATAATCGTCCAGTCACCCTCAGGCACATCCCATTGGAGTCGTCCCTTAGTATCCATCTGATTGGTCAGGTCGATTGAAAGATCAAGCGCGGCAATTTTTTTGTCATTTGACATAGGAACCGCCAAGACCGAGATGTCATGATAATAGGTTTCGCTGTCACAAGCTGGCGCTAATACCTGATTAAACTTTTTCGGTCCAGACACATCAACCGAACTGCTAGCAATACGCTTAACACCGTCAGACTTTTTGACCCACGCACCACCTGCATTCCAGCTGCTGGCCGCGATCATGTTAAGCTCCAGGCCGAGTCTGTCAGCCTCGGTCATTGCGTGCTTGATACTCTTCAGGGATTCCTCCCCAAGAAATGCAGGTCCGGCAGGAACCATTTCTTTACCCCTTAGAACACCTACGTCCCATATATCAAAGCCTCGCATACCAAGCGCCTTGGCCTCTTCCATTTCACGGGTCATCTGATCATGATCGACAACACCATTTAACCAGCACCAGAATGCTCCCGGTCTGGCATCCAAAGGCGGGTTGACAAAAGCTTGCGGCGAAAGCTTATCGCCTGAACCGGAATTCCCGCTAAAAACAAAACACCCGGCCAGCATAGCCAGCAGCAGCAAACAAGTTACTGCGCTAGCCCGTTTTGCCAATCGGGCGGTAGTCAACCCATGCGCGAATATACTCTTAATTATTATTTTCATGTATCTGTTTCCTTTCAGTCAGTTTATTTTTATCATCCATCGCTAATGCAGATCTATTGTAGACTTGTAGATATTATCACTGCGGATAAAGAGTATCAATCCAAAAAACATATATGCCACGGGCAAGGCTATCATAAAACAGCTGAGCAAGATTGAATATGAAGAAAAGTTACAACAGCAAACCCCAAAAAACCAAATATCTTTGTCGCGTTATGTTGCACACAACATAACACGACAAAGATCGAGACAAAGGTCCCTGAAAAAGGGCTGACACCTCACTGCCCGACTTTTCCAACGGAACATCTGTTAATACACGATCCCATTGCGTTCATTATTTGTCTAATGCCTGCATCTGTTCAGCATAGTCAAGAGCTTCCTGCGTTTCTTTCTCTTTCTGCTTCGTGGTTCCATGGTCGCTCTCTATCAGCACGGGTACGGGCACATTCGATTTTGATCCAACAGCTTCTGTAAGTTTCGGAGACCACAGATGCGCGTTTCCAACTGTGGCATAGTCAAACATTGCAACACTGAATATTTTTCCGTCATCGCTAGAAACAAACGGTACAGAAAAAGCGGTCCAAGTCCCCTGTGTGGACTTTGCAGGAGCTATATTCACGCGTCCCGTCTCATCAGTGGGTATTTGAGATGTACCAATTTTCTTCACACTTGCATCAGAGAATGACAAGAGGAGAGGGCCACGCATGACGGCCTGATTTCCGCTCCCGCTCGGAGCGGAAATGATTCTACCGCGTACATCCAGGGCCAATTGAATAATATCGCCCGACTTCCAAACGCGTTTTAACGACACATAGCTGCTAGGCACAATCGTTACACCGGCATTTGATCCGTTCACAGTAATACCATTTTTAACACTCCATGAAGGGATTCTGAGTTTTATGGTAAACTCGCATGGCTGCTCCGGTTTAACAGCGATGGTGACGATATTGCCAACAGGATATTCCGTCGTCGTGGTTAACATGACCTCTCCGCCCTGAGACAATGGAACCCTCGCGTTACCACTTGTGTACAGATTAACCAGAGGCCCCTCAGCATCACGCATGACGGCCAAGCGAGGCAACAGCAAAAGGGCGCGAGGACCGTTTGCTGCGCAACACCCTACGTCCGTCCCCCATTGGTATTTCCCAACGAACCATTTGGTATTTTTCTTATGGATCGGCATCCAAGCTCCGTAGTTGCCATCGTCCCAATTTATGGAGCGGAAAAATATGTTATACATCGTTTTTTCTATCTCATCAACAAACCGGCTTTCTCCGGTAAGACGCAATAATTGGTAGTTTAACTTGATCCAGGTTACCGTGGCGCAGGTTTCTATTTTAAAAAAGCCGAAATCAGGCTCATCCTGAGTCACAACAGCAGTTTTACCTTTTTTGACACCCCACCAATTCTCGGCGTTGGAACCGGAACCCACCGCCAGAATTTCTTGCTCAAGAGCGGTTTTGTAATACTCAAGCACCGTATCTAATAAATCTCTGTTTCCTGTAACTCGATATAATTCCAGCAAGCCTTCGCACAATGACATATGCACATACGCATGTCCGGAAAGATGCGATGCTGAGTGCTTTTTGATGGTAGGCAACACGAAATCCTGAAGCAAATTCGCATAATCCAGATATTTGACCTGCCCGGTCTTTCGATAAGTCAAAACGACCGGCTCCAGAATTGTAGCACCGGCCATACCGTGGTGGGGGCCTTTACTAAATGGTTGCTTTCCCGGACCTATGTGGGCCATTAAGTTATCCGTAAGACGGGTCAGAGCCGAAAGCGCTTTCGCGTTCTGGGTCAGATCATGATAAGCCAATAAGCCATGCATCGTGTATTTTCTGCACCAGACATCCCAGACTGTAAAATACAGGTCCGGTGAGGTAAAGGTGCCCATATATCCATCCGGCTTCTGCGTTGCGATTATCCGGTTGAAGCTTTGCCGGTATATATCCATAATGTTAGTATTAGATGGTCGGTATTGTTGGGCCAAAAACACGGAGGTGGCCCACTTGCCCCAAAATTCAGCGGCCCAGCCCTCGTCATCTCCCTTTTCAAAAGGCACGACAAACTGTTCCCATCCTTGAGGCAACCCCAATATCCTGCGATTAATACACTGATCTACAAGCTGACCGAGTTTATCATTTAACTTCACTGCTCCAGACGGCAAGGGTTTTAAACGATCTTCCACTTGCAGGGTCAGGGAAGCCGATGGTATCAACCCCTGCTTCCCGTTCACCTCAATCATCGCATCAGCCATTGCACTGCCGGTCAACACAACCATTGTAAACATTAGCAATATCATCTTTGTGATTATCTGTTTCATGTTTCTCATGTTGCTTCCTTTTCTTGTGCAGCTTGTTGCATCATAATTAGTGACACAAAACTATTTTTATAATAAATTCACATTTTTAAGTCCAGCGATGGCAAGAGTCTGACGGGGCCTAGCAGGCCGGCGGGCTGGACTTTCCATCCTCCAGCTTTACCTCTGTACGAATCAAAAGTTATGTTGGTACTGGTAAACTTTTTTTCTGCTGGCAGAGTCTGGTCGCCGGCGAGGCGATTAATCCACAGGTTCATCACTTCTATCTTCAATTTATTGGCACCGGGTTCGACAAGCGCAGTAATATCAGCGCTGAAGGGAGCCTTCCAGAGAACCCCGGCTGATTTTCCGTTAACAAAAACTTCGGCGAGTTCACGCACATCACCCAGATCCAGGTGGACCCGTCGCCCTGGGGCAAGCCAGGCGGTAGGAACATCGAGTGTCTTAGTATAGAAACCGGAGCCTGAGTAGAACTGTACTCCTTCGTTCTCATGGTCGGTCCATGAAATAAGCTTCGGCAGTTTAATTTGAGCCGGTGCCCCCCACTCCGGATCAAAGTCAACTGTCCATTCACCGGTAAGGGTCAGCGGCGGTGACAGCGAATCAACCACAACCTGCTTCTTCTGACCGTTGCTATCGGTCAGTGGGTAACTGGCATTCTGAAAACACAGGAAGGCAGATTTATCGATGCTCTCCAATGCGCCGTTTTCAGCAAACACCACAAAGATCGATCCACCCGGCGGCAGATCTAATTGGACGCTGGTTCCTCCTTCAACTACTTTGTAGATAAATGCCGGTCCGATCTTGCCATCAGCCGGCTCCCAAAGCTGGGGCGTTGAACCTTTTACACGAAAAATACAATCTGCCTTAACTGATGCGAGTGATTTGTTTCTGACAAAATAGATATCCTCATCTATTGTCTGTTTGTGAATAAAATCCAGATTCGCGGCATTTGCTTTATTCTGACAGGAGAAGTCGGGATCAACAGATACTTTGTCGAGCCACTGTTCCGGAGTCCAACCCCAGACAACCCGACCTTTGCCGTAGCGACTCTGCTTGACAGTACTTCCGTTACATGCTCCCCATATCTCATCGGCTAACTTACGCAATTTTGCAGTTCGTGCTTTATAATCCTGCAGACCGGGGACATCTAATGGTTTCGGACCTATAATCGTGGCACCTTGGGAAACCAGTTCCCCTAGCTTGACAAGCACCTCAAGCTGCATGTCACGCTGATCAGGGAGAACAAGAATACGATATGACATGCCATCAGGAAATACGATCCGCCCATTATTGACCGACATGCGATTTAAGATTACATCTGAATTTACAACGTCATAATCGAAGCCTGCACCCAAACCATCCAGCACAGGCTTTTTGGGAACGCTGGCAAATGATGGCCAGAAATTTGGAGCCTTATCGCCATAGTAATAAGCAACGTCAGCAACGAACATGCCCTGCTGCAGCATGTAGCAGCAGCGAGCGAGATAATCCATAAAAGGTCGCGCCTTCGACCACCATACAACCTGCGGATTCATATCCACACCGGCATGATATGTACGGCCGGGAAAACCGAACTTCTTAGGTGAGTTTGAATAGCCGTGATAGGTGATCCGATTAAGACCCTCACAAAAGGCCCGGTCAACCAGCTGTTTACGAACGAACGGACTGTCCTTCCAACGACGCCATGTAGTCCATGACTCGGCATCAACAAACTCCTTGCCGTAGATGTGGGCCGCAGAGGAAATCTCTTTGATCAAAAATATCTGACGGGGACTCTTAATCCAGAATTCACCGCGCGGGATGTCCACATTTCCAAGTGCTTTGAGAGCATCGACCGGACAGCTGTCCCAAACAGGCGGACCGGGACCTCCCGCTTCGCCGGCAAGTTGCAGCCCATACTCAACGCAGACCTGGCTTCCGGTTGTATAGTGACTGAAGATAAGCAGATCGCTGACCGTCTTGTTGAAATCATATTCGAACCTCCCGCTGGAAACCTCATCTTTTACGGTCCAACCTGATAACGCAGGCAGCCAGACAACCGGATCATAACCATGATACTTCTTAAACCAGACGGGAAACTTCGGAGTCCATTGAATACCTTCATGCAGCTCCATGCTATCGACTTCAAGCGTTTTCAGGGGACAGTCAGGGTCGCCCCCTCTCTTTAAACCGAGTTTGTGAATGATGTACTCAAAGTGAAAACGCGTAGCTTCCGGATCCAGAAAATCAATGAATGGACCTTTGGAGTTCGGGCTGGCAGCGATCAACTGCTGACCGTTATTACTGCAGACATACCGCATAATATTCCAGTTGCCGGCAGGAGGAGTCCAGGTCAAAATGCCATCTTTGAGATTGCCGCTAAGATCAATCACCTTTGAAAGATCGGGAATTACCTTATCCTTTGAGTCGGGCCATGCCAGAACGGCAACGTCAAGGTACCACTTCGGTAATCCATCTGCACCTTTTGGGCATTTACCGGGAACTTCAGGGAAAGGAAGTTTTTGTTTGATCCGGCCGGAGCCGCTAACAACCATACTCGAATAGAACAGGTTCTTGCTGGCCAGTTCAGGAGGCACCCACGGACCGCCGGCATTCCAGCCACTTGATGTGATTAAACCTAAGTCCAGATCCAGACGCTTGGCCTCTCGCATAGAGTGATGCATGGCAACAACAGATTCGGTGCCCATAAAAGGCGGACCGGCGGGGACAAAACCGTCTGGATTCCTCATTGCCTCGGTATCCCACATTTCCAGACCGCCGAGTCCCTTGTCCTTAGCCTCTTCCAGATCACGGGTTAATCCCTCTTTTGTCACATCCCCGTTAAGCCAGTTCCAATAGGCCCTCGGACGAGCTTGATTGCCGGGAGACTCAAATCCCGCAGCAAGTTCGCGATAACCCGTCTCCGTGCTACGACAACCGGCCATTATGCTAATCATCATAAAAATTATAATATGAAATTTTCCATTTAATCTTTCACGATACATTATTTTCTCCTTCTAACTCTTATTTCTCGCAGAACCGAGGGTAATTGCTTCGTTTATATTTTAAACCATAGCGGATGCTGAGTAATTACAGGGTTTCGACAAAGGGATAGCTAATGATTTTGTCATCTCCCGTGATAATTTTCAGTGATCGATTTCGCGCAGTTGCCGTGATTATTCGGTCAGATGGATCGGCGTGGAAAGGGGAAGGAAGGGAAAACGCTTCCTGGATTATGGGAAGGGTGATGTCTATTACACTCCATCCATTCAGTTCGAGGTAATAGTCGAACCAGTTCTTCCAATGTCGGTCCAGCTCAATTCTGCCTCGTTCCTGTAGACAGGCAATCTCTGCACAGGATATCGGTGAGACAAAAACCTCTGTTCTTTTGTCTTCTAATGCACTGATTGCCTGCTTCGAGAGTTTTTCCGGCATGGAAACTGCCCAGAGAACGGCACAGGTGTCCAGTAATACTCTCATAATCCTGCTCCACCAAGCATATTCCAGGAAGATTCATCCATTGCAGGATCTGTTATCTCTCCGCTTATCGTAACACTCCCTCTTCCGCATCCCAGAGTGGTTTTATTAACAGGTTTGGGACTTACCGGAACCATTCGTGCTACCGCGACATTACGTTTGCAGACCTCTACAGGCTCTCCATGCATTACCATCTTCAAATAGCTGCTGAAGTGATTCTTAATCTCCGCGACATTTGCTGTTGTCATAATATAGCATCTCCGTTAATGGCTCTATATTAGGACATGTAGATGGCCATGTCAAGCGGATTTATTTTTAACCCACAAAGTGCGTAGCGAAGCGTTGTTGTCTAACGCAGCAATTACTATTTCATGTTTTACCAATCATTTATCTACCTGTCTTTAAAAAATTTTAGCTCGGTTGCGTTCTTCTGCTTATGTTCGTCAAGCAAGTTCTGAGCATCTTTGAGGCGGCGATCCATATCCAAGATCCGGTTTGTCTGGCGTGCCAGGTTCAATGTGTTCCTATCTGCCTTTTCACCAAAACTGACTGGCACCTCGTAGATCTTCCAGTCATCACTGCGCTGGGTTGCCAATATTGATGAGTCAAACTTATACCTTGGCTTGAGGTTGCCCATTGGATTGCGTCCCCAGGCATAGCGATAATGAATTGGATCGGCAACATGCGGACTGGAAAGAACTATCCTGTTGTAATCGTAAACCGGGCGATTGCGGCTGTCTTTGCCTGTAACCAAGTTCTGGGCCGCGGCCGGTTGGAAACGCCGATCCCTGGCGACAATAGCAAACCCCTCGATGGGATTATCATGTCCGGCATCAACAGCTACGTCAAATGTCAGGATGATCTTACCGCCCGCGGTCTTCATCCCGGTTATCACAGGCGGCTTCCAGGCAATATTCTTACCGTACTGCGTCGCCAGTGCCCAGCGGGCAATTCGCTCACCGACAGGAACCTTCAGGCCCGGATGATACCAGCTTCGGCGCATATCATAGCTGCTGACAAAGCCGACATTTTTATCGCCGGCATTAACATAATCAAGGTAGGTCTGGTACTGCACCTGGCGGATATACTGTCCTTCATTAATCATCATTTCCAGGTAATTATTTAAGTTCTGTGGTGGTCCATCGGTACACAGCGAGATAATACCAAACGCCATCTCAGGATCATCGAAAGCCGCCCGCCAGGCCTCTATCATCTTCGCAAAGAGCTGGTAGTGCATCACATGCCCCTCCGGATACGATGCATTGGTATACCCCTGATGCCAGATAGCCCCCTTAACCGGCAGCCCGGCGATCGGGGCAATCATGCTCGCATAACAGTTACCCGGCCGGTTATATTCCATTGCCGGCCCGGATCTTAAGTCGGCAGGAACCTTGCGATCAGCAGGAATCGTCTTACCATCCTTCTTCATACTCTCAACCCACTGGTAATGCTTTTTAATCCGCTCTTCGAGATCCTTCTGCGGGTCAAATGCCGAAACTTTCTTATCCCATTCGGCAAGCTTGGCATTGACCTCAGGTGTATCGGTCGCCTTGAGCACATCCATCGGTATCCAGGTTTCAAGAGACGACCCACCGCGCGAGGCATCGATCACACCTATGGGTACCTGCGAAGCCATGTGGATACGCCGTGCGAAGACATACCCTAGCGCCGACAGTTCTCGAACAATTTCCGGTGTGCAAACGTCCCAGTCGCCTTTGCGGTAATGCTGATTGAAAAAGTTATGCCACTCGTACAGGCGTGGAAACCCCTGCTTGTCCCTCGGTCCGTTCTGGGCTGGCATTGTCAGTATCCGGATATTCGGATAGTTGGCTGACGCAATCTCAAGTTCACCATCTTCAATACGGCAGACCGGGTGCTCCATATTGCTCTGTCCGCCCAGAACCCAGATATCACCGACAAGAATATTTTCCAGTTTGATCGTTTTGTCATTACCTTTGACGATTATCTCACGCAGCTTGGAACTGGCTGGCAGTGCAGGAAAGGTTACTTTCCACGAGCGGTCCCTGCCGGCCGTCGCTGACTGAAGCTTGCCATCAAATGCCACCATCACCTTTTCACCTGGCGCTGCCCAGCCCCAGATTTTAATCGGCTTGTCACGCTGAATAACCATGTTAGACTGAAACAGATTATGGAGACACAGCCCCTCGCCTATTGCAGGCACATCAACACAGTCCATGCCCCGTACCAAATCCGCAGGCTTGTCCGCTGCCATAACAAAGGTTTGAAACGCCATCAGTACGACGCACAGGGCTAACCCAATTCTGGTTTGATTACTTGTTTTCATAGTCGCTTCCTCATTTACATACCTGTCTCATGTTTTATAAGAGCCTCAGTGTTGCGTCTAACTTCAGTTGCTAATCTCTCACGCTTGCGTTGGTAACTAAGATAATACTTCTTTTGACTCTCAGACCAGTTGTTGGCCTCAATATAATCCCCGCAAAACGGGACAGCCAGGTCAATCCAGGCACAAAGCTTATCCATCTCCTCGCAGGATAATTTCACTTTACCATGTCCTTCCCGCAGCATCTTGATCATACCGGATACGGCAGACCCCCTATGATAAGGCGGAAGCATCGTCGGACGGGACTGAGCAGATATCCAGTTCAGAACAGGTATATTATCCCGGCCTTGTTTACGGAGTTTCTCGCCAGTGCCAAGTATTCCGGTCAGCGTAAGATACGAGGTGCTCCAGGCTCTGCCACCGCCAAGGCCTCCGAACGGATCACCCTTAAGCGAGAACGCCATTTTCCCATTACCGTTAGCAATCGTATTTACATCTTTCACAGACTTTTTGTTATACACCCCAACATCAACATAATAAGGGCCCGACGTATTCTTGCAATATACCGCAATACTGTTCTTGCCCTTTTGTATTGCTTCAAGAGCATGCGGCCTTATCCACGTCCCGTCGTAAGCTGTCATAAATCCGCGTTCCCGCGTGGCAAGAATGCCGTTAATATAAACCAGCATTTCTCCACCGTGATGGATATACAGCATAAGGCCCGTCTTCGTGTCAGCAGAAAAATCAAACTCCGACCTTAACCATATCTCTTTAGTCCGCCATGTGGTCTTTACATCGGCACCAGGCATTTCTTTTGTGCCAAACCCGCCTTGACCTGTTTTCCATGTCGAATCGTTAAAGGAACTACCGTACCATCTATTATCCGGTTTCTGCAGCGTGTACTTCCATCTACTCCCCCTGGCTATGACCGCGTCATACATTTTAATATTCATTACGCCTCCAGCCGAATCTGCCTTATGGCAGCTGATGCAATTTTTATCGAGTATCGGCTGAACTTCCTTGTTAAAGCTGAAGCCGCATGCGGGACCGTAAAACGGCTTTAACTCCTGAACGACTGCCTTTGAGGCTAGTGTCACCTTGTTAACTAAAGGCGCAGAAAACTTATCCTCATGGCAACCGACGCAACCAAAAACTTCGCCCGGCATCAGTGTTGACCAACTCCTCATCGTCTGAACAACCTGACCTCTGTCGTCAACAGCCTGAAAATATACCGGTGTGTTGGCCGGAACCTTGAACATAGCCGACCCATCTGGATAGACCTTCGCAGCGCCAAGTATCTTCTTAACATCCCACGAACCGTTGCCGATCGATATAGGCGTGCTGACCATCGCACCGCCAGCCTCACCTCCATTTGAGTTCGATCCCACCCCAGCCGCACGAAACTCAAGCGCCACAACTCTCAATTCCTTAATCGTTCCCCGCTCAACGCCTTTCAAACCCGGTCCGACATAAATATCCTGCATATAATATATTCCACTGTCTTTTTTATAATCAACAAGGGAGGGTTTAATATGAGGTTTCTTTCTGGGCTTGACTGCCATCGGATTATTACAGGATATTTCGGGATCAAATACAAGCAGTTCGCGATTGCCGTCTGCATGAATCCAGTACAACGCAAACTGGGAAGGGTCACGGTTTCTTTCTTTGCAGTCCGGCGACATGGATACAATAAATTCAGTTTCACTGAGAGCGTAAGGATGACGGAAAAGTTCCCTTCTCTGACCATAACCGTCAACCCTGACAGCCCCGGTCTCCCTTACTGGAGCGATCAACTGAACGCCTGCCGCCTCCTGAGTTCCTTTTGTACAGTCAATAATTGCCAGCTCACCAGCCTGCCATGTGTGATGACCGTGCAGAACCGTCACTAGCTTATCACTGTTGGGTATTGCGCGGGCATGGTCCGTTACAGTAGGAAACCAGGAGTTATTGCCGTAGTACTCAGTCTGCCTCGTTCCATCCTGATTCATCTGGAATAGCGGCTGCGGAAAAACCTGGCCGCGGTCATTATAATCCCATCGCGTATAAACAACACTGCCATTATTCATAACTGCCGGATGGACAGTATGGACCTGATCGAACCCGAGCCGACGCAGATATTTGCCGTCTTTGTCACACTTGTACATATTGCTCACTTCCGTCCACCAACAGTCAACGATCTGGACACAGCGTGATGACGAAAACATTATATCGCCGTCCGGCAGATAGACACCCTCGTAGTCTGCCACGCCCAACCCTGAGGTCAACTGACGTATCTTTTTTGTGACAATATCCATTTCATAGAGATGATAATCATCTTGCCGATCCGACTTCTTCCAGGCAAAGAGAAGCCGTTTGCCGTCATACGAGACATCCAGATCACGAATTACACCCTTGGGATCACCAAGCAAATCTTCAACAGAACACCCGGAACCATCAATCTTGAGCAGACAGAGTTTCGCATCCGGATTGAAATGTCGCTCCCTCTGCGCATCGCTCTGCCCTTCCGTGTATGCATAAAACGAAGGTTTAACGGGATGCCGCTTGACGAAAGCTATGACCGGGACTTCTTTCGATAGATTCTTGAGACGGGCCGCCCTGCGCTCACCACATGCTTTCACAAACAGATTAAGCCATTGCTTGTCGCCAGCCGGAATGTTTGCCGTTTTCAGTTTTCCAAGTTCTTTGTTGAATTTTTTACCCACCTCACCAGAGGTCGTGATAACCCGCGAGATTAAACTCTGCTCGAAGGAATTATCTCGTTTCGGTTTTAGATACTCAATTAGATTATACGGAATCGAATCGCGAGTCAGCTCGTATTTACCGGAGCCCTGGCTAAACCAGTCAGTCTCAATCGGATACTCCAGACGCATGGCATCATAAATGGGCTTGGCCACCTTTTCAATATCACGGCCTAATGCGGTTTTCGTTCTAGCCGCCATCATCCTTTTTTGCCATGATTCCGCATTATTCGCGTACATAGTCGACCCAAATGTAACAGCCATCAGTGCGACGCACAGGGCTAATCCAATTCTGGTTTGATTACTTGTCTTCATCGTGTTTCCTTCGTTTCCTTCTGTTTTATTTCTTTTTTTCACAACCGCTACCGCTTCCGGCTTCCGCTGTACGCCGTGACATGCAAGGTAAGCAAGATAAGCAAGTTGTTTGCGCAGTTTTTTTATCCACAGATTATCAAGATTAAACAAGATTAAGAGAATTCTGATATTGCAGGTTGCTTTTCTCAGTGTCCTCTGTGTGCTTATCGTTATATCATTCTTTCTTTGCCTCTTCGGTATTAATGTAGTGCGCCTATGATTGTTGTTATCGCCTCAAAAACATAGGCCTCCGCGCTTTTAATTTTTAGCGATCAGCGTTAAAAAAATTACAAGCGCAAAAAATTCGCGGAAATTCACGGGCAATATCTGCTAAGTAATAATTTTGGTTCTGGCTTCATTCGCCGCTCATTACCTTTTCGACGGCTTCAAGATATTGGAATCCATATTTCATATCAGGCAGAAGATAACCTCCTTCGATCCATTCATTCCAAGAAAAGATTGTTATCAGCTTCGGCTGATCGGGGTGCTGGTCGCTATAGTCCTTAGCTTTTTGCAGAAAGGACGCGAAAGCCTGGGGCGATTTATTTAAATGCACTATGTCTTTTTTCTGCTTCTTAGGAAAGCGCGGCGAATCATCCCAACCGATGGACGCGTTCGCAATAAATGGAATGGATAAAGCTTCATCGTTTTTCTTTCTTCGTTCCATAGCCTCAACGCCCCACTGAATATAATCTTCAGGGTGAGGTCCGCCCCAATTATACATGGTTACACTATCAGCACCCAGTGTTTCAATTTTATTCAGCATATCCTTGTCTATTGGATCAAATATGATCTGCTGCAAATGCAAACCGGGGAATCCGGCCTTCTTTGTTTCGGCTCGGAAGTAATCGATAGCCTCTCGTCCCTGCTCTAATCCCCCCAACCCCTCAAGAAAATCCCTGATACTGAATAATGAGAAGACCGGTTTACCGTCAATCTTATAGTAATTCGGTTTATTGAAATATTGCTTGATCACCCTGGCGACAACTATTTTGAAATTCTCCAGATTGACATCGCCATTCCATCGCAACGTTTTGTAATCGGGAAATTTATAGGGATTGATGAGTTTTTGAGGCATATCATGATTTGCCCACATGACATAAAACTTCATTTTTTCATTATTTTTTGCCTTCAGAAAACCATTGTTAAGTGAACTTTCCAGGAATGGTCCTTCGTTATACCAGTACCAATCGAATATAAAAACATTGACGCCATGATCTGTAGCAGCATCGATCCATCGTTCCATCACCTTGGGATCGTCATCCGATTCATAACCCCATAAAGGAACCTTAGGTTGATAATGCCCTTCAAACCGAGGGGTGCCTTTTTTAATGATCTCCCACTCGCCAACACCGTTCGGCCATGGTATATCACCAAGCCGTTCATCATGATGACAGGAAGGCCATACATAAGCAGCCACATCATACCCATTTCCAAAAGTCTGAGATTCGCTTTTCATACTACTACAACCAACAAGTAACACCTGAGCCAAAACCAGCGCAAAGATTGTAATAATCATTTTTCTCATTTTTTCACCTTTTTCATTTTTTCTAGTATTTATAGCAGATTATGATGCAAGGGACTACAAATAGTATAATCTAATAAATTTATGGGATGATCCTCAGCTCCTTATGTTCGTCAAGCAAATGCTGGGCATCTTTCGGAATGTCGACAGATATACATTAATTGCTGAATTGTAGAATTCAGAACTACGGCCCCGATATGGCCCTAAAATCAGGGTTGCCTGTTGCAGTTTCAGATTCTTCGATTATTTCCCGAATCAATTGAGTGCTGTCCTTTAATACGGTTTTAGCTTCACGGTGTTTTAAGATATCCTTTTCAAGTAGCTTTACCTCGGGAAGTATTGTCTTTACAGCGGCAGGTCCATACCTACGAAGTGATTGTAAACAGGAAAGTACGCGACTTTTCTTGCCCCATTTTTGAATTTCGGTAACTTTCAGGCAAAGAGATGCTCCTTCTTTGATCCGGAATTTTGAAACAACTTTAAGACCATCCACACGAATACCATTTGCAAACATGATCCCACTGGGAGATGGTACGTCAATCGCCTTGATGATATCCGGCATCAACATTTTTAAGTCGCTGTCAGATAACTCGCTGTAAAGAGGACCAACCAGTGCGCGCGTGCGACCATCCTCATTGGTTAGAATCGACTGGATGGCCGGGTAGAGCAAGCTGCGGTCAACGCTCTCCAATAAATTAGCCTTTGCTATCCTCGTGTGCGGACCTCTATGCTTTGATAATAAAGCTTTGGCGGCGTAGCGCTGGGTCATTCGGCGCGGATCGGCGGAATTGTTGCGAGCCGCCATTTCGAGAAGATCCGTTACACTGGTTTTGTATGCATCCGTTCCCAATCCTGAAAGCGCCACCGCAGCCAGACTTTGCAACCACAGGTCCTGATCTTTGAGCAAGGCTCGCAATTGAGGCGCCGCCGCATCGGCCCTTGATCCCAGAAATCCAAGTGCTTCACAAGCTCCATAACGAGCGTAGCGATCGGAACCGGCCAGCATTTTGATTAGCTTCGGCACAAAATTTCCCTGGCTCCGAACCAATGACTGGGCTGAACGCTTACGCATGGCCGGTGACCAACTTGATAAACCGGAGAGCAACTCATCAGGGTTGCGCCCTTCGTAGCTATAACCGTTCTTTGCTTTTGGGTTGGTGGGGAAGTAATCGCGCCCCGCAGCTATTACATCCTCCACTTCACTGCTCTCCAAAGCCGGAACCGAACACGGTTTTTTGCCTGTAACAAAGAGGCTTTTGAGCGGCAGCGCGTAAGCCAGCAAATAGGCGCCCGTGGAGTCCCACCTGGTATACTTGCGGTGTTCTTCCTCTCCGGCGGGAGAACCCTGATACTTAAATCCGCCGTCGAAACCCCGGGCCAAGTCATAGTACCACCCCTGTTCCTTCATATAGGCACCGGTAGCAAGCGGACCACAACGGGCAACGCCGGGCAGAGCCCACAGAATATTAAAGAAATTACCGGTGTGTCCGCGCTCCCGCTCGCTGTATCCCGCTGTAGACATCTTGGCAAAGAACTCGGTAGCCTTGCAGTCACCCAACAGATCAAAGCATACCGTCGCGGATGAACATTTGCCATTGTCTTCATGTCCCGGCCAGGGGTCATGGTCGCCGTAGGGAATAGCGCCTTTATCAACATACCAACGCAGAAACTGGCTGGACATGGCAATCACCCGGTCAACATCGGAATCCTTCACTCCTGCCTCACGCGCGGTTAACATCGCCAGCGTAAGGACGATAGCGGGCTGATTCATGGCGCCGTAACCTTGGCTTCGCCCGTCCGGACCGGCAAAACTGTGTCCGTAGGTGCCTACTACGCTCGCACCGCGGGCGATTTCGGATGCCAGACGCCTTAGGCCTTTCATCACCGACCGGTCACCGGTTGCCGCGACGTATTCCGCCAGAAACAGGGTTGTGTAACTGTAGGACCACGATGCAGAACCAACCGCCTTGAAGGCCGCCGCCTTGCGGGCGTAGTCGGCAAGCATCGACCGGTACTCTTTGCGCCCGGAGGCCAGCAGGGCCATTGCGTTCAGATTATTGGGTATCGATACATTTGAAAGCCCCCTTTTCGCTATAACCTGACAGCCTCGTTCAAAGATCTTTTTGGATTTAGGGCAATCATACGGAGCGGTGTCGCTATAGGTACCCATGACCGGGATATTGAGGACTACGTTTTCGGTTTGACCAGCACGCCAACGAATTAGTTCCATCACTCCACTATTGTTTTTCTGCTCCGCTACCATAATGACTTTGGCAAACTGAATGCGAGCGTCCTCTGCGAATGGTCGTCCGGCGACACCCAGAATCACATCGCTTTTTTTCAATATGCCGGAAGCAGGAGAATTTTTTGCAACCGCAGTCACCAGGATCTGACGAGCATCGGCCGTATGCCCCCTGTGGCCATAGATCCAGCCGCGTGCCCCGGTCGGACCCAGTGTCCAATCATGAAACTCGTCAGGTTGTCCACCCTGCGTAAAATCAGGCATGGGGAGTTGAGCTCTCCTGCCCGCAAAGCTGAAAGATGCTGAGATCATCAAAAATAATGCCAATACAATTTGAAAAGACCGTTTTCTTCTACCCGTCATGACAATAACCTTCCTGGAAATGTTTTCTGAAACTAGCTGGTTTGAAGTGTACGTGAAGTTGTTGGTCCGTGGCAAGGGTCAAAATTCACCAGTATCAACAACGAGGGTGATTCACTTTTGTTGGAAGCGGTCCAACTCGAGCAAGTCAGGGATACTGGAAACTTATTCGCTTGCCGGATAGACTTCCGATGCTTTATGATTTTTCGAATGATATTTCTGAGCAAAAGGATATCGCGCTTGAACCCTATGGAGTATCAATGAATCAGCTAACCAGATTTTTCAAATTAGTAATTGTCGTTATAAATTTAGTAAATATTCATTTGGCTAAAGGATCTGCTTATGCAAAAAAAACGCCACATCGCGGCCGTTATGGAACTGAACTGCTCCTTCAAACGTCACTATAACATCTTTGCGGGGATCCAGAAATATGCCGATAGCCATGCTGATTGGAGTTTTGAGATTGGCAATTATCCTGAGGTTCTTATGGCGAAGGGGGTTACTTTTGACGGCATCATAGGGCGTATCTCGAAAGATTGCCTCGTTGCGGCGCGTGATGCCGACACGCCGGTTGTAAATGTGCATCTCAATTCCCGGGTTTACTCTAAAGTTCACGGGGTTTACAGCGACTTTTATACTACGGCATGTGTGCGGTTGCGAGAGAACACGGCTACCCCTGTGCCTGCCATGTGGTCAATTCCATCTTTGATACGACTCGTAATCATTGGTCGCGGTTTCTCGAGTATGTCGAAAAATCCCAATCGTGCTGGAAATATCCGCTGGGGATAGGTTTCGTATACGATGACCTTTGTCGCGCCGTGACCTCGGCCTGTCTCTCAAAGAACTGGGTAATTCCGGAGCAACTGGCTATGGTCGGTATGGGAAATGATGAGATCGTCTGCACCACCATTGACCCGACTTTATCGAGTATTGATGTTGGATTTCCTCAATGTGGTTTCGAAGCTGCCAGATTATTGGACAAGTTGATGCAGGGAGATACCTTGCCGCTTGAACCCCTTTATACACCGGTAAAAACGTTGGTGGCCCGCCGTTCCAGCGATGTCTTTGCCGTCAGCGATCCAAAAGTCGAGCAAGCATTACGCTACATGGCCGACCATGCAAGCGACCGCCTATCTGTCTCATTGATAGCCCAGACCGTGGGACTGGGCCGCCAGACATTGACACAACGCTTCAATCGACATCTGGGACGTACCATCAACGACGAGCTGATTCGACTTCGGGTTGAAAAGCTGAAACGCCTGCTCGTGGAAGGCGATGACTCTTTAACAAGGGTAAGCGATATGGCCGGTTCCGGAACCACCGCCAACATGCATACCATGTTCAAACGCCATACCGGCATGATGCCGGTCGAATACCGTAAGAAACACGGCCCACGCCCCAAGCGTGATGAACTCAGGACATAGAATAAACTAATTGAGAGGTCAATTCCTGTGACCATCTCTTCGTCCCGATCTCAGGCGCACGCGAATATTTATCCTAAAAGGAGCAGTTCAAGGTTCCGAGTCAGGGTGGCGATTAAGAGGGCGATTGGAGTCGCACACTCACTGCACACTTACTCGAATTCTTAACCGCCACCCTGTTTTATCAACTTTGGATATCGACGCATTATCAGCGCCTGTTCATCGACGTTCAATTGTTGGATAAGGATTGGCTTATCCTGTGGCCGCGTACCCTTCTGGTTGAGTCGATTCATCAGGCTCCAATTGCGGGAGTGCTGACCTGGTTCCGGATCGGCAGGCTCGGAGGCCTTTAGATCATAGCGGGTAAAATCAATCATCTTTTCAGGACTATTGGTTTTCCAGTTTCTCAAAAGTGCCATCCTGAAATCCTTGTTCATAAACCATCGAATTTCCAATTCGGGTTCTGATCCGCCTACACCCGATCCACGCTGGACGAAACGATAGTTCAGATCGTCATTGTCTTTAAAGTGCTCTCGCCAAAGCAGACCGAACTCACCTTGCGTAATACACTTTGCATCCGGCCAGCGACGGCGTATTTCACTCAGCCAGATCAGCATACCTTCCATCCCGTTGCGTCCTTTATAGCCATATATTTTTCGTGCCTCAACAAGGCTCATCTCCCAGATGCTGGTCACCCATGCAAAACCATTCAGCTCGAATCCCTGATCGAAATGTGCGGCCGTTGTGGCCAGCATCTCTTTGGTGCCCAACTCAGTTCCTTGCCTCAGGAGAGTTTCAATTGGACCTACCCCCTGACGGCTTCCGCAGCGAATGCCATTAATTATCCTGGCGTGGGAGTATCTTGCGTTCAGAAAATCAACGGTCCATCCATCAAGATTAACACAATCAATAAGATCATCTTTGCCCTGAGCCGGTTTGCAGAAATGTTCCTGCGACGGGTAGTAAGGATAGGAGATCGAGCCCTCGCCGTCACCATTATCAACCGCATACTGGCTCCAGATATTTCCCTGGCAAACATGAATGCCCTCCGCTTCGGCTAGATATCTTAGATTTTCCGCAGAGAGAAAACCCGCAATGACACTCTTGGGGCGGTATCCGCCGCCAACCATATCTGAAACCATCTGCAAACCCTGATGCAGATCTCGATTAACCTGCGCGCGCGTGTTATACATATTTGAAAAGTATGCACCCGGGATAAAGGTGATCTCATCGCCATACTTTTTATGATAGGAGACAACAAGTTCTTTCAGCTGCCGATAATCGGGACGTTTATCCTTGAGCGCAAGCCAACTGAAAGACCATGTGATCCGAGCTCCCGGCCACCCCTTTTCAATAGTTTCTCTGAAAATACGGGCCTCTTTCGGTGTATGCACACTGGATTCATCCGGTCCATGAGCCTTATCACGCGACACCTCGATCTGTCGGACACGCACGACCGTACTGAAAGTTAAAAAACGGTTTCCCATTAGCTTAAGGTCCGGCTGCTTCAATGACACAGCAGCACTATCCAGCTGATCATTATAAACAGATTTTGTAATTTCATATACCAATTGTTTTCCCTTATTGATAACCTCAGCCGCTGAACGATCATCCAGGGTTTTAGAGTCAATTGAGTTCAGAAAATCATCTAGTTTTCCTTTGGCGGCAGCAGCTTCGGTTAATCTGTTTTCAGCTAGTTCTTGACGAAGAATTCTTATCTTCTCATAGTCCTGAATTCCCTCTCTAAGCCTTTCAAATCGTATTGAGCTGCGCGGGCCAGGGTAAATCAGAAATGTATCGCCGCTCGGCCATTTGGTGTATCTGGAATCAACTACCGGCTTTTCAGGCCAGCTGTTATAAGCCCATCGTAAAAACCCGTCAAATCCCCTAGCCGCTGCAAACCAGCCTTCATAACATGATTCCGATGGAGGCGAAAAGGTAAAATTATTCGGTTTTGCTATTCCGCAGGCAACATAGTAGGTTGTCTTCAGGCCCGCCTTTTTCCTGGATTTCATAACATCGCCTGAAACTTTAGCGGTGTGCCTCCAGTTGGAACAGAAGTCATATATCGATGAATTAACCGACTCATGATAAAATCCAGCCATGGATATTTTAAACTCAGGTGCAGTTTCCTTTAGAAAGCTGAACAGTTTTTTCATTTCCTCTTCACCACGTTCATCCAGTGCCAGAGTTGTTATATCCAACCAGCCCTTTTTCTTAAGGTGCACTTTGAAGTCATCAAGGAAACTCCGCCATAAATCTTCGTAAATTTCTGTTCCGGGAATAACTTCAATTCTAATTGATTCAGAAGTTTCTTCGTCGAACCATGAGATTTTATTACCGACCGGAACCATTGAATAGCAGTTTATCTGATCTTTAATCCCACAAGCCATTGCAAGGCTGACATATTGATCAAAAACCTTATAATCATACTTCCATGTCCCATCTTTTTTCTTTGTCCATGCGATCATCGAACCAAAATTATCGAAACAAGGCTTCTTATCCCCCCATGGTTTATCATTCAGGGTCGCTGTAATACATTTTTGTCCGGCATTAGCGAGCTTTGTCAGGAGTGGCCGTAATAAGTCAATATGTTCCTTCGACCATAATTTTATTCCATGATACCTTGCAACGGCATAGGGATTTTGCCACAGGTCCAGGTGGAATGACCACTCTGCCGGATCAGGCAGCCGCTTATTGAGCACTTCCAAAGTAATAACATGACTTACAGTACCCGACGCTGATTGTCTCGAGATAGTTCCTTTATATATTCCAGCAGTCGCATCTTTCGGAATGTCGACAGATATCCATACCGGGCGGGTTGCGGGAGTGTCAATTATAAAACTGTTTTCATTGCTCAACAAGTCAGGGCGGATGTGGACCGGAATTTTATCTTTATCCCTGGGACCACATGGTTTTGAGAGTTCATTTAAAAACTGATCGACCAGAACATATTTAACAACAGAGATCGAAGTTCTTTCCTTATCGATCTTATAGTTATCATTACTAAACCCGTTTGCTTTTATACTGATCTTTTCTTTGCTCCCAGCCGACCAGACAAGCAATTTGCAACTAATCCGCTCGCCCTTCCATCCTTGAAGCTTTATTGATTCTGTAATCTCCCCCTTAGGAGGAATACTTTTCGAATAGGCAACATCAATCGATCCGAAACCCGAGTGGATGCCGGGTTCGACATTCCCCCAAACTGACATGTCATATGTGTCAGGGTCGACGGGTTCGGTCTGGCCGGTTTGTGTTTCGCTGTAGCTGGATAAGACACAAAACGCAATTCCAACTACGATTAAAGCAGCTAAATGCAAAAAACTTCTGCCAGATTTTGGCCTGCTTATTTCATTCGATCTTTTACAAAACATTACTTATTCCTTTTTTTTGAAGATTAATGCTGTGCACACCATATTCAATCGTTGTACGATTCTCCAATGTGTGTTTGAAACAGAATGAGTTCTTTCTCGTCGTAGGGAGTGTAATCGCCATGATAAAGATCATTTTAAAACAATCACCTGATGATCGTCCATTTTCCCGCCGGAACATTCCAGGTGCTCAAACAGATGGGCGAACCCAACCCTGCCGACCTTCTCATTCTTAGACCCGACATGATACCAGATATTAATCGCCACGATCGGGACCTTGTGATCCTCATGAATAATAAGAGTCAGCCCCGTTCAGCCTTAAAGGTCAGTCCATGAACCTTAACTAAAAAATCAAACTCTATAATAAGCTTATGGTAGGCCAAAAGGAAACAGAAAAGTTGCCAATCGCCATATTCAGCAAATTTAATGTGGTGTTTGCAACAAAGCACCCTATAATGTTTTATTGCTTTAGGTTTATCGAATTTTTCACTTTCAAAAGCGAGTCTATATGGCCACTTACATTCTCCGGCGCTTACTCTTGATGATACCGACTTTTTTGGTCATCACGCTATTTGTATACCTCCTCTGCCGCGAGGTACCCGGCGGTCCCATCGAGCGCCAAAAAGAGCGCATTCTCATGCAGATGATGCAAGAGGGAAATCAGGGAGGCGGCTCCTACAACGACGACATGGCCAAGATGATGACCGGTGAGTTACCAGCGGACAAAAAAGCAGAACTCATGAAACACTACAACATGACCGATAATCCGTTCAATGATTATCTCGACTGGCTGGGCAATACCCTAAGCGGAGATCTTGGCGAATCCAAAGTTTTAAATGAACCCGTGAGCCGGTTGATCATCAACCGCATGCCGATCTCCATCTTCTATGGATTGACCACCATGTTCTTTATTTATGGGATCTGCGTCCCCCTGGGCGTCCTCAAAGCGCTCAAGAACAAATCCTTTATCGACAACTTCACCTCGGTGGGTGTTTTCATCGGTTACGCCATACCCGGCTATGCTCTGGGCGCAATTCTTATTGTTTTTGCGGCCTCAAAATGGGGACTTTTTCCACTGGGCGGTTTTGTTTCCGACAACTACGACAGCCTATCTTTTGGCGGCAAGTTTATCGATCTACTACACCACGCGGTGCTTCCTCTGATGTGTTATCTGGTGGGTGGCTTTGCCTTCATGACCATGCTGGTGAAGAACACCATGCTGGAAAACCTTTCCTATGACTATATAAGAACTGCTTTGGCGAAAGGTGTACCCTACAAAACAGCCGTTTTCCGCCACGCGCTGGACAACAGCCTTATTCCACTCGCGACGCACTTTGGCAATAGTATCTCACTCATTATCGGAGGCTCCTTCCTTATTGAAAAAATCTTCAACATCGAGGGCATGGGTCTACTGGGTTTCACCGCACTGGAAAATCGCGATTTTGAGATCGTCATGGGCATTCTGGCCATCTCCTGTCTTCTGCAAATGGTGGGTAATTTACTCTCCGACATCTGCGTTGCTTATGTTGATCCACGCATTAAATTTGATTAAGGGGCGGGCACTAAAATGACATTATCGCCGGCAAATAAAAAACGTCTGCAGCGTTTTAAAGAAAACAGACGCGGCTACCTCTGTTTAAAAATATTTATCTTCATCACCGTCATCGCCATGATGTCCGAGATATTCTTTAACAGCAAGGCCCTCATGGTAAGCTACGAAGGCAATTGGTTTTTTCCCGTCTTTGGCAAGACCCATCAATCCATCACTTTTGGTGGCGAGGGCAAATCCGAGCCTGATTATCTTGAACTTCAGCAACGGCTCAAAGAAGAAAACAGGGGCAACTGGGTTTTCATGCCCCTCGTGCCCTACGACGCCGCCCACATATCAAAAATTAATCAGGCTCCGATCGACAAAGATATCGTTCAGGTGGAGAAAGATTTTCAACCGCGCTTTGAGGCCATCGAGGCCCTGAGTGAATTGAGCTCAGAGGAACGGATTCACAAGAAACATGACCTCACCCTGGAGCTCAATATAAAACGTGGTACCCTGGAGAAGCTAAAATACCCGCCTCTGCCACCGGATGCCGCGAGCAAGCATTATCTGGGAACTGACAACTCGGGCCGCGATGTTTTGGCGCGACTCATGTATGGCTATCGCATTGCGATTTGTTTCGCCTTAATTCTCCTGCTGCTTAATTATTCCATCGGTGTCACCCTGGGCTGCCTCATGGGTTATCTGGGCGGTATTTTTGATATCCTTGTCCAACGGGTGATCGAGGTCATTCACAATATCCCCTTCCTCTACGTGATCATGATTATCGCAGCCGTGCAACGCTCGAAGGGCAACGAAATGGGCTTTTGGTCTCTGGTAGGTGTTTATGCCATGTTCGGCTGGATGGGCATGACTTGGTATATGAGAACCGCGGTCTTCAAGGAAAAAGCCCGCGAATACATCCTGGCCGCCAAAGCCAATGGAGCGACAAACAGCCGCGTCATCTTCGAGCACCTCATCCCCAACGTGGTATCCTTATTGGTCACTTTTATTCCCTTCTCTGTCTCGGGCGCGATAATAGGATTGACCTCCCTGGATTATCTCGGCTACGGCCTGCCCAAGGGCACCCCGAGCTGGGGTGAATTAATAAAGGTAGGCACAGAGGACATGAACTCACCCTGGATCGTGCTCTCGGTTGTCTCTGCCATGATCGTCGTGCTCTTTCTAATTAACTCCATTGGTGAAGCTGTGCGTGAAGCCTTCGATCCCAAGCAAATTTTTAACTACGAGTAAGCTATGAAAAAATATTTAGCCGTTGTGAGCACACTCATTTTCTTCAGCATCTGCATGATTGTCTTTCTTTGCACCCGCGATAAAATTTATCTTGAAGAATTCAATGAAGCCAGCTCAGTGAAAGCCCAGGATACAACCCCTTTCCCCCTCACGAAAGAAAAGTGGCCCGAAGACCTAGTCTGGGAGAAAGGCATGGATCAGCCAGTATTTGCCTCCCCCAAGGCCACAAAAGGCGGAACCTGGAATACCTCACTCCGCGACTTCCCCCCCTCCTTTCGCCAAGTTGGCCCCGAGGCAAATTCCAGCTTCCGCTCAGATCTCGAGGTGTGTGATATGGAACTCGTCATACCGCACCCCAATACGCAGGCGATCCTACCCGGCTTAGCTTCTGAATGGGCGGTGGGAAAAGATAACAAGACGGTGTATTTCAAAATTAACCCTGAGGCAAAATGGGACGATGGCAAGCCCGTTATCGCTGACGACTTCATCTTCAAATTGAAAATGATGCGCTCTCCCGGCATTCTCGATCCCTGGTACAACACCTATTACTCGAGTCAATACGATGAAGTTTTGAAATTTGATGATCGTCGTATTGCAATACGCATGCAAAAACCACTTGCCGATATCGTACTGAAAGCGACTATAGTTCCCTATCCCTATCATTTTCATGGCCAGATGCGCCGCCTAAAAAAGAAATACGGCATTACCACCGCGATTGATTATCTCAAGCGCGACAAAAAATCTATACCGGCTGAGTACACTAAACTGAAAATCGACTTTGATAAAAAGGTCAAAGCCTATGAGGAGAAAGTTAATACTCTTACCAACAAAATAAAAGCCTCCCTCAAAAAGGCTGAAGAACTCGACGACCAATTAGCCGCCGCCATGGAAAAACTCCCCGCACCCAAGGAACCCAAGGTAGAAATTGAAATTGATGATGTGCAGGA
>Ga0307990_1000546_pt1 | contig 33294 bp, 35 predicted proteins | sample EllFjometagen129_FD_203168 | JGI IMG/M metagenome (GOLD analysis project Ga0307990, IMG submission 203168) | Marine microbial communities from Ellis Fjord, Antarctic Ocean - #129 | ecosystem: Environmental > Aquatic > Marine > Unclassified | place: Southern Ocean | collected 2014-10-08
GCTGAAACCTGTGTACTGCTATTTGCTAAAACCTGTGCACTCCTAATTGCGAAAAACTGTGTATTGTTATTTACCGATTACATCCTGATCTGCCAGACGGTCAATTTCTTCTTCTGTTGGTTTGCGTTTCAAATGACTTTACTGCTTATGTGGTGAGCTTACTTATTATCAAAAATAAATCAAAATATTTAATATTGGAAATCCCAGTCCATTTGATCAACCTACCCCCTTTTACACTTTGCCATATTTGGATTATTGGGTTCACATAAATCTACAAAAAAATTGAATAGGCTCGGTTTTGGTTTGGTCGGTTGGATTGCATAACTTTATTTAAACTATAACTCTCAATAATGAAAAATCTATTTTTGATATTTCTATTCTTTTTGTTTTTTTCTGATTCTCTGGCTGAAGAATATACAATTGATACTATTGATAATACTGCCACAATAGAAATGCCAAATGATTGGGGTGCCATACCCATCCATTGGATAGATTCTTCAAATGAACAAATCCTTCAGAATAATGTGGGACGAACCCTTGATGGTGGATTCTATTTAAAGAAATATAAAGAATATCCATTCGTTTTCCCCTTTATTACATATTATATTCAATATGAACCTAATTACTTTGAAGGAAAAACCATTCAGTCAACATTAGAGGATATTGCAAATAAACTATTATCACTTTATGAAGATGGAGAAGTTAGGAAATATAAGGTGTTTAATCGTAGAGTAAATGTTACATTATCGGAATCAGAAACACCATATATAGACTATGACCGAAAATTCATAATGTTGAAAACAGACATGAATACAAGTGAGTCTGGGATGGCGACAAACTTGAGCGTTATCATACCATTTAAAGGGGGTTTCTTAAATATAATGTTTTATTCATTAGAAGAAGATTATCCTGTCAACAGTTTGATATTTGATAAAATGATATCTTCCATTAAGATATTTGATGAAGCAAGGTTTCCACAAATTATAGATTCAAAACTGAAGGCTTATGAAGGGCTTGGGGAAGAAGAGGATACAAGTTTAGATAACCTTTCTGATAGAACTGTAACTTACATAATTGTAATTGTATTAATCTCTTTAATAATCTGGTATTTCTATTGGAGGATTAAAACATCTAAATCAAATTCATCAAATCGGTGATCAGCTTGTCTGGTTGAATTGATATTGAACTAAACCCTCAATTATGAAAAAAATAATAATTCTTATCGCCTTTCTATCTATCTCCATTTTAGCATCTTCCCAAGGATGGAAGAAAAATGAAGTGGATGAATTTACAGGCAAAACAGTCCGAATTACAAAATATAAAAATGTTGGAGTAAGCTATTCAACCTGTGTTAGATTTAGTATTGCCCAGGTCAACGGCTATATATATCTCCAAGTAACACATACCGGAGGTACATCTTCTCCCATTAAGTGTAAGGATGATGAAGCTAATCTAATATTGAAATTCGTTAATGGGGAAACGCTAACCCTGAAGCCTACTGATGAAATTGATTGTGATACTCAACTAACAATTTATTATCCACTTCAGAAAGATAACTTTGAAATGTTGAAAAAATATCTACTCGATAAATTCCGAATATATTATACTGATGACTATCATGACTATAAGTGTACAAAGCAGGATTATTTTTATACAACCTTAGGGTTTATGGGATTCTAATTAATAATTATATGAAAAAGAATTCTGTTAGCTCAGCACCTTTACCAACACCAACTGATTCATTTCCTCAAGGAGGAGAGATAATCAAAGCACAATTAAAGGAGTTTACATTTGAAACGCAAAGGGAGTTTCACTATATTGATATGATAGGTGATTTTGTAAATGAAAATTTATGCAATTTTAGAGATATTTGGCCATGGCTTGGAGCATATACAAAAGATCGTGCCTGGCATCCAAATCTCAATCAACATTTAGAATTTATTGGCATTGCTCATTACACCGTATTAAAAAGTTTTTGCTACATATCAAGTAATAAGGAATCAGTAAAAATTAATGACCCTGATCAGAAATACAAAAACATATTATACCACTATGGAATAATAAATGAATGTATTTCAAAAATCCATTATCATATTTTGTCATTTCAAACACTCATTGGAGAATTTCCTGATGGACACAGCGTACATATGCTTGAAAAGACTTATAAATTACCTAGGGGTAAGACAGAAGAAGAAATGATAGATAAGGTTAGGCAATATTATACTACCAGATATCATTTAATAGAATCATTTATTAATTTTCGCACCTTCACACAACCAATAAGAAATATGTTTACACATTATCCGACTATTGATGTTTTTTATATAAATAATAAAGAATTAGTAGTCCGCCCAGAATATATGCAAAGAAATAGTCTAACAATACAAAGCATTAATAAAATACGACCTACACATTTAATTGATCCAATTATATTGATGAAAGATATGTACACTAGAGCAACAAATATGATTAATAATATTTGGGAAATATTTTTAGAAGAAATTCAACTAATCAATAACTCTCCTAATTTTTCAGAAAAAATCTACACTGATATTCCGGAATAGATCAATTATTACATCAATCAATTCAACATCTTGATTAAATTAAAATAGTCGGTAAGCGTTTTGCAAGCATCGTTATCCCTAAAGCATGAGCGCCAGGCTTTATTAAAAGACTAAAATAACCCAATCAAACTACGATATTCTCGATCCTCATCACAATAAGTAGTATAGTCAATGCTACCAATTCATGACATAAAAAAGAGTTTAACCGAATAATTGACGACTCCTCAGATAAACTGAACCATTGACATTGGTAATAATAATTTTTAACTTAGATCAACTTTAAGCCATGGATGAAAAAGAAAAGAATTTCCGCAAGCTCCTTAAGAAAGCTGAAAAGCAATATTTCGAGGAGCGTGATCAGTCGAAAGAGGATCCAAAACTACTTGAACTTTTTGCCGTTGAAATGGACACTACTGATCTGGTCGGTGATCAGCTGGTGTGGCTGAATTAAGTTATAACTAATAATTATGAAATATAGTAACCTACTCTTATTGCCAATTATTTTACTAATTCTTTCATTATTGAATTCCTGTGCTATTGATGGGACAAATAAATTCAACGGATTTTATGGAAGTGTCAAGGAGGTAACAGATTTCCATTATGAGTTCGAGGATAAGTTTGGTGAATGGACGATAAGTGAATATGATGATCCTTACTATTTTAAAACTGAATACAATAGGGACGGTAATCTCTCGTCCTTAGCCTTTTATTTTGGGGAGGGTAATATAAATTATATGCATAAATATAAATACGATGATGATCAATTAATTGAACATATCACTTATGACAATGAAGGGAAAACAGATTCCAAAACTTCATATGTTTGGATAAGCGATAGAATGGCGAAATTCGTTGAGATTAATACTGATGGTGAAAAAATATCAGAAGGAAGTTTGCTTCTAAAAAATAGTAGAGTGTTTGAATCATCCTTTAATTACTTTGATTCTATCGGTGAGGTGGAATCAACTACTTCTACTTCTAATTCATATAGCGATAATGGAATATTATTAAGTTTTTCTGTTCAGGATAATGATAAAACTGATATATATTGGTATGAATATGTTGAGTTTGATGAAAAAAGAAACCCTACAAAAAAGCTCGTATTTATGAATGAGGAAACTGAGCCTACAGACATATGGATTTCTGAATATGAATATTACTAAATGAACAACATCCCTAAAACCAAAAAATTCTTACCTTAATTATAACCAACAATTCCTACAACTATGGCAAAGAAAGTATATGATGTAGCTACCAACAAATGGGTACTACCTAGTCAACTAACTCCAAAAGAAGAACCAGTAAACATTACTGACCCTATCGAAATTGCAAACCAGCAATTAAAAATTTCAAAACAACAATTAGGCATTGCTATGGAACAAATTAAGATTGCAAAATCAACCAATACCATGGTTATTTTTATTGCAATTCCATTCATAATTGCAGTGGTGATTGTCGTAGGTGCAATATGGTTAGGTGGTCTTGTCTTGTAGCTTGTTAAATTATCTAAAAGACAAAGCTGTCTTATCGCAAGCATTTGCCAATGAAATGGACACCGTCGACTTGGTCGGTGATCAGCTGGTGAGGTTGAAATGAATATCATAAAACCCTCAATTATGAAATACTTATCAAAAATCCTCCTACTTGGATTGACAATTACCCTTCTTTCTTGTGGTCGGGAATATTACAAGAATCCTATTGATACATGGATGAAAGAAAATCTCAATGATTACTCAAGCTACGAACCAGTTGAGTTTGTCGTTTTTGATTCAACTACCATTGATGGCAAACGATTTATTGAAACATTTAATTTCATAAATCTTGAAACTGCAATACAAAGAGCACTTAATTTGATGGAATTAATCCTAGAAGATATAGGAGAATCTGAACTAGATGAAAAAATAACTCAATATTCTTCAATGGACTTTACTTATGAAAATCTGCCTGATATCTATCATGATGTAATTGTTTTGGGTAATAATTTACTTCTCAAGACAAAAGATATTGAGCTAAATATACAACTGGAATCTACTCTAGATCGAATAAAAACAGAAAAAGGGCATATTGATGAAGGTTTAGCGGAAATTGGATTATTTATGGAGACTTTTGATATAATGTTCAATAGGGGTTGTATTATCTATCACAAATATCGAGCAAAGAATTCATTTGGAGGTGTCATTTTGAATCAGACAATTTTTGTTTTATCACATGATAAATCAAGAGTAGAATTCTACAGTAACCTAGATTAATTGCTACTAAATTTCAACAATTATGAAACACATTATCTTAATAACATTCCTGACTATATTATTACCAAGGTTAAGTATGTCTCAAACTTGGTCCTATAGCTCGGGAGAGGAACCATTTGATGGTAAATATAGGACTGCTTCAATAATTGGGTCTAGCATTAATACAACTTATAAAAATCCCATGTTGACAGTGAATAATTTTGAGAATAGTAATGAATACAATGTGTATTTAGCTAACGTTGGATACTTTTGTGACGGGCTTAAAGCAATGTTTAGATTCGATGATGATCCAACTATTATAAAATGCAAACCAGGTGCATCAAACAAACAATCTGTCGCTTTCTTGAATTCATTTTTCTATTTTGACGAGTTTGATGAGATGATTTACATCTCTAAATTTGAATTTCTTTCTAAGATCGAACAATACAGTAAAATGTATATAAGACTAAGTGATGATTGTGATCAGGTGAATATGGAGTTTTCATTAAGCGGCTCTTCCAAGGCTTTAAATTATGTTTATGGAGATCGAGCTGAGGAAATAAAAATGCTGAGGAATATTAAGGAGTGGCGAAGTAAATTAAAAGAAGGTGATCAGGTGTTTTTAAAACTTTCTAAAGGAGGGAAATATATTACTGTCAATGAAAAGCCGACTTATAAGTCAGATTTGGTTTATAAAATGACATTTAGCGATACTGTTGTATTCAATTCTATTGACAACAATATGATTGAGGTTATAATCAAAGACAGTATTCAGGGTTGGGTAAACTCATTGTTTGCCTATCCTATAGAATGACCTGCTTGAAGAAAGTATTGAAAAAGATACGGAAGAGGAGTTGTGGAGGTTGGGGGATTAGATGAAGTTATTCCACCCCCTATTTTCGCGTATATTTACACCTTGGATAGTTTGAACAACCATAAAATTTACCATATTCTCCTTTTCTGGCGACTAATTCCCCTCCACACCAGGGACAAACAAATGCTTTCTCCCTTCGCTTTTTCTCAAGAGCATGTTTCTTAACCTGACGAATATGTTCTTTCTTCGTAACTCCTTTTTGCTTGCTAATTCTATGAATTCTCTCTGTGATAATATCTACCTGTTCGATAGATAGATTAGGTATTCCATTTTTATCTTTTATGGTTCTAATGAGTTCATGTCTATAAATGACAGGTATTTCAGAATTTATATTTTTTAATTTTGCATCGCCTGTAAAAACAATGATGGGATGGTAGGATACTTGTTTAAAATCTGAAAGCACTTTCTTTAAAGCATAGATATGTGACCAGTTTTGTCTTATCGGGTTTCTGAACTTCCTTTTCTTTTTATATAAAGTTTGAGACCAGTATTCTGAATTCTCGTTTCCGTGAATCCAACCAGTATAGTTCTTGGTTTCAATTACAAATATTCCATATATTGAGATGACAATATGGTCAATTTGGCTGCTTCCATATCTAGTGCTTATTATAACATCATTAAAAACTTTGAATTCTTCATTCTGGAGTCTTCTCAATTTTCTTGCAACTCTATATTCGCCCTTGGCACCCTTTCTTTTAGGTGCATTTAACCTGTAAACAACAGAAATTAAAATGGCGATTGCTATACCGATTATGAATAAAATCTCCATTCAGAATTTTTATCTCTTCATTATTCGTCTCAACTTTTCAATAAATTTTATTGTCCGAAAGGATAAATACGGATCTCTGCGGTAATCTTCGATCGCCTGATCTGCCAGGCGGTCAATTTCTTCTTCTGTTGGTTTGCGTTTCATATGACTTTACTGCTTATGTGGTGAGCTTACTTATTATCAATAAATAAATCAAAATATTTAATATTGGAAATCACGGTCCATTTGAGCCAGCTACCCCCTTTTGCAATGAAAGATTCTGAACTTTATTGAGATAGGGGTTAAGTGATAGGTGTTCGACAATAGAGAATTCTCCGTGTTTTGGGATTAGTGAATGAGTATGCAGGATAATAGGTGCTCGTTGAAGAGGGGGTTTCCAATAAGGAATTACTTACAAAGTATCTCCATTAGATATTTTGTATATTGAGTGGTTGTTTGAAATTCTTAAAAAGAATCGGAAAAATGCGCAAATTCAGTTTCGATGAGCTCCCTGGTTGTGACCTAATTATTGATGCCGTATATGAAGGAGGGGCATTGGGAAATGCTGGAGATGACCCTATAAACAAAATACTTCCAGTGGGGAACCAAGGGGGATTTAGATATGCGGGTTCTATCAATAAATTGAAATATGTTGTTCTATACACCTCTGGTGAGAACATGGATTGGCCCGACAGAATTGATACTGAAACTGGAATCTTCAAGTATTATGGCGACAATAAAAAACCTGGGCATGAATTACATGACACCAGTAAAAAAGGAAATTTAATATTAAAGAATCTCTACGACTCTCTTTTTACCTTTATAAGTCCTAGAGAAAAGATTCCTCCAATATTTATTTTCAAGAAATACCCAACTAGTACCAGTAATAGGTCAGTTCAATTTAAAGGCTTGTGTGTGCCCGGAACAGTTCATAAAGATCAGTTTGACAGTCTAATTGCGGTATGGAGAACAGCTAATAATCTAAGATTTCAAAACTATGCGGCTTTTTTAACAATTTTAGATATTGCAGAAATAAAGAGGATCTGGTTAAACGACCTAAATCAAGGAAAAGTTCTAACAAATAATACTCCAACGGAATTCTTAACTTGGAAAGAGAAAGGAAAAATAAAGCCTCTTCTTTCTCAGAAAACAATAAGTATTAGGACAATTCAACAACAACTTCCGACCAATATGTTGGAGAAAACTATCCTAAATACCATTTATGAATATTTCATAAGCGAACCAACTCGTTTTGAATATCTAGCTGCTGAAATTTATCAATTATCAAGCTCAAGAATTCTTATCGACGAAGTAACTAGATCAGTAATTGATGGAGGAAGGGATGCAATGGGTCGGTTAAAATTAGGTCTGGATGAAGATCCAATTTATGTTGAGTTTGCACTTGAAGCGAAGTGTTATAATCCTGGTTTTAATGACAAAAAGACAAATACTGTTGGAGTTAAAGAGGTAGCTCGCTTAATTTCAAGGATTAGAAATCGACAATTTGGTGTACTTGTTACAACATCTGCTATTAGCAAACAAGCATACGAAGAAGTTCGTAAAGACAATCACCCAATAATATTTATTAGCGGTGTTGACATTGTGCGGATTCTAATTGAAAATGGAATAAATAATGTTGACAAACTAGAGAAATATTTAGTAAGCAACTTCAAAGGGAATAGTTGATATAAGTTTTTTTGGAGAAATATGCATTCCAATTTAGATCTGAAAATTGGTCAATTTCTTTTTAAAACTAATACTCCTGGAAGGTTGTTAGGTGGTTATTTTTTTTATACTGCTTACTAATACTCAGTTTAAAGCAAATTTTCTAATTGATTCGAGAACTTCAATATTGATATTTCCTCTTATAAGTGATACCAAACTAAAACATATTAGTTCTTGCTAACTAGTAATAATAACTAATTAGATTAGATCATAGAACCAACGTAAGTAAATAATCAGTATAGCTTAGAAGCTAAATGTGGGATCATATATTTTTATTTTGCTGTCTGACTGGGATGCGCTATTCCAACCTTGCCGAGTTTAATCCGGCATGAATTCAGGATGGAGTGTTTGTCTTCAATCAAAGCAAGACAGGTGGCATCGCTATGCCTCCTGTGTTCAAAGGTGCTCAGAAGATACTGGAGAAGTATGACAACAAACTTCCGGTAATTACCAATCAGAAGATGAACTTCTATTTGAAGGATTTGATTAGAGAAGTGCTACCGGAAAGGGCAGTAGAGACAGTTCAATATCGAGGAGGTCAAAAGACTGTTGACCAAGTTCTACTATCAGAAGTTGTTACTACACATACTGCTCGTAAGACATTTATAACCCTGGCACTTTACCATGGTATCCCCATTCAGGATGTCATGAAAATGTCTGGTCATAGTGATTTTCGTGGAATGAGACCTTACATCGCTGTAACCAAAGAACATATCAAGAATGTTTCAAAGAAGTGGGATATTTAGTAGATTGCATAGACAATTAAACCCTCAACAAAAGAAATTTTTGTAGTATGAGTATCCAGCAAGAAGAATTTAGTAATTCCCTTATTCAAGATAATGAATTGAAATCGACAATTACTAGACGAAAAAAAATATTCAATGAAAAATCTATTCATCAGAATCTAAAAAATGAATATCTCATAAAAGGTTGGGAATTAGTTCGAGACAATGTTTCTACATCAAGGATTAGGATGCAAAAGTTGCACTCAGTTCAGTTTGAGGATAAAGTGTGGGTTGTTTTGGCTCAAATGGGATTTAAAATTATGAATGCTGATGCAAATTTAAAACTGCCATATACAAAAGATACAGATATTCCTGGTAGACAGATTGATGTTTTTGCTGCAGATGAAGAAACTATTCTTATTGTTGAGTGTAAGAGTTCAGAAGTAATGCAAAAGAAGTCTCTGCAGACTACAATTAACGATTTTGAAACAATTAAAAGAGGAAGTACTCCATTCTTAAAGGAGTTTTTCGATGAAAAACTGAAGATCAAATTCATATTGGCAACTAATAATATTATTCTAAATGATAATGATTTAAAGCGAATTGAGGATCATCAGATCATACATTTTAACCAAGATGACATTTCGTATTATGAGCAATTAACTAATTACTTAGGACATGCTGCAAAATATCAACTGTTAGGTAGGCTATTTAAAAATCAGGAAATTCCAGAGCTCAAGAGTAAAGTACCTGCAATTAAAGGAAAAATGGGAAGTCATACTTATTATTCCTTTTCAATTGAACCAGATACATTACTAAAGATATCTTACATACTTCATAGCACTGTTACATCTGAGGAATCCGAGGGAGCTTACCAAAGAATGGTTTCCAAATCACGTTTGAAAGAGATTGATACATTCCTTAACAATTGTGGGTATTTTCCAAATTCAATTATTATCAATGTAGTCACACCGAAAGAAAAACCACTTTATTCAGATCCAGTTAAAGGGAATCATGATAGTTTAATCTCAGATCTATGTATTCTCCATTTGCCTAAGAATTATCAATCAGCCTTTATAATTGATGGACAACATCGTCTTTATGGTTATGCCAATAATGAATGGAAGTATAAAAATAGCATTCCAGTAGTTGCATTTGAGAATTTACCAATAGAAGAGCAAGTTAAAATGTTTGTTGACATTAATCATAAACAGAAAACCGTTTCAAAAAATCTGCTTACGACAATCATGGCAGACTTAAAGTGGTCTTCACCATATATAAACGATGCAATCTTTGCAGTTCAATCAAAATTACTCCAAAAGCTTGGAGAAAGAGACAGTAGTCCACTATATAGAAAAGTTATTGTGGGAGAAAATAAGAAAAGTGAAACAACATGTATTACTCTTGACTACCCAATTTCATATGGCTTTAGAAAGACGAATTTGTTTGCTAAAGTTCTAAAAAACAAGCTTATTAACACTGGACCTTTATGGGTAGATGATTATTCTGAAATGCTTGAAAAATCATACGATTACTTTAGGCTGATTTTTAGTTTTATTAAGGATTTCTCAAATGAGATGTGGAGAAGAGGTAGCTCTGAAGGTGGGTTTATTGCCATGAATATTGGTATTATGGCTGTAATAAGAATTTGTGATACAATTTTGAAACATTTAATAGAAAATGAATCATTAGAAGCACAATTATCTTCTAGTGAAGAATTAGCATCAAGCACTATAAAATATTTATCACCTATTACTGATTATATTAATGATATACAACCTCAAAAGATTAAGGATTTCAGAAATGCAGGTACAGGAAATGTTGGTAGAGAGAATGTTGTTCGTGAGTTTCAACGAGTAATCAATTCAAGGTTTCCCAAGTTTAATCCTGAAGGATTGCAAGAATGGATAAGGGACAATTCAGGACGATTCAATGAAGATTCAAAATTGATTGTTGATAAAATACAACTCTCAATAAGGGACCATCTCTTTAATACATTGAAAGATGAATATGTTAATAGGTGGTGGTATGATGGAGTTCCAAAAGAAACACAGAAAAGGGCAGCTGCTGAAGCTATTGAAAGAGGAAGTAAAGAGCCTCATTGGAATTTTGTATTCCTTCTTGACTATTTAAAAATAATTACTACAAATTGGGGATTATTTAAGGATATCTATGCTGATCCAAATAAAGAGGTTTACCAGGGGCAGGATTACGGTAAAAGTCATAAGGAAAAGGGAACTCATTGGTTTAATACATTAAATAGCATAAGAATCAAAGTCAGTCACCCAGAGAGAGCCCCTGTTATAGAAAGCGAATACAAATTTCTGAAAAACTTGGAGAATTGGCTTCTTCAAAATCTAAGAACTGATCAAGTTGAAACTGAAAATTCTGAGATCGAGGAGGATTCTTTTATTGATTCAGATTAAGAAATCTCATCCACCCGGAAGGGGCAATGGAACTTGTAATAAAATCAGAGATCCCGCTTAAACTAAGTGGGATTTCTCTTTTGTACTGTCCTGAAAACGTCTCTATAAATGCAAAAAGCCTGTAGTTTTTGACTTACAGGCTTTTCTATCTACTTTAGCGGTCTGGACTAAACTCAAACTCGCAACCTCCGCCGTGATATTATCTTGGTTTCAAGCTGCGCACAGAACGGTTTCCAACAATACTTAATTTACGAAACCTGTTCAGATTAAAATTATATTTAAGCCAAATGTCAAGTACAGACTATATATTTGCTGTAACAAACAGGTAGGATACTTTTTTAATTAACTTTATATATCCAATCAAAGCCAAAAACTAATTTCTTCTTTACTATGTTCGAACAGACCTTTAAAAACATTGATGATATACTGCACAAGGATGCTGGGTGCAGTAGTGAACTGGATTACGTGGAGCAGACTTCCTGGGTCTTGTTCTTAAAATACCTTGACGACCTTGAGCGTGACAGAAAGACTGCAGCTGAGCTGAGCGGGAAAACCTATAACAACTTAATAGACCCAGAGTACCAATGGACTGTTTGGGCAACTCCAAGAGGCAAGGATGGTAAGCTAGACCATCATAAGGCACAGACAGGGGATGACCTGATTGATTTTGTGAATGGAGAGCTGTTCCCCTATCTGAAGAAGTTCAAGGTGGGTGCAGAGAGTGCAGATACGATCGAGTATAAGGTTGGGGAAATATTCTCTGAGTTAAAGAATCGCATACAGAGTGGCTACAACCTCCGAGAGGTCATCAACCGCATCGATGAACTTCGTTTCAGAACACACGTTGAGAAACACGAGATGAGCCACCTCTATGAAGACAAGATAAAAAACATGGGCAATGCTGGGCGTAACGGAGGTGAATACTATACCCCTCGTCCACTCATAAAAACCATTGTTAAAGTTGTCGCTCCAGAGATAGGCAATACCATTTATGATGGAGCAGTAGGTTCTGCTGGTTTCCTTGTAGAGGCATATAGATACCTGACAAAAAGCAAAGACCTTTCAACTACTGAGGTAAAGATCTTGCAAAGAAAAACCTTCTATGGAAAAGAGAAGAAATCTTTGGCTTACATCATCGGCATCATGAATATGATTCTGCATGGCGTAGAGGCTCCAAATATCATTCATACCAATACCCTTGCAGAAAACCTCTCTGATATCCAGGAGAAAGACAGGTACGATGTGGTACTTGCCAACCCACCTTTCGGAGGCAAGGAACGTGCAGAGGTGCAGCAGAACTTTCCTATAAAGACGGGAGAGACTGCCTTTCTCTTCCTGCAGCATTTTATTAAAATACTCAAGGCAGGAGGCAAGGGCGGTGTGGTCATTAAGAATACCTTCCTGAGCAACACGGACAATGCCTCTGTCAGCTTAAGAAAGCTCTTACTTGAGAATTGCAATCTTCATACGGTGCTGGATTTGCCTGGGGGAACCTTTGCAGGGGCAGGAGTAAAAACAGTGGTGCTGTTCTTTGAGAAAGGTTCAGCCACGAAGAAGACTTGGTTCTATCATCTGAATCTTGGCAGGAACCTTGGTAAGGGAAATCCTTTAAATGAGGTAGACCTCTCAGAGTTCATAGAATTACAAAAGACCTTTGCTGAGAGTGAAAACTCATGGACAGTAAATATTGCAGACATCAACCAATCCACCTTCGACCTCTCTGTGAAGAATCCGAATACACCCGAAGATGCACCTCTTAGGGAACCTCTAGCGATTCTTAATGAGATAGAGGCTCTAGACAAAGAGAGTAAGGCTATATTAAACTCAATCTCTGAACTGCTATGAGAGAAGGATGGGAAATAAGGAAACTAGGTGAGATTTGTGAATTTAGCAATGGTCTCTGGAAAGGCAAAAAGCCTCCTTACCTCAAAGTGGGTGTAATTCGCAATACTAATTTTACTAGAGATGGAAGATTAGATGATTCAGATATTGTTTATCTAGATGTCGAGAAGTCTCAATTTTTAAAAAGAAAACTTCTTCATGGTGATATTATTCTTGAAAAGTCTGGAGGAGGCCCAAAGCAACCCGTCGGAAGGGTAATTATCTTTGACAAGGAGGAGGGGGATTTTTCATTTAGCAATTTTACTTCCGCCATAAGAATTTCAAACCCATCAGAGGTTGATTTCAATTATTTGCATAGGTTTTTATTCTTCTCTTATATCTCAGGAGCAACCGAAACTATGCAAAGTCATTCAACGGGGATAAGGAATCTAAAGTTTGATAAGTACAAATCAATACCTATACCCCTCCCACCCCTCCCCGAACAACAACGCATCGTCTCCATCCTCAACAAGGCTTTTGCAGCCATCGGCAAGGCAAAAATCAATGCCGAACAGAACCTGAAGAATGCAAAGGAGCTTTTTGAGAGTTATTTGCAGGGGGTGTTTGACACTTCTACAAGCTCAGGGCTAGGAAGAGAAGGATGGGAAGAGAAGCGTCTCAAAGAGATTACAACAAAAATTGGTAGTGGGGCAACTCCAAGGGGAGGGAAAGCAAGCTATAAGAATGAGGGCATATCCTTAGTGAGGAGCATGAATGTTCATGATTTTGAGTTCAGAGATAAGAACCTTGCTTTGATTGATGAAAGACAAGCAGATGCCTTATCCAATGTTATCCTTCATAAAGATGATGTGTTATTGAATATTACAGGAGCTTCCATTGCAAGGTGCTGTCTTATTCCAGAGCAATATTTGCCCGCCAGAGTTAATCAGCATGTTTCAATTATTCGGGCTAAACAAAATGTAATAAACCCATCGTTTCTATGTTCAGCATTGACTTCAAAGTATTATAAAGACCAAATTTTAGAGACAGGAGAGCAAGGAGCCACAAGACAGGCTATAACAAAGGCACAATTAGAATCCTTCAGAATTTCTTTTCCCAAAGCAAGGACGGAACAAGAAAGAGTCATAAAACAAATAGATGTTCTATCATTAGAATCTAATAAACTTCAAACTCTCTATAGTAAGAAACTCCTAGCCCTTGAAGAGCTCAAAAAGAGCCTCCTTCAAAAGGCATTTAGCGGTGAATTGACAACCATTAAAGAACCTGTCCCATGAACGAAGCTGAAACCAGAGCGGAGCTTATAGACCCCAAATTAAGGGCTTGTGGCTGGGGTGTTGTGGAGGATTCCAAAATCCTTCGTGAATACCCTATTACAGCTGGAAGGATACAATCGGGAGGTGTGCGCAGTAAGAAGCTCATTGCAGATTATGTTTTGGTCTATAAGGGCATTAAGTTGGCAGTGGTAGAGGCAAAGAGTGACGAGTTGGAAGTTGGAGAAGGAGTAGCACAGGCAAAACTCTATGCTGAGAAGCTGGATTTGGAGACAACTTACTCTACTAATGGCAGAGAGATATACAGCATCTGTATGAAGTCAGGGACAGAAGGATTGGTAGAGAACTATCTCTCCCCTGATGAACTCTGGAACAAGACATTTGCTGTTCATAACGCTTGGAGAGATAGATTTGCAGCGGTTCCCTTTGAGGATAAGAGTGGAACATGGGAGCTTCGTTACTACCAGGAATTGGCTGTAAAGAATACTCTGGAGGCTGTTGCAGCTAATGAAGACCGCATTCTGTTAACCCTTGCAACAGGTACTGGCAAGACCGCTATCTCATTTCAAATTGCCTGGAAGCTGTTTCAAACTCGGTGGAACCTTAAAAGGGATGGCAGTCTCAGACCCAGGATACTCTTCCTTGCAGACAGGAACATATTAGCCGACCAGGCATATAATGCCTTCTCGGCTTTCCCAGAAGATGCACTTGTGAGAATCAAACCAAATGCAATCAAGAAAGACGGTCGTGTTCCAACGAATGGGAACATCTTCTTTACAATCTTTCAGACCTTCATGAGCGGAACGGATGAGGAAGGAAATTCCGAACCTTACTTTGGCGAATATCCACCAGACTATTTCGACTTCATTGTTATTGATGAGTGTCACAGGGGAGGAGCAAATGATGAAAGTAATTGGCGAGGGATATTGGAGTATTTCTCACCTGCAGTTCAATTGGGGCTTACTGCCACACCCAAGCGAAGAGACAATGTTAACACTTACCAATACTTTGGGGAACCCGTTTACATCTACTCGCTGAAAGAAGGGATCAATGATGGTTACCTGACCCCGTTTAAGGTCAAACGTATTAATACCACCCTTGATGATTATCATTATGTAAGTGATGATCAGGTTATAGAGGGAGAAATCGATGCAGGGAAACTATATGTTGAACAAGACTTCAACAGAATCATTGAGATAAAAGCAAGGGAAGCTAAGCGAGTTAAGATTTATATGGATGAGGCCAATCAGAAGGAAAAGGCTATTATCTTCTGTGCCACGCAAGACCATGCTGCAGCTGTTAGGGATTTAGTAAATCAATTCAAGACAGAATCCAAAGACACAAATTATTGTACCAGAGTTACGGCAAACGATGGAGAGATTGGAGAGCAATTCTTGAGGGAGTTTCAGGATAATGAAAAGACTATCCCTACCATACTAACAACTTCTCAGAAACTATCCACTGGAGTGGATGCAAGAAACATCCGAAACATTGTGCTGATGCGCCCTGTAAACTCCATGATAGAGTTTAAACAGATTGTTGGTCGTGGTACCCGCTTATTCGATGGCAAGGAGTTTTTTACCATCTATGACTTTGTGGATGCCTATCATCATTTCTCCGATCCAGAATGGGACGGAGAACCTGAAGATCCAGATGTGTGTGAAGTATGTGGCAAGTATCCCTGTGTCTGTGAGAAACCACCTCCAGAAGTTTGTCCTATATGTGGGGAATATCCATGTGTCTGCGAAAAACCACCTCCAGAAGTTTGTCCTATATGTGGACAAAGACCTTGTGTCTGTAAGAAGAAGGTAAAGGTAAAACTAAAGGATGGTAAAGAGCGTGAAATACAACACATGATGTCCACTTCATTCTGGAGTGCAGATGGCACTCCCATTTCTGCTGAAGAGTTCCTAAACAGTCTCTTTGGAGCTTTGCCAAGTTTGTTCAAGAGTGAGGCCGAACTCAGGGAGCTATGGAGCAATCCGATGACCAGGAAGACACTGCTGGAACGCTTAGATGATGCAGGATTTGGCAAGGATGAACTGAATACTTTAAAGGAACTCATTGATGCAGAAAAGAGCGACTTATTCGATGTGCTGGAATATGTCTTTAATAGCGACTTCCAACCCATAACAAGGGAAGCCAGGGTGGCAGCATCCCAGGCCACCATCTTTGCCCTGCTCGATAACAAACAAAAAGAGTTCGTAGAGTTTGTGTTAAGCAAGTACATTGAGTCTGGGGTTGAGGAACTCGACCAGGAGAAGTTACCTATCCTACTTCAGAACAAATATCAGTCGTTGGAGGATGCCAAGGAAGTGTTGGGAGAGGTGTCGGATATCAGGGAGTTGTTTGTAGAGTTTCAGAAGTGGTTGTATGTGGAGGGGGTGGCTTAGCAAGAAAGGTGATTAAGTAGGCGAAGATGATGACAGGAGAAATCTCCCAAAGCTGCATTAACCGAATTGTTCCTGGAGCTAAAGACAGATCAAACTCCTGCAGTTGTGGAACGCATCGTTACCGATATTGATGCAATAGTAAGGGTAGTCCGCTTTCCTGGATGGCAAAAGACCAGTTCAGGAGAACGGGAAGTGCAGAAATCTCTTAGAAAGGCTCTATTGAAATACAAACTACATAAAGATCAGGCCTTGTTTGAAAGGGCTTATGCTTATATAAAGGAGTATTATTAGAAAATTATTAATGGCTTAAATCGGGAGAATCTATTCTTCCATATATCAACCAATTAAGCATCATGGAAACAGAATTTCAAATTTTATTATACTTCTATTCAACAGCACCTCAAGTTTTAGGGGCCATGTTGGCAATAATAGGAGCACTACAAATCAGCAGAATAGGTACAATAAAGTCTCAAATTGAACATCATTCTGAAAATTTACAAGAAAGAATTAATAGTTTCGCTCCTCTACAAGACTTTCCAATGGCTGCCACTCTTCATCAAAAGTTGGACTATTTTGTGAAGAATTTCAGGGCAGGGAGCTATAATAGTGCATTATCACACTTAGTTTCGTTCATTGAAGATAATCGGGATATACTACATTCTGATTTTGCTGGTAGACATATTTACTCAATTGAATCAAGTGTTGAGTTGCTAAAACAAAAAATAGAATACTTGAAATCACTATATAAAATTCTCTCATGGGTTTTCTGGTTCAATGGCATTATTGTGCTTTTTTTTCTGTTTGGCTTCATTGGAATGAAATATATCTCAGATCAAAATTATCTTTTCCCAATTCTTTTAATAGCTGGTTTAGTCCTAAGTTCACTATCCATATATACAATATTGACTTTTGTAGTAAATAGTGTTAAAGAGAAGGAACAGTATAATCTTTTTAATATGAGAATAAAAAAAGATAAAGCTATCCGCCACTAACGAGATTACAAAGACTTTTCTTCTCTTGGAAAAACGGTGATCTGAAGGCTAGGAATTGGAATCAAACGAATCTGCTTTGTTTTGTATTTAAGGAATAGTCAAAACAAAAATACACACAAGGATTATTCGATGTGCATTGCAAAAAGCATTGGAGTCAAAATAGTTAATCTAATAGATCTTTCTTATCCAAAATATCAATGTAATCCTCCTTGCTGAGGGGGCATTTAGCCAAATCTATAAACTCATTTTTACTCAAATTACATTGAACTGACATCTTCTTAATCAGATGATCGTCAATATCATTATTCCCATGACTTATTTTAGTGTGTAATATATATTTATTGTTGACCCTTAATTCCAAGTATTTATGATCTTTGCTTTTATTAGGAGAGTCATCAAAGCCTTTCTTTTTGAGATTTTTATATGTTTTCTTAGGGTCAAGCACACTCATTATTCAACACTTTTGACTATATGATTTAGGAATGTTTTAATTATGGAATTATGTCTTGTTATTTCTTCGGGTGATAATGAGTTTAGTCGTTGATAAATAAAATTGAACTCTTCAGCAAAATCAATTTCTGCCTCATCTTCGGTTTTACCTGACCCAATTATTCCTAGTAATTCGGACTCAATAATAAATATGTTTTCCTCTTTTTGAAACCTGCATCTAAGAGGATGATTCAATAAATACTTTATACCTTCATGTATTATAATCTCTGGAGCAAACTCTAAAGAATATTTATCACTTGAGTAACTGGTTAGTATTCTTCTATGTGTTTTTCCACCTTTTTTAGTAACCTTAATTCTACCAACGGCTTCTCCTATCTCTGAATCAGCAGGCTTAACAATTTCAGAAATTAAATCCTTTTTTATAGCTTGTTTAAACCGATTGATTTTATAAATCTTTGTAGGCGTCTTCTGATCTGCAGAATAATCTACAAAATTTGCCGGTGAATTATCGAATCCATTTGCAAAAGAGTATAGATTCTCAACTATTGGATTTCTTTTTATCGGCTCTGGATAGAGATCGACTAATTTGTTATACTCTCCAGTATTCGAGATTTCCACTAATTTCTCAAATTTCTCATTAACTATATTACGATGTACTTTCCAGTTTAAACCAGAAAGGTTTTCGGATCGGGAAGTAAATGCAAATTTTGGGACTGCACTACCTTTTTTAAAATCAACTAGTTCAATTTTGAAATTATTCAAGTCAATTGATTCAGTCGCTGGAAGATCATATTTTGCGATGGTAAGTATCAAATTTTGAAAATCCTCCGCAATTCTTACAAGTTTATCAATCGGAATCGAATTGTATTTACCCAATTCCCCTTCAATTTGAAGAAATGCCCCAACTTCCAGATCGATTTTCATATTATCAAATTTAGAGAAAATAATAGTATTAACAATATCTTGAATTTTATAGTCAATTCAGAGATGATACCCAGCAGTTAGTTAGCTATGTCTGTAATGATGAGTTTGTATTCTCTACCTTTAGAATCAATGTTGGGTTGTGATATCCTAAATATTGAAAAAAAAGTCATTTATGAATATAGAAGAATTATTGAAGACGAGGAATTATTTTAAGTATATTGTGATGATGCTCTTATACAAGAATTAGATACTTCTGTAAATAGCAAAGAAAAATTTCAGAATTCTACATTCAATTATCATCACAATCCTTCAAATTATAGTAGAATTGTTATAAATAAATCCATTTTATTTAAATATTTGTAATATTTCCGCAAATATTGGATTATTTAGTTTAATTTGAAGTTGTAATTGATACTTTTGCGATTAAAATTCTAAAATACAAACAATGATTGTTGAGTTTAGTATGCAAAATTTTAGGTCTATTAAAGACTTACAAACAATTTCCTTCGTAGCAACAGGTCTTAAAAGTCCAAATGGATCAGAGGAAATAGATGAGGGTAACATCGCTGAGAAATCCAGCATGAAACTTCTTAAAACTGTGGGTATATATGGGGCAAATGGCAGCGGGAAAAGCAATATTATTAGAGGGTTAGAATACTTCTTAAATACTATTTCACGAGAAGCAAGTTCAGAATCAAAACTTTTCAGTTTGTGTGATCCATTCCTATATCAAAAAGATTCATCATTTAGTGAGTCATACTTTCAAATCGTTCTAATTGTTAATGATAAAAAATTTAGATACGGATTTACGGTTAAAGTGAATCCTGTAAAACCAAAAGATCCGGATGATAAATATAGCAAGGAAATAATCACAAGTGAATGGCTCTATGGCACCAAGGGTAAGAATCTGGTTAAGTATTTTATTAGGAAGAATAATGAAATTGAAGACGATACTTTACCAAACAAAGAAAAGATACCAAAGTTGTCATATCAGCATACATTATTTTTAACTCATTGTGCAGCTTTTGATAGTGAAGGTGATATTGCTTCAATAAAGAATTATCTAAAAGGTTGGACGTTATCTAATTTCACATCTGGCACATCTCCATTTCGATGGAACACCATATACCTGATTGAACGTGAAAAGAGAAAGAAAGATTTTATTGAATTATTAGCGGCATTCAATTTAAATTATAATGATATAATTATTGAAAAAGATCCTGAAAAACCTGATCCTAAAACTGTTCCTCAAGACAAAATTATTATGGTGAAGAATTATTATTTAAATGATGAGGAGCTGAAAGTTAGATTAAATCTTAGTAAGAATGAGTCTTCAGGGACAAAGAAATTATTTGATCTTGCCGGTCTTTTACTTAGAGCATTCAACCTTGATAAAAGTGCATTTATCATATTGGATGAGATTGATAGCAATTTTCATCCATCCCTACTTATTAAATTAATCGAATTGTTTAACAACAAGAGATTAAATAAGAGCAACTGCCAACTTCTTTTTTCAAGCCACGACACAAATCTTATGGATCCAAAAGTTATGAGGCGTGACCAATTCTATTTCACTGAAAAAACGGAGGAGAATTCAACCAGAGTGTATTCTTTGGCAGATCTAAAAGGAATACGAAATGACGCGGATTTTGCTAAGCAGTATCTTGCAGGGTATTATGGAGCAATCCCTCAGTTACATAACTATGAAAAGAATAATGGAAATGACTAATCCATGGGAAATAAAATCAGACGATAAAAGGACTGAAGACTCATTGCCTACTTTCATTATTTTTTGCGAAGATCAAATTTGCGAACCTATATATTTTAAATACTTTGAAACAACAAAAATCAAAGTAAATCCTATCGGTAATAAAAAAAGCAAGATTGAAAATGTAACTAATGCGCTGTGCCATTGCAGAGAAAATGATTTAATGCACAATGATAATGGTGTTGAGTTTTTAAATGCAGGTGATATTCATGTTTGGTGCGTATTTGACATGGATAAAGGTGCAGAAGAAGATGATGAGGCAAATAACGCAAATTTTGATTTAGCTGTAGATGGAGCTGTTGCAAAAGGGTTTAACGTTGCCTGGAGCAATGACTCATTTGAGCTATGGATACTTTTACACTTTGAAGATGTTGATGTTAAAGATGATGATTTTAAGTCAAGAGAAAAGTATTATGAGAGGCTAACGGAAATATTTAGAAATTTACCGAATCCTAATGAGAAATTATCAAGAGCAAAAACACATGCATCTTTCGGATATAAAAGTGATTTGAAGAGAGAACGAAATTTTCGAAATATTGTTAGACCTGAACTTGAAAAACGAATTACTTCAGCCATAAATAGAGCAAGGAAGATTGAAAAAGTCTATAGTGATGCTGATCAGAATCACCATCAAAAATCTCCTCTTACATTAGCGCATCTTTTGGTTGAAGAATTAATAAATAAAGGAGGTAAAGAAATCAATTGAGAATTAATGTAGAGACCTATTCGGAAACCCGTATATATTAATTTGAGGTATCTAATACATAATTAGATAAATACAATTACCAGTTCGACTCCCCCACAGGTTTAATCTTTCTGGGAAATACTAAAATATCAATTCAACCACACCAGCTGATCGCCGATAAGATCAACGGTATCCATTTCGGCTTTGAATGGTGCTAGTTTACTTTTGTCGAAGTCCGATTCTTTTCGTTCTTCGAAGTATTGCTTTTCAACCTCTTTGAGGAGCTTGCGAAAGTTCTTTTCTTTTTCGTCCATGGCTTAAATATAAGACTAAGATAGTAAATAATTGGTTTCAATTACCGGAATCATCTCCCCCTCTCCCCCTCTCCTAGTCTCCTAGTCTCCTTGTCTCCTTGTCTCCTTGTCTCCCCCTCTCCCCCTCCCCCTCAACCTATCAATCACACCTGAGTTTTGTCCTGTCTTCGGGCAGCGTTCTGTTTCCTGAATAGATGCTTTCGCAATCTTTGTCGGGACATTCAAGTAATTCATAGAAATCAAAATCACCGACCTCGGATTCTAACTGATCTTCAATGGAATTCTTTAAGAATGAAAACAGATCCAGGCCGCTTAATGATTCAATCTTGTCTATGGTAGTGGCATATGCTTCAATTTCCGCATTATCAATACTTTCATTGGGCATAATAAAACCTATAGCTTTACCTGTCCTGCTTCTCTTTTTATAAGAGAGCACGGCCTTGAAAAAATAGAGCGGGACAAAAATTTTGAAATCATTGGTATAGCACAATGTATCGATATAGTCTCCTGGTATGATCCCTGTTACGATGTAGATAACATTAAGACTGTCGGTAACAGCCCATTTTCGACAATGGCTCTCCAAATGACACCATCCTTTCTGGTTGAAACACCCGTGTTGAGGTGCCATATTAGTCATGTAAAACGATTCCCACCAGGCCCCGCTGTTCCACTTAAAATCCCTGGCCGGGGCCATGTGTCCATGATCATATCCTGAAGAAGCATATGCATTTTTCTTCAGATCAAGATACTGCGGATCCCTGGAATATACTGCCGGACGATCACGGCTAATTCTTCCCTTGTCAATAAGCTCTTTCGAAATAGCATGCGATACCCATAAAGGAATGTGCACCCTGGAATCGATGCAAGTGGTAAATGCATAGTTTTCTATGATGATTGCATTTCCATTTTCCCTGGTAAATATCACTTTGGAAGGAGCAAGAACTTCTTGTCCGATCAGGCTATGCGATACAAATATCAGGGCAATAACAACTGGTAAAATTCTCATGGCTTACATTGTAAAATAACAATTTGTTTAAAGTAATTCCAATCAATGATCCACCATTGGCCTGAGGTCCTCATGATATAAATCACTCTGAAAATGCAGTATATCCTGCAAAAATTCCTCCCTGCTGACTTCGTCTTTGAATGTAATTTTATCCGCGAAATAATTGAGATGTAATAGATAGGTACGAGATTTTAACCTGTCCCGACTTATTTTATCTATTTTTTCCCATTTAAGTACCTTATCGATATATGTTGGTTTAATTCCTTCCGGATTGATCAGGATACAGTTCTTTCGGTTAAAAAATATAACAGGTGATATGATTACTATATATGTACCCAGGATTAGCAATACATATTTGTCACCAGATAACAGGAAAATTACTAATCCAGTGGCTGCTATAAGAGCAATATTGATCAGAAATGATGGATGGATCCTCTTATATCCTTTAAGTTTTACAAATTTAAAGTTACCCCTGGCAATTTTGCTCTGGTTAATGATTAATGAAATATAGACAAAGATTGCCATTGCTGAAAAGAATCCGATTAATATATAATGAAGTAGTTTCATAAGCAGTATATGTTATTTAGTTGTTTAATACATAATTAGTTTGCTCACTCTAAAGTAGAGAAAAATGTGGAATAGTGTTATACTCCACATTTCGAAAAAGGCTGCACCGGGAATTTAAACGCTTAATATGCTTATTCACTTCTTTCCCTGTTAAGCCTATTTCTTTACCTTTTGCCTGCTGGCTATTATGGCAAACAAAATGGATACAAAAAGAGGGATGACCAGCATCGATAAGAGAATTGTCATTTGTAAGGATCCGATGATTACTAGTGTTGTCATGATGATTGGTATTTAATGATTATTAAGTATTAAATGTTTATTAGGTATTAAGCTTTCTTTGTGGTGGAATTTTGTGTGCAAGTTCGTAAATCCTCTTCCGGAGAGCTTTCGCCGTGTCAGTGAGATTCCCTGGTACAGCCAGCTTAATTTCTTCCATTGAGCTGATCGCAGATTCAAGCCTTTTGAGCTCACCCTCTTTTTTGCTGAGTTCTCTTTTATACTCGGCTACAGCACTTATATTAATGTATCTCAAAACTATTTCTATAGTTTCTGCGGCAGGTTCAGAATCCAACCACACCTGTACGGTCTTAAAATTTTTCATATTGTAAATTGTTAAACGTTAAGCGTTGAGCGTTTATCGAAGCGCTTCGTTAAACGCTCAACGCTCCACGCTCAACTTTTTTAATAAATATCTCCGTTGCGTTTTACCCTGAAAACCTGCATGACAATAGGCCCGGACTTTCCCATGACCTCAAAGTTCATGCTCTTGCTATTGGTTTTTGAAAGACCACTGCTGATACCATTGGTGATGATATTCTTGATGAACTCTCCTTTCCCCTCGAAACTTACTTCGGAAGTACCTTCGAGGTTGCCCAGGAAAGAAAAATCTTCGGCCCTCCAGATCTTATGCACCACATAATTGCGTAAATGATCCCAGTTAGTAAGTTTCGCAATCTCCCTGGCAATATTCATCGCCATATTCATACCCACACCCGACATTACCGGTGTTCGCAGGAAATAGGAGTTTTCTTCTTTAAAGGATATCTTCAATTCTGCGTCAAGCGCAGTGTCCAATTTGGATAAAGAGATCTTTGCTCCGTTTTGAATAAGCAGCTGGCTTACCCCTTTCGACTTTAATGAGAGTGAATGTGCATCGCCGATGGATGATACACTATAAGGTATGTTTTCACCTTCAAGGTTTCCGACGCTTACCAGGGCCCCATCCTTTAAGAGCATGATGTCCCCTACCCTTACTTCTGTTCCTGGCAGCCAGACTGCGCGGAGTGCTACCCTTCTGCGTAGCGTTTTATCGTATTTTTTTACTAAGCTCATGATATGTTGTTTTGTTGGTTAATATAAAGTCTACTTCGCTTCCTTTGGAAGCTATGTAGACCGAAGAGGTCCGCCGAGCTCACCGATGATTTATAATGTGAACCTTGTTCTCTCGTGAATTCGAAGGAGAGCCATGTTCACCGAAAAGTTCGTAGGTGAACCAACCCTATGGAGAAACCCGGCGGAACCTAAATCTATACAGCTATTATCCTTTTACCACTTTGCCAAGCGATTCCAGCAGCTGGGGCTGATCAATCAGGCCAAGTTTTGCAACGCCAAAGAACTCTTTCATCCAATCTTTCATTTTTGCGATGGAATGCTCCGTTGCTTTCGTGGAATCCTGGGCTTCACCTTTTACTTTCATGTGTTCGGCACGCGCTGCTTCCACTTCGGTAATTTTGACAATCGCGTCATTGATGTGATCCAGTGTGAGGTTCAGCCGTGCAAGATCAGCCTGCATGTCCTGATCCGCTAATGCCTCGCTGTAGAATTTCTTCACTGTCTCGATCCACTTGATGTAGGTCATGGATAAGGGTTTGGAAATTCCCAGTAATTCAGTTTTTCCCGTATCATTGCGGTACACCAGCCTCGCCTTCTTGCGATCACGGTCATAGACCTTGCCCAGGGCTCTCTTGCTCTTGGTAAAACTGTCATGAGTACCAATCCGAATGTCTTTTTTCGAGATACTGTTTTCAAACATTTGCCTGGTCTCGTCCAGCAGCTGTCTGCCCTGGTTGAGGACCTCTGAATCGTAACCGTTTTCTGCCAGGACTTTGGCGATCCCGGGTTGTAACTCGGCGTTTGTTAATGCCACCCTGAAGAGTTCGATTGTTTCTGCATCTTTCTTTTTCATACAAATTGTTTTAAGGTTAATAAATAAGGATTATGAGAGGGATGTTATCTCCTGGAGTTGTAATGTGTCTGCGCTAAATGGTCATGTGTCAGCACTAAATGGTCATGTGTCAGAGCTAAATGGTCATGTGTCAGAGCCATATAATCATGCGGCAGCGCTAAATGGTCATGTATCAGAACTAAATGGTCATGTGTCAGAGCTAAATAGTCAGGTGTCAGAGCTAAATAGTCAGGTGTCAGAGCTAAATAGTCAAGTGTCAGAGCTAAATAGTCAAGTGTCAGAGCCAAATAGTCAAGTGCTGGAACTAAATAGTCATGTGGCCGAGCTAAATAGTCAGGTGTCAGAGCAAAACAGTCATCTGTCAGAGCCAAATCGTAAAGTGTCGGAGCTAAATCGTCAAGTGTCGGAGCTAAATGGTCAAGTGTCAGAGCTATAAAGTCATGTGTCAAAGCAAAACAATCATCTGTCAGAATTGCATGGCCGGTAAATGTTGCTTCAATCTTTGGGGCGGTAACTGTTTTTGTCGATTTAGTTGTAGTCTCCATTGTTCTATATTTTTTCAGGCTAAATAATCTCAGCCTTTATATATACGTCGCAATGGGTACTAAAATGTCAATGGCTTTTTTGCCATTTTCATGCAAAAAAGCCGCATATTGGTATAATGAAGCAGGTCTGAGAAGCAGTGTTGGAAGGCTTTTCAGAGAAAAATGAAAAAAAATGAAAAAAATTGATCGGGAGAGAAAAATCGCTTGTCAGAGTATCCTCCACAGCGACACAAAATACTTTGTGCTTCTGGTCAGAACGCTGCGCAATGGAGTAAGATTAGCGGTCGATAAATTTGCCGCAAAAATTATAATTATGATGGCAGCCACGGAAACCAGTCTTACAACAATTAATCCTTTGCTGAGGTTTAAGCTTTTAGCCAATAATTCTTTTTCCCTGCGCCTGATCGCCCTCCTGGCCAGCCAGTTTGCTTCCTCAATATAAGGATCCTCCATCGCTTCCTGGTATACCAGGCGGGCATGGACCCCCTTAAGAATATCCCTTTGCTCTTGTACTTCAGCGGCAAGCTCTGCATCAGATTCCATGAGCTTCTCAAAGTCCTTCCTTTGAGGCTCAGTCATATCATTGTACAGATAATCAACTATTTGTTCGGAATATTTCTCCATATCTTGCCTTGCAAGTTAAGTAATTTTAAATTTTGACTTTTATTCCCAGTACCCAGGATATTCGGGTTGGTCCTGAACTACTTTTTTTAAGTATTTATTACATTCATATTTCTTTGTCCTTACCGTCGCAGCTGTGTAACCCATTATTGTAGCTATTTCTTTCATGGCTTTACCATCGAGGAAATACTTTATTATTTTCTGGCATTCTTTCTTCAGCATGGCAATACCCTTCCAGAGAATGTCTTGTTCCTTGTCTTTTTTAATGTCTCTGTCTATATTATGCAGGAGCACGGCCCAGCTCCTTGACTCCATAAAGAAACTTTCTGATCTTCTTTTCCTCAGTACACTGACCCATTTATTCTTACATACAGAAATAAAAAGGCCTGCCAGGGTATTCTTAATTATATATTCCCCGTCATCCAGCATTTCCATCAGGATGGCAATGCCTTCGCCATACACATCTTCAGCATCTTCTTCAGATCCGGAATTCTTTGTGACAAAATATTTGACCGCGTCATAGTATTGCTTATGGAGATAGACGAATGCCTCATCCTTTCTAGCGCGGATGGCTTTCATGAGAGTTTTGTCGTCTGGAATATAATTCTCCATTGAGGGTAAGGTCTAAAACATAAATATAGGAAAAGATAAAACAATTTATAGAAGATGGGTGGGAAAAGGCTTGACTATACTCCAAAAATCTCGTAATTTTAAGCTTTAGGAAAAAACGAATATCACATGACTTCCAGTCCAGTTCAAAAAAGTTGGAATGATATTATTCTTCCACCTGATACAAAAAAACAATTACTTCAGCTTAACAAGCTTTTAGTTGAATTTTTAAAAGAATATAATACTTCTGAAATAAGCAGTTCAATTAATCGGGGCAAAGGAATCACCGCTGTTTTCACAGGTCAGGATAAAACTAGTAAAAACATGGCTGCTGAGATACTCTCGAATCAAGGTTCCTCTGGCATCCTTGACATAATTCGCATCGATCTTTCTAAAATCGTACAAAAATATATAGGTGAAACAGAAAAGAACTTAAATAGTATATTCGGGAGTGCTGAAAACAGCGGAGCTATTCTTTTTTTTGATGAGGCAGATGCCTTATTTGGCAAACGAACAGACATTAGTGATGCCCACGATCGTTATGATAATATAGAATTAGATTTTCTCCTCCAACATTTGGAAGCCTATCCTGGCCTGGTAATAATGGCAACTAACAGGAAGTACCTTGACACAGCCTTTCCACGCAGAATTCAACTGTTCATTGATTTTCCGATACTAGAATAGAAAATCCGGCGTAACTGAACACACCATTTCGGAATTTACTCCCCCCCCCTACCCCGATGATGACGCGATCCCTCCGGAGTTAATCCTTTTCTTGTAATCAATAATTTTTACCATAATACTGGATGTTTAATGAATATTATATTCGAGCCGGGACTGATGCCCCACTCCACCATTTAGTGGGGGTTCTTTTGTAAATGGTCCGCACTAATGTTTTGAGAGAACCTCAGACAGCCAAAGGAGGGGGGGGTATTTTGGGAATTAAGAATTTCAGAATAATACAAAGTCGGGACTCCTGAAATTTTTCCAAAATAATTCAGCCAAAATAATATATCAGTTTTGCAGATTATCAATTTTTTCAACGTAAATTACATTATCGCTATTTTTAAGATAATTAATGGAAGGATAATCTTATGAAATCAATCTGTAAATTTTTCAGTTTTATTCTCATAGTTTTTTCAATTTATTCTTGTGAGAAGGAGGGTATTGATCCCAATTTGCCAAACAATGACAGTACAAGAACTGTTTATTCTGAAGACTTGAGTCTGCATAATCCTATGTCAATAGCACTTGTGAAAACAAATAATTCATTTAAAAAAAGAGGTATTCATGAGGAAGAAGATTTCATATACACTTTATATGAAAAAAGTAAAGACAGCTTTAATCTAGTAACTGGAACTGCTGGAAATCAAATTTATTTTACTGGATCAGAGCTTGAACTATTCAGACTAAATAAAAAATGGCAATTTTTAGCTTCAACTACTGGTGGAGGTGGTGCAGGACGAACTAATATTGTTATGACTATAGAATCGCTTGAAATAGATGGTAATTCGGATACAATAATAACTAGAAATGAAAGTACGTTAGGGATTCTTTTAATAAATATTGAGACTGGCAACCTCTATGACATCATAGATGTAGAGCCTGATTTTGAATATGGGTATACTTGGCGTAATATTGAGTTGTTTTATTATAATGATTCATTAAAAGACTTCTATTTCAAAACTAGGTATGGTCTTATTGGTAAAGTTAATCTAGCCGATCTATCTTTTGAAAAAATTGATCTACTACAGGATATAAGTACATTAGGTTGGCACTGCGAGATTTGGGGTGTACTTGATGGTTATTTCATTTTTGCTGATAATTCCATTACAGAAGATGTCCCTTCCGTTTTTTCCTATAAGCCTAATCAAGGCATAATTGTAAAATCAAATATTGACAATTCAATGAATGTAGTTTTTAATTCATGTTTTGAAGGTAAGGATAATCTCTATTTCGAAGGAAGTGGAGATTCTCTCGGTTTTATGCTGAATCCCCAAAATGAGATTATATGGAGATTAGCAACTCCAATAATCCGAAATGATTCATTGGTTTTTTTATTTAAGGATTTTGTTCTTGATATATTTAATGATGTAGATACAAAATCTGTGGAATTGCCTCAGATCATAGACGGTACTTCAGTTTTTAGACCTATATATTACAATAATCAAAAATGGCGATTTAGTCAAAATAATATATGGTGTATTGAAGAAGATATTAAGCATGTAAAAGTAATAGAATTAGAAGATAAGGTTGAAATTCACCGAGAATGTACAAAGGTTTCGGATAGATATATCTTTAGTAGCAATTTCTCTAATGAACTATATAAAGTAGATCTAGAAGAAAAAAGTGTAACATTATTTTTAAAGCTTGAAGACATAAATCTAAGCTCTTTTAATTTGGGTAGTAATTCCAATATTTTCATTAAAGGATTAAGATACTCAGATTTACAAAATATAGTTTTTGAATATGATTGTGAATCAGGTGAAAAACTTGGTGAATGGCTAGAGGAAGATGCTCCAACTGAATCAAATATTGTGTTTTTATCTCCCATTGTTTTTTAAATAGACTATCAATAAAGATTTAATTGCCGGGGGGAAGTGGTGGGAAAAAATAGCATAATAAAAACCGCAACTACCTTATTATTAAAGTAATTGCGGTCAATCATTGAGGTCGGTGGCGGATTCGAAGTTTACAATAATAGACCACTATACGGACACCGATATAATCTTGAGACTCCATAAGACTTTGTAAATAGGCTTAGTAGAACAATGGTTCGACCCCCCACAAGTTTAATCTTTCATTGAAATACTAAAATATCAATTCAACCACACCAGCTGATCACCGATAAGATCAACGGTATCCATTTCGGCTTTGAATGGTGCTAGTTTACTTTTGTTGAAGTCCGATTCTTTTCGTTCTTCGAAGTATTGCTTTTCAACCTCTTTGAGGAGCTTGCGAAAGTTCTTTTCCTTTTATCCAGCGTACTAATTACTACAGCTCCAACACTATCACTGAATACATTCACCGTAGTACGGAACATATCAAGGATACGGTCAACAGCCAGTATTATGCCGATTCCTTCAAGCGGAAGACCTACAGCTTTCAGAATGATTGACATCATGATCAGGCCACTCATGGGAATGCTCGCAGCACCAATGGAAGCCAATACAGCAGTAAGCACAATAATGCCCTGTTGACCAAACGTAAGATCAAATCCATATACCTGGGCGATAAAAATTGTAGCCACACATTCATAAAGTGCTGTTCCATCCATGTTAATTGTTGCTCCAATAGGAAGCACAAAACCGGCAGCTTTTTGAGAAGCTCCGGACGTTTCAGTGACAGCTCGAATTGTAAGGGGAAGCGTAACAATAGTTGAACAAGTAGAGAAAGCAGTGAGCAGTGCAGAGATCATTCCTCTGAAATGCAGCAGTGGATTGGTTTTTCCAATGAACCGAAGGATTAATGGCAGCGTAATAGTAAAATGGATCGCAAGACCTAATAATACAACCATAAAATATTTTGCAAGCGGAGCGAAAGCGCTGAAACCCGTTTCTGCAACTATTTCCGCAAGGATACCAAAAACACCAATAGGCGTTATCCAGATAATGAATGAAGTGAGTTTCATCATCGCCTCAAATCCCGCTTCAAAAAAATTACCGAGTAGCAATCGATTTTTTTCCTTTATCTGTGTAATAAAAAATCCAAACAATAAGGAAAAAAATATAACAGGCAGAACATCACCATCAGCCATGGCCTGGAAAGGATTTTCAGGGATGATCTCAAGCAGCAGGTCTCCCAATCCCCTGTCAACAACTTCGATAGATTCCGGAGATGCCCTCAGTCCGAGATCTGCTCCTTTTCCTGGTTTGAATATATTAACCAGGATTTGACCTGTAACAATAGCTAAAACACTGGTTGTAAGGTAATACGTAAGGGTTCTTAAAGTAATTCTTCCAAATCCGCGAGAGGATCCAACTTTTACAACGGCACTGATGATGGAGGTGATAACCAGTGGCAAAATCGCCATCCTCAATAGGCGCAAAAACAGTTCTTTCATTGGAACTGCAACTGGGATTATGGGCTTTCCAATCAGCCAACCGGCAAGAACACCACCAATAAAACCGGCCAGTATCAATAATGCAAGTAAGTATTTATTTTTTCCCATTTAAATCAGATTTCTCCAATGAAATAACGATTACATTCGATTAGCCCACCAGGCTAGCTCTAACGGTTCGCCGGTATGTTTAGAGCCGGCATTCGAAGTGAATATTTTTGGTTTAGAATCATAGCTAAATTAGGAAGAAATACTTAATTCTCAATTACTAGCCAGGCTTTAAATATACCGGCTGTTAGCATTCGTTATCATTATTAAAATGTATAGCCTAATCCGATTCCTGCCATAGGAAAAGGCATAATAACTACAAATGATGGATTTAAACTTGCCCGAAAAAACAATCCCTTCTTATGCGACTGATACCTGTATCCTAATCTAAGCACATAAAAACCAGCCTCAAAACCAAATTCTGGTTTATTTAAACCAATAGGCATACCATATCCAAACTCGAATTTATGGTCACTTCTCCCAAATAAAAGATTTGCTTGTATTGGAATCTTTAACTGATGATCATTAAATCCAACATGAGTTACAGTACCTTGATTTAATCGGAGGGATAATCCACATCCAATAGAAACAGAAACAAATTCTCCTTTTGAAATAATGTTTTCATAATTAATAGAGAAGATACCAAATCCAACTCCACCTAATTCATAATAAAGGACGTTTTTGGGATAAGTATTTATATCCTGTCCAATTGTATTAATACTTGAAGCTACTAGTAATATTAGTAATAATCCTCGATTCAACATTTTATTGATTCTTGGTGGAAAAATGACTACTAACGTCCCGATGGTCGAGTAGGCAAGGGGAATTTCACCCCAAGCCTCTCACAGAACCGTACATGACAGTCTCCCGTCATACGGCTCTTCTAATATGCTTCTCATTAGAAAGCTCATCCCCTTTCAGGTTGGCAAAATAAAAAGTCACATTAGCTAACCCCTTTGCTCCACCTTCATTACAAAGGCTTCATCACTACTACGAGTTAGTCCGCCCCTACTTAATGCATTGGTTATTCTGCCTCTAGGTTGATCCTATTGAGCATTTCACCTTTGATTACAAGCGAATCCTTATGGTAGCCTTTGCAATCTGTTATCAACAAGCAGGTTCCCGAGTTCCATAACTGAGCCCGAATAAAGTTCTTGCCGCCTGAATGACGCCTGCCATATAGCCAATAAACAGGTTTTCGCTATACTCATCACTGCATTCATACCTCTACAGCTTTTGACAGAATGTTGCACTTTCTCGACACCTCATCAGCGGTTCACTTTCGTTCAACTCCATTATTCATACCTAATTGCACTCGTGGTGCAACCTTTCCTAAACGCTCAGCACCATGGCTCTTTACCACAGCACCTTTAGGTGGTTTGAAGCCCCCTCCTGCAAGGTGACTTCGGTGGGTCGTTCACCCGTTGGTGAATTCCACCATCTCAATTACAGCATGCAGTGAATATAAATAGCCGATCACTGCTTCTCGGCACACGTATGACCATGTGCCGGCGTTAGTAGGGTTTTAGTTTATTTAATCGTTATAGCAAGTTAGTGTTTTTAGTTAAATTCAGGGTTAGCCAGGCATTGGTTGTACCATGTGTTGAACTAAATCCGCCTACGCGGATAGCTCTTTTAAAAGTACCCGATTCTTTCTATAATTAGAAATTATTCACCACAAAAAATTTCAGATTATGAGAAAGAAATCGGGTTTAACTATTGTA